>Ga0224508_10004120_pt1 | contig 11919 bp, 14 predicted proteins | sample SF_Jan12_sed_USG_4_FD_170157 | JGI IMG/M metagenome (GOLD analysis project Ga0224508, IMG submission 170157) | Sediment microbial communities from San Francisco Bay, California, United States - SF_Jan12_sed_USGS_21 | ecosystem: Environmental > Aquatic > Marine > Sediment | place: USA...
GCATCGGCGCGGTGCATCCTTCGAGGTAGCTCACGTAGCTGCCTTCGTCGGCAATGATCAGCGTGCGTTCAAATTGACCGGTGTTGGCAGCATTGATTCGAAAGTAGGTGGACAGTTCCATGGGACAGCGAACGCCCTTGGGGACGTAGACAAACGATCCGTCGCTAAACACTGCAGAATTCAGCGATGCGAAGAAGTTATCGCGCTGCGGTACAACGCTGCCCAGGTACTTCTTCACCAGTTCCGGATGGTTCTCGACGGCCTCGGAGAACGGGCAAAAAATGACGCCGGCTTCGGACAATTTTTCCTTGAACGTCGTCGCTACCGAGACGCTATCGAATACCGCATCAACCGCAACGCCTGCCAGCCGCGCCCGCTCGTGCAGGGGAATGCCCAGCTTGTCGTAAGTCTCCAGCAGTTTTGGATCGACTTCGTCGAGGCTTTGCGGCCGGTCTTTATCTGATATTGGCGCCGAAAAATACGAAATGTCCTGGTAGTCGATAGGCGGGTAGTGCACATGGGCCCAGGCGGGTTCCTGCATCTCGCACCACTGGCGATAGGCACGCAGACGCCACTCGAGCATGAACTCCGGCTCATTCTTGCGCGCCGAAATCGCACGTACGACGTCCTCGTCGAGACCCGGGGGCAGGCTGTCGGTCGCGATGTCGGTTACGAAGCCGTGCTCGTAGCGCCGGTTGACGATGCTTTCGAGATTGTCGGGATCGGTAGACATCAGTTCTTGTTCTCAACGGTGATGGGCATGCCAGCAAAGCGAAAACTGGGCACCGGGCTGTTGGCGCGCAACAGATCGATCAGGCTGACCTCATCGAGCGCCCGGCGAATTGCCACGTTTATCCGTTGCCACGCGCCACCCACACTGCAAACATCTTCATAATCGCAATGGCTGTCGCTGGCGCTGCATTCGGTGATCGAGACGGGGCCTTCCAGGGCGTCGATGACATTCGCCGCACTGATAGCCGCCGGGTCACGCGCCAGCTGGTAGCCGCCATTCGCGCCGCGCGTCGATGTCACCAGGTTGGCCCGGGCCAGCGACTTGAGCAACTTGCTGACTGTGGGCAGCGCAATTCCGGTCGCTGCGGCCACATCCGCTGCGCTACACACCACGGCAGGTTCCCCGGCCAGGTGGGCGAGCACGACGGTTCCATAGTCGGTCAGTTTGCTGATTCTGAGCACGGTAGTCTCCGTGTCGTGACAATAAGGGACTATTTTAGTCCTATTTAATTCACGAGGCCATACCGAGAGCCCATATTTGGTATCCTACGGCCGCCCCGGAGGTGATTCGCCGGGGGGAGCAACTTCGTTTTGGGCATGGAGTCGTACGCTGGCCGATAAGCTGATTGAGGTCCGAGATCTCTATTTTTCGCGCGGGGCACGCCGGATTTTCAAAAACCTGAACCTCAGCATCTCGGGCGGTGAGGTGACGGCGATCATGGGTCCAAGCGGCACGGGTAAGACGACCCTGCTGCAGCTGATCACGCGCCAACTTGTGCCTGATCGGGGCCAGGTCATTGTTGACGGCGTCGATATCGCGACGCTGAATCAAAAAGGGCTTTATAAACTGCGTCGCCGCTTCGGCGTGTTGTTTCAGAATGGCGCGCTCCTGACCGATATGAGCGTCTTCGAAAACGTGGCGTTTCCGCTGCGCGAACATACGCGGCTAAGCAACCGGTTGATTCGGCACGTGGTGCTGACCAAGCTGCATGCGGTCGGACTGCGCGGCGCCGCGGATATGATGCCCGGCCAGCTATCGGGCGGAATGGCGCGCCGCATCGCGTTGGCAAGAGCGATGGTCATGGATCCCGATATCCTCATCTATGACGAACCATTCGTTGGTCTTGACCCAATCTCGATGGGTGTCATCGTCCGCCTCGTGCGACGAATGAACGACTCGCTGGGATTGAGCAGTATCGTCGTGAGCCACGACGTCAAAGAAATTGGCGAAGTGGCGGACTGCAGCTACCTCATTTCAGATGGCCAGGTAGCGGCTTCGGGAAGTCCCGAGGAACTGCGCAAACAATCGTCGGAGCTCGTGCGCCAGTTCATGCATGGCATGGCTGACGGACCGGTCGCGTTTCATTACGACGCGCCCGATTACGAAGAACAGCTGCTCGGCCGGGGCGAGAAGTAGGCGTGTTTAAAGACATCTACAACACGCTCACTCAGTTCCTGCGCACATTTGGTGCGATGAACCTGTTCTTCATCAAGATTCTGCAGCACACGCCGGCCACATTACTCAAACGATTCAGGCTCGTCGTTTACCAGGTGTACAACGCCGGTGCGTTGTCAATGGTCATAATCATGGTCTGTGGCCTGTTTGTTGGCGCCGTCCTGAGCTTACAGGCCTACTCAAACCTCGAACGATTCAACGCCGAGGATACCGTCGGGATCTTTGTCGCGTTTGCATTGACTAAGGAAATTGGGCCGGTGATTACGGCACTGTTGTTTGCGGGGCGCGCCGGTACGACATTGGCGTCAGAGATCGGCCTGATGAAGGCCACCGATCAGCTCGCGGCAATGGAGATGATGGCCGTGAACCCGATCCGCAGGGTCGTGGTGCCGAGGTTTCTCGGCGGCATCATTTCGATGCCGATCCTGGCCGCGGTCTTTTCGATGATCGGCTTGCTGGGAGCGCACCTCGTTGCGGTCGATTTGATGGGAGTTGACGTTGGTGCATTCTGGCAGCAGATGCAGCAGACACTGGAGGTTGAGGACGTCAGTGAAGGAATTGTCAAGAGCATCGTTTTCGGCGTCGTGGCCAGTCTCATTGCCGTATGGGAAGGCTATAATGCGATTCCTACGGCCGAAGGCGTCGGCCGGGCGACGACTCGGACCGTTGTGGTCACCGCCATCGCGGTGTTGATCCTGGATTTCATGATTACTGCGTACTTACTCTGAGGTAGCGCTATGCAACAGACACGTACAGTAGAGGCGAGCACCGGCTTATTCGTGCTGCTCGGTATCGGCGCCCTGTTTTTCCTTGCGACAGAGACGACCGGGCAACAAGACTTCGACCCGAAGGAAGTCTACGAAGTGCAGGCGCGCTTCGACAACGTCGGCAGCCTGAAGGAACGGGCGCCGGTCTCGATGTCGGGAGTTACGATCGGTCGCGTAACCAAGGTCAGGTTTGACGGCGCATCGCTCGAGGCGGTGGTCACTTTTGTGATCGACGACAGGTACAGCGAGATTCCGGATGATACGGATGCGAGCATTTTAACGGCAGGACTGTTGGGCGCGCAGTACATCGGCCTGCAGGCGGGAGGCTCTGAGACCTACCTCGAGGATGGCAGCGAGGTACTTTTTACGCAGTCTGCTGTCGTGCTCGAAAACCTGATCGGAAAGTATTTGTTTAGCCAGGGATCAGATGACGATGAGTAGATTGCTCGTTACAGGCTTTTTGCAGCGCGCCAGCGCGCTGCTGACTATCGCCTTACTGACGACTGTTGCCGCAAGCGCTGGCGCGACGACACCCAACGAATTCATCAGGGAAGCCGTCGACCTGCTCGCGGAAAAGGTAGACGGCCGCAAGGATGAATTGGCTGCCGACAGCGAGGCGTTGTACGCGGTAATCGACGGTATCCTGTTGCCACGGTTCGACCGGCGGTTGGCCGCCGGGCAGGTATTAGCCAGGCATTGGCGTAAAGCCAGTGCCGAGCAGAAAGACCGTTTCGTAGACGCGTTCTACACAACCCTCCTGCAGCGGTATGCCGACGGCATTCTCGAATTTGAAAATGACCGGGTGGAGATTCTGCCGTATCGTGGCGACGCGACCAAGAGGATCACCACGGTCAAGACGTCGGTACGCCTTGAGGACGGCACCAAGGTGCCGGTCAATTACACGTTGGTGAATCGTGAGGAAGGCTGGCGTATGTTCGACGTGACGATCGAGGGCGTGTCGTACGTGCGCAACTTCCGCGTCGAATTCGATAGTGAGATACGAAGCACGAGCCTGGAAGCCGTTATCGCCAGGCTCGAGAATGAGGCTGTCGGCGACAGCGGTGAGTAGATTCACGCTTACTGACCGCGGTGACGGCCGGTTTACGCTCAGTGGCGATATGTCATTTGATACGGCTGAGCGCATTTTGCGCGAGAGCGAAAAGCAGTTTTCGGAGTATGCGCAGATCGAGGTCGACCTGGCGGCTGTCGAGGATACCGACTCGGCCGGGCTCGCACTGTTACTCGAGTGGATCACCTGGGCCAATCACACGGTTCGTGAAATCCGCTTCGTCGAGGTGCCGGAAAAACTCGTGGCAATCGCGGAAACGACCGAAGTGGAGCGGTTACTGAAACGCGGTGAGCGTTGGTCGGGTTTTATCGAGGCCCCCAGTCCCGATCTCTAGTCACGCTACTCTGCTGCGCCGAATTCCTCCTCGTCAAAAAACTCGTAGTAGTCGTCTTCTACCGGCGGGTCGCCGTCGTAAATGTCGTACTCGCGATTTTGCAGGTACGCTTCGCGGAACGCGATGTACGGATCCTTCGAATCGTCGAGAAACTTGTCCGCGGTCAGCAGGCGGTGGCGTGCGTCGATGAGACGCAGTACGTACAGCTTATCGCGTACCGACGTATTTTTGTAACTTCGCTGCAGATCGGTGTAATAGTCGAGTGGCAGGGCGGTGGCGTCCAGCACGCTGTGCGGACCGATGATGGGCAGCATCAGGTACGGTCCTTCGGGCAGGCCCCACACAGCAAATGTCTGTGCGAAAGTCTCGTCGTAACGATTCCAGCCATCGATGTCGGTGATGTTGATGAGGCCGCCGACGCCCATGGTGCTGTTGACGAGAAAACGGCCGAATTCCTTCAAGCCACGCTTGGGCTTGCCTTGCAGGAAATTATTGAGTGACGAGCGTGGCGTTGTCAGGTTGTCAAAAAAATTGGTGATACCGCGGCGCGCGAAACGCGGCATGACCGCGTTGTAGGCTTTTGCAGCGGGCTTCAGTGTGGCCTTATCGACGGCGACATTGAAGTTGTATACCTTGCGGTTCATCGACTCCCATGGGTCGTATTCTGTCGTCGGCGATTCTTCGACCGCAGTTTGGCTGCCGGCGCAGCCGGCCAATAGTGCAGCGGTGAAGCCGACCACGGTCAGCGCTCGCGCCCTGTCGACAGACGATGTTGGGAGCATAATGGTCACGGTCTCAGGAGACGTTGCGAGCAGACGATTCGACCGGTTGACTGCGCTGCAGCTGTCTTAGCTGTTCTTCAGTCATGAACTCACGGATGAAATCGATGCGCGCTTCGAAGCGAATTCGCTGGATTTCCTGTAGCTCGGGCAGCGCGAGTGCCTGCCGCAAAAACCCGATACCGCCGATCAGGTCGCCGGTCATGAGCCGGTACTCGGACATATAGTAGTAAGACTCGGCCACGTCGCCAGCCTCGTTGGCTACGCGCGCGATCAATCGCACCTGCTCGGGCGTCGGCGGAACATTGTTCATCAGGTCGAGCAGCAACTTGTGTGCTTCTTCCGCCTTGCCGAACTGTAGCAACTGTTCGCCGTAGTGAATAACGACCGGAACGTTGCGGGGAAACAGCTCCACGGCACGATCGAAGGTCGCGAAGCCCTTCTCGTACTGCTCGCGAGCAAGCTGCGTCTGCGCCAGGCCAATGTGGTAGGCGATGACCTTCTGGTCCTCGGCAGCGAGCACTTCGTAAATTGCGTTAGCTTCACGATTGCGATCATCGCGCTGATACGCGACGGCTCGGCCATAGCGCTCAATGTTCGTCTGCTCGGCATAGTCGCGGCGTTCGAAATAGGCGACGGCCTGTTCCGGGGTGTCGTAGTGATTGACCATCAACCGCGCACGAGCAATGCCGTAATTGACGGCATCGTCGCTCTGGACGCGACCATAGGAGCCGGCGCGGTTGCGTGCTTCTGAAATTCGCGCCGTTGTGACCGGGTGAGTGCGGAGAAATTCCGGGAGACGCATTTCCGTCAGCGAGGTCTGCTGCCGTGACATCACCTCGAAAAAGGACGCCATGCCTTGCGGATCAAAGCCTGCCGCCGCGAGCGCACCAATGCCAATGCGGTCCGCCTCGTATTCGTTGTTGCGGGTGAAATTGATCTGCTGCTGCGCGGCACTGCCCTGGGCAACTGCCACGCCGGCAGCAACGGCATCGCCGTCGCCACCCGCAGCGCCCAGGATCATCGCGCCCAGCATCAGAGCCGTTGTCAGCAGGCTCTGGCGGGAATTCGCGTGAATTGCGCGTGCGATGTGCCGCTGCGTGACGTGCGCGATTTCGTGTGCAATGACGCCAGCGAGTTCGTCTTCGCTACGGGTCGCCTCGATCAGGCCTGTATGCACGCCGATGTAACCGCCCGGGAGCGCAAACGCATTGATGCGAGGGTCTTCGACGACGAAGAACGTGAACTTGTGTTCGCCATCATTGGTCTGCGCCGCTATGCGATGACCAATTTCATTAATGTACTCGTTAACCTGCGGGTCCTCGACCAGCATGCCGCTGCGGCGGATATCGCGCATGATGGCGCGGCCGATCTGCGCCTCCAGTGACTTGGACAGGATCGCATCGGCCGGGCTGCCCATATCCGGTACCTGCACGTCATCGGCGCCGGCGCCACTTGCAAATACCAGGGCGGCGAGCGTCACCAGGACTGTTACGCGTTTAATTCCTGCTTTGATCAAGGCTATTCCAAACGGGTGTCCGGTACCGTATCGGACAGGACAGGCATTAGGGTGTTCCACATGATAACGGCTATCGCGGCAAAACGGACGATAAAGGTGTAACAAATCCTGACAGGAATTTACATAACTCACTGATACCAAAGGATTTGTCGCTAGAGTTCCTTGACCGCGTCGAGAACCTCCGCGGCATGACCCTTGACCTTCACCTTGCGCCATTCGCGCCGCAGCTTTCCGGCTGCATCGATCAGGAAGGTGCTGCGCTCCACGCCCATGAACTTGCGACCATAAAGCGTTTTTTCCCTGATGACGTCGAACTTGCCACACAGCTTCTCGTCCGCATCGGACAGCAGGTCGAACGGGAATCCCTGTTTCGCCCTGAACTTGTCGTGCGAAGCAATACTGTCACGCGAGACACCGAGGATGACCGTCTTTTGGCGCCGAAACTTGCTGTGCAGGTCACGAAAATCCATGCCTTCCTGCGTGCAGCCGGGTGTGCTGTCTTTGGGATAGAAGTAGATCACCACGTTCTGGCCGCGCAAATCCTTCAGCCGAATTGTCTTGTCGCCGGTCGCAGCAGCAGTGAAATCGCCGACAACGCGGTTCATGGCAGGTCCGCTCAAAGGTCTCTCCTTGTTTGCTAGTTCAGGTTTTTACGGGTTCGAGGATTGCGTCCAGGTTCATCCGGTCGCAGAACTCGTGAAACTCATCGCGAAATTGCGAAACGTGCACCGAGGCGGGGATATTGACGGCCATCTGCACCTCAAACATCGGTGCGCCCGTGTGGGCTGCCGCGTAATGGCGTGTAGCAACGTCTGCGATTTCAATATCATTCGATGCGAAGAAGTTTGCGAGGTTGTAGACGATGCCCTGCTGGTCGAGGCTAACGACATCGACGGCGTAAGGCATACGGTCTTCCTTGGTGATTTGCTCTTTGGTTTTGCGAACCGAGATGCTCAAATTGCCGTCCCCGGCAAGACTCTCGAGCTTCTGCTCAAGCCGGCTGAGCGTGTGCCAGTTACCCGATACCAACATCAGCATCGCGAACTCGGCGCCGAGCGTTGTCATGCGGCTTTCCTCGATATTGCCGCCGCATTCGAGGATGTCTTTGGTGATATCCTGCACGACTCCGGTACGATCCGTTCCAACTGCTGAAATAACAATAAGTTGCGTCATTTATCTCGAGTCACTCTGTAAAAGAATTTACGGCCTTGCCAGCACCGGGTATGAACAGTAACATCGCCGCCTTATTTGAGGCGAGGACAAGTGGTGTTCAAGGGCTCTCTGGTCGCTTTGGTAACGCCTTTCGATGACGATAATCGGGTCGATTACGCAGCTCTCAAACGGCTGATCGATTTCCACGTCCACGAAGGAAGCAATGGTCTCGTCATCGCCGGCACCACCGGTGAATCTGCGACGCTGGGCAAAGCCGAGCATATCGAACTGATTTCGCGTGCTGTTGAGCTTGCTGACGGCCGGTTGCCGATTATTGCAGGTACCGGGTCCAATTCGACCTCGCAAACGGTCGATTTGTCGGTGGCCGTGGGCAGTTCCGGTATCGACGCCTACCTCCTGGTCGTGCCGTACTACAACAAACCGGTTCAGGAGGGCATGTACCAGCATTTTGCTGCAATTGCGGATGCGGTGCCGAAGCCAGTCATGTTGTACAACGTGCCCGGCCGTACAGGCTCCGATATGTTGCCGGAGACGGTGGCCCGACTCGCTCTGCACGACAATATTTTCGGTATCAAGGAAGCAACAGGCGACATTGAGCGTCTCAAGGCCTTACAAGCGCTTGTCAGCGATGAATTCCGGCTCTACAGCGGCGACGACTTCACGGTGCTGCCGTTTGTGGAGCGGGGCGGCCACGGTGTCGTGACCGTGAGCGGTAACGTGGTGCCGGCCGCGATGGCGAGGTTATGCGAACTTGCCGCGGCCGCACAACATGAAGAGGCACAGGCGCTCGACGACAAATTGCAGCCGTTGAACAAGAGTCTGTTTGTAGAGTCAAACCCGATCCCCGTAAAATGGGCGGTCGCACAGATGGGGCTGATTGGGCCGCACATTCGCCTGCCGCTGACCGAATTCGGCCAGCAGCACCACGCGGACATGCGGGCAGCGTTGGCGACGGCCGGTGTGAGATTGGAGAGTTAAGGATGGCCTTGATGCGTCTGATGGTGATGTTGCTGGTATTCGCGGGCCTTGCGAGCTGCAAGGGTGCCGTCGAATTGTCGTGCGACGAAGTCGTCACTTATCAACTGGCGGTCGAAGGCAAGCGCGTCGAGGTACCACCGGATCTTGATGCCCTTGAGCCGCTTCGCGAGATGCCGATGCCCGAGGCCTCGCCAAGACCGTCACGGCCGGCCAATTCGCCCTGTATCGACTTGCCGCCGGAGGTCAAGATAGGCGGTTAGCGTTGGCGCGATCCCAAAACCGCGCAATTTCAGGTGGGCAAAAATTCGGAGAGGTGGCTGAGTGGTTTAAGGTGCTCGCCTGGAAAGCGAGTGTACGGTGATACCGTACCGGGGGTTCGAATCCCCCCCTCTCCGCCAGAAAAATCAATGGCCCCTTTATGGGGGCCATTTGTTTTACTGGCCGAGTGTGGTGGAGGATGAGAACCCTGTTCGACAAAACGCGCCAGCGTTTTGGACGCGCTTTAGCGCGCCCCGCAGGGGTGAAGATCGCCCGAAGGCGATCTGAATCCATCCCCCCCTCTCCGCCAGCTAACTTGAAACCCGGCTACGCGCCGGACCTTTCTTTCCCGCGACGTATTGCCGGTCTATTTCAGGCACTTATGTCGAGATTTAGTGGTACTAAATTAAAACGGAATTTAGTACTATGCGACTAACGAAGCAGGGTAATTGCGATGAAACCAAGCAAATCCATTAAACCAATTAGCTTCCTGAAAGCCCATACGGCTGAGGTCGTCCGCGACGTTAATGAGAACCGCGAAACGATTATAATCACGCAAAATGGCGAGGCTCGCGCAATCGTTCAGGACATTGCGACGTACGAGCAGACGCAGGAGACGTTGGCGTTACTTAAACTGTTGGCGCAAGGAAAGCGCAGCATTGAGGATTCAAGGTCGCGACCATTCAGAAAAGTGCTACATGAGCTGAGAGCAGAGTTGGCCACGACAAAAGCGTGACCAAGTATCGTGTCAGGATTGTGCGAGAGGCTGAGGAGGACCTTGCCGAGTTAATCGATTACGTCTCCAACCACGATTCGACCGAACGCGCCGCTTACGTGCTTGAAAGATTGCTGGCAGTCTGCGAACGGCTCGAGCAGTATCCTGAGCGAGGGCACTTTCTTCCCGAATTGCGTTCGTTAGGTATCAAGACTTATCGCGAGGTCCACTTCAAGCCCTACAGGATCATCTACGAGGTGATTGGGCGCGAGGTATGCATTCAGCTGATTGTGGATGGTCGGCGGAGTTTGCAATCTATTCTGGAACGGCGGCTACTGAGGTAAATTGGCCTAAACCGTCACAGAGCGCCCTCCGCCGGAGACTCGCCGCACCGCCAGAAAAATCAATGGCCCCTTTATGGGGGCCATTTGTTTTACTGGCCGAGTGTGGTGGAGGATGAGAACCCTGTTCGACCAACGCAGCAGCGCAGCTGCCAGTTGGCGAGGAGGCCGCGGAGCGGGCGACTCAATCCCCCCTCTCCGCCAGCCCCGTATAATGCCTCTATGTACCCATTGCCCGGCAGAGAATTCGGATGACCAGAGTTGTCACAATCATTGGTTCGCTCTGGTTGTGCGCGATGCTTGCCGGTTGTGGTGGCAGTTCCGGTGGGCCGGCCGATACCGGCGGTACAGATACGGTCATTTCGGCACTAATGGTCAACGCGGTCACTTCCGATTCCGCTTCCTTGTCCTTTGCAACCACACCTTCGTCCGATGCCACCGTCCGGATCTGGCTCGGCACCGATGATGCCGGGACGCAGTCGCTTATCACTATCGCCTCAGAAAATGCGGTCAACCATTCAGTGAATCTGGACGGGCTCTGGTCGGCCGCGCCCTGGCGGGTGGAAGTGTCGGCCGGTGTCGATTCTATGAGCGCGACATTCACCACGGACGATCCCCCGTGGCCAACTGAATGCCGTTCTGGCGAGCTGATGCTGCCCGTAAACGCCGCCGGCAGCTGGTCAACGTATACCGATACCAATGGCAGCATTGCGATCGAATCGGCCACCGGTTGCGGTGGTGCTGGTACCGGCGTACGACTGACGTTCGACCTCGGCGATGGCGAGTGGGTTGTGGCTGCCAGTAATGACAGTTTTTCCCCGCCGATGGATCTTAGCGGTTACACACATTTGTGGGTTCCGTTCCGTGGAACCTCCGGAGTGCCGGTTGCATTTGAGGTCAAACTGAGAGACAGCGCCGGCGCGTTATCTGTGGCGCGAATTGACGGTGGCGCTGGCTTACCTGTATGGCGCAGCTGGGCCGTTGACCTGCGGGAGTTCAATTCACAATCTGGCACGCTGGATTTAACATCCATTACGGCGTTGGAATTCGCATTGTCCTGGCCATTGAGCGGCGGTGGTCCGCGAAGTGGCACTGTACAGGTCGGTCCGCCCACGGCCTGGAATCTGGCAGCGGAGCGCGGGGACGTCGTCGGCTTCGAGCGGGTGGCCCGCAATGATGATGCAATGGCTGCAATCGCCGCAGACCTGCTCGCCCGGCAGCAGCCGCACGGATTCATTCCCGCCTGGTTCGAACTGGCGCCTAACTGGCACTTGTATGCGAATGCGATGGCTTTGATCGTGTTTGCTCTTGAATACGAACGCCTCGCCGGCTCCGGTGACGCTTCGGTCGGTGCCTACCTGGATGCCGCCAATTTGTTGGCGGACAGGCTCGTTGAACTGCAGCAACTCAGCGCTCGCAACGGCGCCTGGGATGACAGTTTCCGTGATGTGAATGGCAACCTGGAATTGCACCCGGGTGGATCGCGGACCGTGTGGGTGGGCTCGACAGCGTGGGCTGGCATCGCGTTGATCGTCGCACGGGACCTGTTACCCGACGGCAACCGGTACGATGGCGCAATCACCACGGCGACTGAATTCTATGCGGCGGAACAGGCTTGTCGGGCAACCGCAGGGCTCCCATTCGGCTCTGTCACTGAGGGCACCGAAGGCAACATCAGCAGCCAGTTATTTCTCGCTGCAGCGGCTGAGCGGGGCCTCGCTGGCGGGGCTGTTGCCACTGCGCTAGGCAATTTCATCGCAGATTCGCTGTTCGATCCCGACCAACAGCGCTTCTTTTG
>Ga0224508_10004121_pt1 | contig 11915 bp, 8 predicted proteins | sample SF_Jan12_sed_USG_4_FD_170157 | JGI IMG/M metagenome (GOLD analysis project Ga0224508, IMG submission 170157) | Sediment microbial communities from San Francisco Bay, California, United States - SF_Jan12_sed_USGS_21 | ecosystem: Environmental > Aquatic > Marine > Sediment | place: USA: California...
TGGTTTCCCAGCACAAATCCGCGCGCCGGAGATGAAGAAAACGCCGACACGCTCAGCGTGGTCCCTATGCCGATACCGGCCGAACTGCCGCCGGTGGCGGTAGACACCCATGTTACCGTTCGCCGCGGCGATACCCTAAAGGCCGTACTGACCCGTGCCGGCATTCCCGGCGGCGACGCCGAACAGGCCATCCGCGCCCTGACCAAAGTCTATAATCCACGGCAGCTAAAACCCGGCTTTGAAATATTCCTGCAAATCCAACCGCCGGCCCATAAGAATGGCCGGGCTTCGCTGATCTCGATAGACTTCATTGCCGGCCCAGAGAAAGACGTGTCGGTGCTCAACGAGGGCGGCGGACGATTTACCGCCGAGGTCTACCATCGAACGCTGACGCCCCAACTGGCCTATGGCCGCGGCACCATCGAGTCCAGCCTGTATCTAGCGGGGACACGGGCGGCCATTCCGGCGGCAATCCTGACCAATCTGATTACTCTCTACAGTTTCGACGTCGATTTCCAGCGCGATATTCAGCCGGGCGATGCCTTCGAAATTTCCTATGAAATCCTCAATGATGAAGCCGGCACGCCGGTCCGCAACGGCGACATTCTGGTCGCGTCGATGACCTTGAGCGGCAATACGATGAAGCTGTACCGCTTCAAAACCGAGAGCGGATTCAACGATTATTTCGACGAAACCGGACAAAGCGCCCAGAAAACTCTGCTGCGTACCCCGACCGACGCGACCCGCATCAGTTCCGGCTTCGGCCGCCGCAGACACCCGGTGCTCGGCTACACCAAAATCCATCGCGGCATCGATTTCGCCGCGCCACCGGGCACGCCCATCTATGCCGCGGGTGACGGCGTGGTGGAAAAAGCGGGTTGGTCCGGCGGCTACGGCAAGTACATCCGCCTCCGCCACAACGGCACGTATAAATCCGCCTACGCGCACATGCGGCAGATCGCGCGCGGCATCAAGGCCGGCGTCCGCGTGAAGCAGCGCCAAATTATTGGCTATATCGGCGCAACGGGACGCGTGACCGGCCCACATCTACATTATGAAGTGATTCGCAACGGACGTCAGGTCAATCCGCAAACCGTGCGGCTGCCCGCGGGCAACCGCCTGAAGGGCGCGGAATTAACCCGCTTCAAGGAAACCGTTTCGCAAATCAAGGAACGCCTGATCGCGCTGCGCCGCGAACGGGAGATGCAGAGCATGGTGATCAGCGGCGACCGGGCCTGCAAGAAATCGAAATCAGCCTGCTAGAGAAAACCCCGAGCGAACCGAAACGGTTCGCAACGACGTATTTGCGTAAGAACAAAGAGATAGGCCAATACAATTGAGTCGATTTAAACAAGAATTGGTCTAGCCAATCTCATCGCAAATCGTCGACCACCGCGAGCAAGGCCGTAAGAAAAGAGTCGCCTAATATCCTGCTGCGCTCGGGCGACCATCCCGCACGGTCGTCCGGCGCGTCCGCGTTATCCTTGAACGGCATCTCCAGTGTCATGGCCAGACAGCCGAAGTTTTCCGCAAGATTGGTCGCGCACAAGGAAAAATTCGCTTGCTTGGCCCGTGGATAGCCATGCGCGCTTTGAAAATCAGGGTTGGCGCGGCCATAAGCCGACTGGAAATCGGCGAGTAACTTTCTATGCTTCTTCCCTGCCGCGGGAACATGATCGGCACCGGCAATGAAGTTGTAGGGAAGCCCTTCATCGCCGTGCACATCGAGCGCGAAATCGACGCCGGTCTCGACCATGCGCCGCCGGACGAAAAAAACCTCGGGACTGCGTTCCGCCGATGGATTGTCCCATTCCCGGTTGAGATTTGCGCCGGCGGCATTGGTCCGCAAATTGCCCCGCCGGCTGCCGTCCGGATTCATATTCGGCACGATATGGAAACAGGCCCGGTCGAGCAGCGCACGCGCAACCGGATCCGCGCGGTTCAACAAACGATCCAGAAAACCCTCCATCCACCATTCGGCCATCGTTTCCCCGGGATGTTGCCGGCCGATCACCCAACAAACCCGTTTGGCCGGATCGGCCTCACCCACGATGAGCAGATCCAGATCATCCCCATCCACGGTCCGGCCCAGAACCTCCAGCGTCGCCCGGCCGGTCGCCTGGCAGCGCGCCACCAGATCGCGATGGCGTTCACGGGAATACGGTGCGAAGTAGGCAAAATAGATCGAATCATGGTCCGCTCGATGTTCAATCGTCAGGACCGTGCCGTCATAGCGGCTTGGCACGCGAAACCAATCCTCGCGGTCGTAGGAAGCGCATGCGCGATACCCCTCCCAACCTTTCGGGTAGGATGCCTCCGCGGCATTGAGAATTTGAAACCGGCAATCGATCCCGCGCACCCCGCTGACCCGGAAATAGAACCACTGAAAGAAATCGGCGCCGTTGTCCGGCCGGATCTTCAAGCGGACATCGGCGGGATCGCCGCAATCCTCCACCTCGATGTTACCGGCGTCAAAATTGCTGCTAATTTCCATTGAAGGCCGCTCCTGATGATCTTGATGTGGGTCCGACCCCGACGGCGGGTCGCAATCGATGCGCCCGGCATGCTACAGTTTTTTGCGCCGCCGCACAGTCGGCCAGACGTTACAAACAACCGCCGCGCCACGGCACTACCGGGTCAAACGGTCCTTCACCGACGGCAGAAACAACGTGATCGACAAGCAGATGAATTCGGCCGCGGACGCGGTCGCCGACATTCCCGACGGGGCCACGATCATGGTTAGCGGCTTCCAGGGTTCCGGCATGCCGAACGCGCTGCTGCGGGCGTTGGTCGACCATGGGGCCAAGGATCTTACGCTGATCTGCAACGGCGCCGGCCCGCACGGCACCCAGCAGGCCCGCCTGACCGATGCCGGACAGGTCAGCAAACTCATTTGCAGCAGCGCGCGCGGCCGCAGCGACGAACCGACGCCGCTCGAACGACTCTGGCGCGCCGGGGAGATCGTGCTGGAATTGGTCCCCCAGGGCACCTTCGCCGAACGCATCCGGGCCGGCGGGGCCGGCCTCGCGGCGTTCTACACACCGGTTTCAGTCGGCACCGACCTGGCCGAGGGAAAAGAAGCGCGGGAATTCGACGGCCGCTCCTATGTTTTGGAAACCGCGTTGAAGGCCGATTTCACGCTGCTCCGCGCCGACCGCGCGGATCGCCTGGGAAACCTCGGCTACCGCGGCACACAGATCAACTTCGGCCCGGCCATGGCGGCGGCCGGCGCGACCACCATCGCCGAGGTTGGTGAAATTGTCGATGTGGGCTCATTTGCGCCGGAGTGCGTTCAAACCCCGGGAATCTTCGTCGACCGCGTCGTCATTCTGCCGGATCTGCGATGATCCAGCCGCTCTCCCGTACTCAAATCACCTGGCGCGCCGCGCAAGACATTCCCGACGGCAGCTACGTCAATCTCGGGATCGGCCTGCCGGTGCTGGTGGCGAATCATTTGCCGGCCGACCGGGAGATTATCCTGCACTCGGAAAACGGCATTGTCGGTATCGGCCCCGCGGCCCCGGAAGACGCGGCCGACCCCGACCTGGTCGACGCCGGCGGTCAGCGGGTAACGTTGCGTCCCGGCGCGGCCCTGGTCGACTCGGCAGCCGCTTTCGGGATGATCGTCGGCGGCAATATCGACATCACCTTGTTGGGCGCATTTCAGGTCGCTTCGAACGGCGATTTCGCCAATTGGGATTCGAGGCATCCCTGGAAAGGACCGCTGGTCGGCGGCGCCATGGATCTGGCGGCCGGCGCCCGCGAGGTGCGGGTCATCATGCAACATACGACGAAGGACGGAGAGCCCCGGCTGGTAACGCAGTGCAGCTATCCGCTGACCGCGCCCGGCGTGGTCAAGCGACTCTATACGGATCTCGCCATCATCGACGTAACCGCCGAAGGCTTCGTCGCACGGGAAATAGCCGCGGGGTTGAGCCACGAGGATCTGTCCGCCAAAACCGGCGCAGCGATCGCCGTCGCCGCCGACTGCGTCACGCTTACCGCGCCGGATCTCTAGCCCACCGCGTCACGCCGCCTGGGCGACCTCACCGTTTATGGTAAGACCGCCTTCGCCCGCCGACACATGGACCGTATCGCCATCGGCGATCTCACCGGCCAGCAATTGCGTTGCCAGGGGATTCTGGAGCTCCTGCTGGATGACCCGCTTGAGCGGCCGCGCGCCGTAGACTGGATCGAAGCCTTTGTCGGCGAGCCACTCGGTCCCCGACGCATCGACCTGCAAGATAATCTTGCGGTCCGCCAGGACCTCCCGCAGCAACGTCAACTGGATATCGACGATCGTCGCCATATGGTCGCGGGACAAGCGGTGGAATAACAGGATTTCATCGATCCGGTTGATAAATTCCGGACGGAAGCGGCCGCGCACCGCGTCCATGACCTCACCCCGCACCTCCGCGGAATCCTGACCGACCGGTTGGCTCGACAGAACATCCGCGCCGAGATTCGAGGTCATGACGATCAGGACATTGCGGAAATCTACGGTGCGCCCCTGACCGTCGGTCAGCCGGCCGTCGTCCAAGACCTGCAGCAGCACGTTGAACACGTCGGGATGGGCCTTTTCCACCTCGTCGAACAGCACGACCTGATAGGGCCGTCGGCGCACCGCTTCGGTCAGGGCTCCGCCTTCGTCATATCCGACATAACCCGGTGGCGCGCCGATCAGCCTGCTGACCGCGTGTTTCTCCATGTATTCCGACATGTCGATGCGAACCATCGCCTGATCGTCGTCGAACAGGAATGCGGCCAAGGCCTTGGTGAGTTCCGTTTTCCCAACGCCGGTGGGGCCGAGAAAGAGGAACGAACCGATCGGCCGGTTCGGATCCTGTAATCCGGCCCGGGCGCGCCGCACCGCATTGGAAATCGCGGTGACCGCCTCGCCCTGACCGACCACCCGCGCGGAAAGGGCGGCCTCCATTGCAAGCAGTTTCTCGCGCTCGCCCTGCAACATTTTGTCAACCGGAACCCCGGTCCACCGCGACACGATGGCGGCAACCTGCTGTTCGGTGACCTCTTCGTTCAGCATGCGTCCTTCTTCCGCCTGGTCACCCTGTTCGAGCCGCTTTTCGAGATCCGGGATGGTGCCGTAGCGCAGCTCGGCGGCCTGTTCCAGGTCGCCTTCGCGTTCGGCGCGCTCCTGCGCGAGCCGGGCGGTTTCCAACGCTTCCTTGACGTGCTGGGTATCCTGAAGCTTGTCTTTCTCCGACTGCCATCGCGCCGTTAGCCCCAGCGCCTCTTCCTCCAGGCCCGTGAGCTCCTCCTCCAATTTGACGAGCCGTTCCTTCGAAGCCTTGTCGCTTTCCTTCTTCAACGCCTCGCGCTCGATCTTGAGCTGGATGATGCGCCGGTCCAGCTCATCGATTTCTTCGGGCTTGGAATCCATCTCCATGCGCAGCCGGCTCGCCGCCTCGTCCACCAGATCGATCGCCTTGTCCGGCAGGAACCGATCGGTGATATAGCGGTTCGACAATGTCGCGGCGGCGACGATGGCGCCGTCGGTGATCCGCACACCATGATGCAACTCGTATTTTTCCATCAGCCCGCGCAGGATCGAGATCGTGTCCTCGACCGTCGGCTCCGCCACAAAGACCGGCTGGAAGCGCCGTGCGAGCGCCGCGTCTTTTTCGATATGCTTGCGGTACTCATCGAGCGTGGTCGCGCCTACGCAATGCAGATCGCCGCGGGCGAGCGCCGGTTTTAGCATGTTCGACGCGTCCATCGCGCCTTCGGCGGCACCGGCGCCGATCAGCGTATGCAATTCGTCGATGAACAGGATGACCTGCCCTTCCTGTGCCGAAACCTCCTGCAGCACGCCCTTGAGGCGTTCCTCGAATTCGCCACGGAATTTGGAGCCGGCCACCATCGCGCCGAGGTCGAGCACCAGCAAGCTTTTGTCCGCCAGCCCTTCCGGCACGTCACCCCGCGCAATCCTCTGGGCAAGCCCCTCGACGATCGCGGTCTTCCCGACGCCCGGTTCACCGATCAGTACGGGATTGTTCTTGGTGCGCCGCGACAACACCTGCATCGTGCGGCGAATCTCCTCGTCCCGGCCGACCACCGGGTCGATCTTGCCGTCCCGGGCGGCCTGGGTCAGGTCGCGGGTATATTTTTTAAGCGCCTCATATTGATTTTCGGCGCCGGCGCTGTCCGCCGTACGGCCTTTCCGCAAATCGTTGATCGCCGAGTTCAGGTTTTGCGCTGTGACACCGGCATCGCCGAGCAGCTTCGCGGCGGCTGTTCCTTGCGCAAGAACCAGCGCCAGCAACAGGCGTTCCGCCGTCACATAGCTATCACCGGATTTATCGGCCAATTCCTCGACCTGCTGGAACAGCCGCGCCATCTCCGGCGCAAGGTAAATCTGCCCGGCCCCGGAGCCTTCAACCTTCGGCACCTTGGCGAGCTCCGCATCCACCGCCTGCAGCGCATTGGCCGGATCCCCGCCGGCGGCGCGAATCAGCCCGGCGGCGAGCCCTTCGCGATCATCGAGAAGAATTTTCAGGAGATGCTCGGGCTGCAACCGTTGGTGGTTCGATCCGAGTGCCAGGTTCTGTGCCGCTTGGACGAAGCCGCGCGACCGATCCGTATATTTCTCAAATTCCATAATAGACCCCTCATTTTGTCCCCCTTCGCGAGGCAGGACCAAAAAGGTTCAACAGATTTGCGGATCCTTTAAGGCATCCACCCTCCGTATATGGGACATCGCGTGCCGCTCTCAAGACCCTGACGACAGACAGATCCGCGGACGTTGGAGAGACAAACGGGCGTCATTGTGCGTCGCAATAATTTGTTAACGAGTCTATGGTGCGATGCAGCATTATCATTGACGTACACGAGGCCGAATGCCCCATCCTACCATATCGTCGCCGGGCACCCTGTCCTTTCCGACCCTTCGTGCCCGGCTCCATCATTCCGTATCGGCCTCCGCTCAAGCCCTGCGCACAGTGCGCGACGGCGTGCGGGTCCGGCACCATCGGAAGGACCGGCAGCAGTCGCTCAGCCTCGCCCTGCAAGGCGGCGGCGCCCACGGCGCTTTCTCCTGGGGTGTGCTGGACCGGCTGCTCGACGAGCCGATGTTCACTTTCCCCGCGCTGACGGGCGCCAGTGCGGGCGCAATGAACGCAACGGTGATGGCGCACGGATTGCTGACGACGGGGCCTAGCGGCGCCCAGGATGCGCTCAGGCAATTCTGGCAGGCGGTCGGCACCAAGGCGACAACTTTGGGCGTTCAAAACGCCTGGCTTGGGCCGTTTGGCGGAACCTGGCCGGATTTCAGCGCCCAGAACCGGCTCGGCATGCACCTCATGACGCAGGTATTGTCGCCCTATCAATTCAATCCGTGGGACTTGAACCCGCTGCGGGAAATACTGCTCGATCTGGTTGATTTCGAGCGGCTTCGCCTGAACCGGCGGGTCAAGCTGTTCGTTTCTTCAACCAACGTCCGAACCGGCCGGGGCCGGGTATTCCGGACCGGGGAAATCAGCGTCGAGAGTGTCCTGGCTTCGGCGGCGCTGCCTTCCCTGCACCATGCGGTTGCGTTGGACGGAGAGCATTTTTGGGATGGCGGATATTCGGCAAATCCACCGATCCTTCCCTTGGTCGAGCATTCCGCCAGCACGGATATCCTGATCGTTCAAATCGAGCCCGTCCGGGTCGAAAAGCTGCCGGTCACCGCGGAAGAGATTCAAAACCGCACCGCGAGCCACATATTCGCCGCCCCCCTGATGCAGGAACTCGAGACCCTACAGCGCATCGTTCAGGCCAGCCGCTGGGGCCTGCCCCTGTCGCTCGGCCGGCGCGCGCGGGAAACCCGGTTGCACCATATCGACGGCGGAAGCGACCTGTCGTCGCTGCCATCGGGCAGCAGGCTCCAACCCGATTGGGAATCGCTGAGCCGATTGCATGATATCGGCTGGCAGCGCGCCGACGACTGGGTTCGATCAAATGCCGGCGCGGTTGGAAGACACGCGACCTATCATTGGCACAAACACGCTGCCTGATCGGCGCGCGCTCAAACGATGGCGGCACGTTCCCTGAGGATCTCGTCGAATCGCTCAAGCTGCGCCATCACCATGCCGTAGACGGTATCCGCCGGATAGCTGCCGTCGGCGCGTTGCCGGCCGGCCTTGTAGCCGGTGAAAAGCTCGATCGCCTCTTCGATATTCTTGACCGTCCATACATGGAAACGGCCGTCCGCAATCGCTTCGACGACCGGATCGCGCAACACGACATGGGCGGCATTCGCCGCAGGAATCACCACGCCCTGGGTTCCGGTGAGCGCCCCGGAACTCTCGCAGGCCCGGTAAAACCCCTCGATCTTGTATTGCACGCCGCCCACGGCCTGTGTTTCGCCGCGCTGATTGACCGAACCGGTAATGGCAATATCCTGGCGCAGGGGTATCGCCGCCAGGTCGGAAAGCACCACAAGCAATTCCGCCATGGACGCACTGTCACCTTCGACCCCGCCGTAATTCTGCTCGAAGGTAATCGACGAGTTGAACGAAACGGGAAACCGCCGGGCGAAATGACCGGCGATGAACCCCTGCAACACCATCACGCCCTTCTGCTGGATCGGGCCGCTCATCGCGACATCCCGTTCGATATTCACGACCCCTTCGCGGCCGGGCGTCGCGCGCGCTGTAATCCGGCTCGGACCGCCGAACATATGATCGCCGACGTCGCGGACGGTCAGGCCGTTGATCTGACCAACCGCCGTGCCGGCGGTATCGATCATCACCGTGCCGTCCGCAATTTGTTCATGCACGCCATCTTCCATCCGTGCATTCCGTTGCCGGCGTTGTGCCAGCGCCTCGAAGACGATGTCGGCGTTTACGACTTTACCGTCCGCGAACCGGGCCAGTTGAACCGCCTCGGTCAACACGTCCTTTGTCAGCTCGAATCGGGCGGTCAACTTGCGCCGGTGCCCGGCCCAGCGGGACGCCGTACCGAGCAGCCGAACGACCGCGGAGTCGTCGCAGCGCATTCCGTCATGTGCCGCCACATGGCTGCGGATCAGCCCTGCATAGCATTTTAGATTTCCGGCGTTTGCCTCCATGTCCGCGTCGATATCAGCCTTGATCTTGAAATAGGTTTGGAACTCGGGATCCGCCGAGAAGAACGTGTAGTACCAATGCGGCGACCCGACGATCACAACCTTGACGTCGAGCGGAATCGCTTTCGGTCTCGGCGCGCCGGCGATCGGCACGCCCTGCGCCCGATGCAATTCCTCCAACTGGATCACACCGTCGCGCAGCGCGCCCTTCAGAAAGGTCCAGCTATTCAGATGTTGCGCCAGCGCCTCCGCACGCAACACCAGAATGCCGCCATTCGCACGATGCAATGCGCCCGCGCGAATCATGCTGAAGTCGGTATCCATGCCGCCCTGGAATGGCCGGTATTCGATCTTGCCGAACAGGTTTTCATAGGTTGGGTTCGCTTCGAGAACCACGTTCGGAACCGTGTTGTCGCCGTGGTCGACCAGCAGGTTTACGGCATAGCGGCGTTCCGGCGGCTCGGTCTCCATGGGCGGCATTTTGGGACTGGCCGGCATGAATATCTGAAGATTTTCAAGAATATCATTGCGCAATTCGGTCAACCATCGCGCCAATCCCCGATGGCCCGCATAGACCGACTGAACGTCATCGAGCAACGCGCCAACCGCATGATCGGCGACCGACTGGTTCAACTCGAGCATCTGCTTGGCGAATTCACCCTGCAATTTTGCCGCATGGCGATGGATTTCCTGCAGGCGTTCACTGATGTCGCTGGCTTTTTCCTGTTTCGCCTGACGGTCCGCCGCCGGCAATGTGTCAAACGCTACCGGGTTGCCGGACGCGTCCTGGGCGGCAACCACCATGCCCTGCGGCGTCTGAACCAGGTTCAGCCCATGGGTGCGCGCTTCGGTCGCGAGGATTTCGAACTGTTGCTGAATTTCACGGTTCAGTATCTCGCTTCGTTCGCGCAGCTCCTTTTGATAGTCGTCGCCCGAGAATGCCTGGCCCAATGCTTCGCGAAGCTGCGACACCAGCAATGTCATGCGATCGCGAAAAACCCGGCCGGTTCCCGCGGGCAAACGGTAGGGCTTCGGACGATGCCGCCGGCGGAAATTGTTTAAATACACCCAGTCGCTGGGCTGCGGCTGGCAGGATAGATGTTCACCCAAGTATTCCAGCGTCGCGGTCATGCGGCCGCTTCGGTCCGGGCCCAACACAAAAATATTGAAACCCGGATCCTTCATGCAAAGGCCGAATTCCAACGCCTCTCTCGCTCTCCGGTGGCTGGAGAAAGCGAAAACATCGCCTTCCGACGCCCGGCCAGGTGCAAATTTCGGGCGTTGCAGGTCTTTTGCTTTCAAGGCCTTTGCAGGCATGGTGTCTCCACGGGTTAAAAATCTCTCTGTCCCGTGAGTGAACCCTCATGACCTGGATGGGGTCAAGGCTGCTCGCAAAAGCTTGATGCCGCTATGCGCCCAATGTCGGCAGCATTCAATACATCGACATGCCGCACGCCCTCAATAACCGGGACGTGCCGCGGAATGACTCCCGCCGAATTCAACTGTTCAAGAAGCCGGCTTCAACAGCCGGCGCGGCAGGTCAATCCCCCGCGGGCGTGTCGCTGCCATTCGTTGTCGCAGGGCGCTTGCGTTCTTTCGGCGCCGCTGGTTTTCTCCGTCGGGTCTTCGGGGGAGCCGCCTCAACAGCCGGCGGTTCCGGCAATTCGATTTCGGTCTGCGGCTGTACCTCCGCCTGCGGCTGATTGCCATTTTGCGCCGGGCTGGCATCATCGCCGTTGGCGGCTTTAGCGACGTTGGCTGGATTAGCGGGATGCCGGCCATTTGCCCGCTGGTCACGGCCACCTTGATTTCGTTGCCCTTCAGAGTGTCGCTGCCCTTCGGAATGCCGCTGGCCATCGGACGACTGGCCGTTCGCATTCTGACGCTGGTTGCGGTCCTCCAAGTCGGCGGAGTGAATGCGAAAATAATGCTCCGCATGCTGGTAGTAATTTTCGGCCGCTATGCGATCGCCGGACGACGTGGCGTCCCGCGCAAGTCCTAAGTATTTTTCGTGCACCTGAAATGCGTTACCGCGAATTCGCACGGCCGGTCCGTTGCTATCGAACATATTCTGCCGATTACCACCCCGACGGCCGTTACTGCGGCCGCGCGTGCGTTTTGAGCCTTGCCCTTGTTTCATCATTCCTTACACATCGACGCTGTTTCGGTGAATTCCATTTTTGAATCGACGTTTACACACCGCGATTCTGCGGCAGGCCGCTTTCCGCGGGCCTCCCCAAAAGATACACTTTCGAAGAATTGCTCTACCTCGGATGCTTTGACCCTAAGGGCCAAGACGCATTCGACGAGGTAACAGCAGGAAGTTAGACGGTTCCTTCCTCAGTTCCAACAGTTTTTTTTGGTTAACAAGACGATACGGCGCGCTGAAAGACGAGGCATCGTTCATGGCCCGCCAAATCCTTGGCTGTTTCGGCATGGTAAAGTCCGGCAGCACCGAGGATTTTTATGACATCGTGGGCCTGACCGGCGCCAATTTCCAGCACCGCCACCCCGTCCAGGGTCAGGAAATTCGCCAAAATCGGTGCCAAATGGCGATAGCACGCCAACCCGTCGGCACCGCCATCCAGGGCGAGACGCGGCTCGAAGCGCGATACTTCGGGCTGCAATTGATCGATCTCATCCCGCCGCACATAGGGCGGGTTAGCAAGGATCAGATCGAAGGCGCCATCCAGGCCAGCCCCCCAATCGGCCTCAACGAAATGTGCCCGCCCGGCGAGATCGAGCCCTTCGGCGTTTGCCCGCGCAACGGACAGGGCCGCCCCTGAAAAATCAACGCCTATTCCGCGGGCCCGCGGCAATTCACTAAGCAAGGATAGCAGCAGGCAAC
>Ga0224508_10004122_pt1 | contig 11914 bp, 15 predicted proteins | sample SF_Jan12_sed_USG_4_FD_170157 | JGI IMG/M metagenome (GOLD analysis project Ga0224508, IMG submission 170157) | Sediment microbial communities from San Francisco Bay, California, United States - SF_Jan12_sed_USGS_21 | ecosystem: Environmental > Aquatic > Marine > Sediment | place: USA...
TCAAAGAACTGTGTAAAGCTGGTTTCAATAACCTCGCTGAACTCCGCACCAAGATCACGGGCAATTAGCCGTACCGTATCCTTGATACTGACCACGATCTCAAGCAGGGCAATCCTGAACTCCTCGGCAATGTCCTCACTGATCTGCCTGAGTTCCTGACCACCAAACAACGCCTTTTCGCGTGACTGTGTTGCGGTTATCTGCCCCGATACACCAGTCGGCCCAAGTGTTATCTGTCGCCGTGTGCTCTCGGCTATTGTCTCAAATGCGGTTCCGAATATCTTGCCACCCGTCAGGTCATCGAGCTGCAAAGCAATCTGAGCCAGGTCGCCCGCAATGGTGCCCTCAAAGGTAGATGCCAGTTTTGCAATAGCCTTAGCACTTGAATCACCGGAATCAGTCAGGCGCTTAAATTCATTGATCAGCCCAAGGCTGCCGGATATAAAGGTTAGCGGCTCATCTTTAAACGCCTTGGCCAGTTGTTTGAAGCCCGCCTTGATGCCGTTCTCAACCGCGTTCTCAATAGCGTCAGCCAGCAGCGCTTGGAATGAGTTGATACCCTGACCGGAGAATGTTGAGGATTGACCAAGACCAAACACGGTGTTTTCAGCCGCAAGCTGCCGCTGCACATTTAACACCCGCTCCAATTCCTCGGCTGTCGCCATGATGCCTTGCCGCTCAAGATCGCGCTGGATTATGGCCCGCTGCCGTTGGTCGAAAGTCTTACCAAGCAGCGATTCCTCAAACGCCAGATTATCTAAGAACTCTTGATGAACATCTGTGAAGTCAATCAGTGACCTAATGTTCTCAGAATATTCATCCCTGTTCCGTTCCAGTTGCTCGGTCAACTGTTCATAAGGCTCACCAAGTTTCTTAGCCGCCTCAATAGCCGCCAGTATTTTTTCCCGCTGCTCTTTGAACTGATCCGCAAACCGCTCCATTGGGGTTCGCAGACTGCGGATAATAGCCAGTCCATCGGCGTGGGCATCGTTAAGTGCTTTCTGTGCCCGCTCAAGTTCTTCCTTGCGCTTTTTAGCGGCTGCCTCAGCGTCTTCCAGCTTGCGAAGTTCAGAAGCAAGCTTTTTGATTGATTCCCTTTGTTCAATAGTTAAATTGATATTTTTGGCAAATGCATCGGCTTGGTCTGCCAGCGATGGAGCTACGTTTTTGATTTCATCTATTGCGCCAGCCAACTGTATAGACAGGCTTCTATAGGATTGCTCTAGCGCCGTGAGTGGTGCATCACCCTCAGTCTGCGCCTTCATCGCCCTAAGTAGTGAGCCAATCTTTTCAATCCTTTCCTGTTGGTCTGATTGCAGACCTGCCAGCCTGCTTTGTAGCGCCTCAAGGTTTTTGATTTCCTGATCAAACAGATTATTAATATTAAAACTTTCAAGCTTGGCAATACTTTCCTGTGTCTGCCGGATTGTTTTTTCAGTTTGAATAAACTCGTTTCTCAACTGCTCAATTTTAGTCTGTTTTTCGAGCGCGGTTGACAGCCTTATAAACGCATCGGTGACCTCGGAAATGGATTCCTTTAGCGCCTGAGCGTGGCGCTCGGCTTCATTAAAGTGGGAAATTATCTTGACCATTGCAACAATGGCACCGGTGATTCCGATAGTGCCAAGGCTAACACCACCGCCCAACTTTTTGAAAGCCGCACCCGCCGCCGCCGCCCGCGCATCCAGCGCCAGCATCCTTTTTGCTGCCAGTGCTGAAATCCCCTCCATTCCAGCCAGTGCCACTTGAACCTGAACCATGGCCTTAGCCGCCTTCAGGCTGGACTGTGCCGCCTTAATCACGCCAGCGCCATAAGCGGTAATACCGGCGACAGCCTTACCAAGTAACACGGTGCCCAATATCTTGAGCGCGGTAATAATCTTGTCTATGTTTTCCCTGAGCGCATTAAGCGCGGGAATCAAGACCTTTAAGATTGCATCACCAAGGTCTATCGCGATAACCTGGGCCAGCGCCTTGAATTGCGCTAACCGCTGGGCTGATGTTCGGGCTACTTTGTCAAAGGCTATTTCAGTTTGCCCGGCAGCGTCGGCCATGTCGCCAAGGATCATACTGAAATCTTCCGCGCCTTCACCGGTTAGCGTCAGCGCAGCATTAAGACCCTCAACCCGGCCAAACAGTTTTGCCAGGATCGCAACATCGCCCTGGGCCGCCTCGCCAATTTCCCGCAGGAACTTCTCAAGTCCTTTTGACTGGATGGCCGTGGTACTAAAATCAATACCCAACTGACGAGCGGCATCTGATGACTCTTTAGACCCTTTAGCAACCGCGTTAAGGATGCCCCGCAAACCGGTCACAGCTTCGGCAGTCCTCAAGCCACCCAATGTCAGGGCCGAGGTACCCGCTATCAGCTCATCAAGACTCACGCCCAAATTAGAGGCAATCGGCGCAACCTGGCCAAGTGAATTAGACAGTTCTTCAATCGTGGTCTTACCCGCCCGCATCCCGACAAAGAACTTATCAGAGACTTCCTGAGCATCAGCCACCTTTGAGCCGTAAGCGTTCAGGATAGAGGTCAGGCCATCAGCGGCAGTCTTGACATCAGTCAGGCCGCCAACGGCCAGCTTATTGGCTTGGGTTAAAACCTTGACCGCTTGCGCTGAACTGCTGGCACCTGCTGAAATAATCTGATACAAGGCTTTAGCTTGTTCTGTCGGTGCCTTGCCAAATTGCTTAGCCGCCTCTTTGACAGAATCAGCCAGCGCATCCACCCCGGCGGTATCTGACAAGAGGGTGGATACCTCGGCCATTGATTTCTCGAAATCAACCGCCTGCTTAACAGTCCCCGCAAAGGCCAGGCCCACGCCCGAAATACTACCAGCCATTAGCAGACCAGACCGGGCGATTTCCCTACCCATCCGCTTAAACCGGCGCTGTATTTGTTTCGTCCTGCGCTGTGCAATGCGATTTGCCCGGCCTAAATCAGACGTAAAGCCAGCTATGTTCGCACTGAGTTCAATTGCAAGATTGGCAATGGCCATTTATTTGGTCCTTAACGAAAAATAACCCCCGCGCAAGCGGGGGCATTTGGGGACTTGTGTCATTTCTTCACGCGCTTATCAAGGAAGGAAATCAGCTCACCCTTATCAAACTCATCTGACTGCACTTTTGGCCTCAACAGGTAATCATCCAGCTTGAGAGAGTTGGGGTTCTTTGAGTGCTGCCGCTGGTAAAAGAACGCCAGTTGAGCAAGTTGGTACTCAGACCGGCTATCCCATAGCGGATCAATGGCATACATCGCCCTTTGATATAGCAGCTCGGTGGCTGTAAGAGGGGTACCACGGCCATGGAGCAATTCGCCTACCGTCATGTTCAGGCGGTTTGCTTTTTCCATTAAGAACCGCAGCCGTGGTGCCCGTCTTAGTTTCCCTCCGCTTCCTTCTCCGAATCCTCAAGCATGCCGTTTAGCTCACGGCACAGCTTGAACACATCATCCAAGTCAGGGCTTGGTATATTGTTGTCAAGGTCATCCTTGGTCATCAGCGGTTTACCCCCTGAATCACAAAGACATCTAGCAACAAGGTCAGACCGTATACCCTTCATTTTGGTCATGTCAATCTGGCCATCCTTGCCCATCATTTTGAATTGCCAATCCTCGGACTCACAAGCAGGAAGCTGGCGAATGTAGACGGGTTCGCCGCCCCATTCACGTTTTTCAATAGAGCATTTAAAACGCTCTAATAGTTTGGTTTTAGTTGTCATTTCTTCACCTTCTTAGCTATTAGGTAATCGTAGGATCACCGGAGATACGAAGTACCACGCCAGCCCGTACCACTTCATCACCCGACCAATCGAGCGGGATGCTCTGGACGTAGGCATTAAAGTTATACGTCTTTTGAGGTGAGCCAGTGTCAACAATGTTGAAGTTCTTGGTCACCTGTGGCGTAGCATCATAAGCGGTCCTGAGTGCCGCGTGTTGCGTTTCGCGCTCATCCCATACGATATCCAAATTTAACGAGCCGTTGTCCTTCAAGCCCATCTGGAACTCTTTGGCCGTTGAATCCAGGCTGGTTGTGTCGATCTCGGTACGACCGCCCGAGCCAAAGCCAGTGATGTTCGTGATTTTCGGAATGAGCGTAAACACGTTAGGCGATGCCTCGTCATTCAGTTGCAGTTCCGTTCCCTGTGTTTCAATAAAAGCCATTGTCAAGTCCTCTAAACAAAAAGGCCCGCCTGTAGACGGGCAATAAAAACCCCGCCGAAGCGGGGCCGGTGAAGGTCGTAAGTGACCCTTATGGTGTAATGCGTGACCAGTCGAGAATCACGCGATGTTCATTTACCTCATCATCATAATCATCAGACCGCAGTTGAATATAACCATATCCATCAACCGCCGCCTCAACAGCATCAGCCAAATCCTGAACCGTCTTGTATGAATTGTCCCAGCAATTTATCTGCACCCTGTTGGCCACATGGCTGGACCCGCCATCAAGGATATTTTCATAAACCCCGATAACCAATGAATAGACTATCAGCGGCAGGTCAGCATTAACCGGCGCGGGAAAGGGGTAGACCCTTGTCCCTATCAGCGCAGTAACCCCGGGGTCAGCCTTGAGCCTGGCAACTAAGTCAGTTTGGGCGCTCACGTAACCCCCCGGCTGAGTTTCTTTTCAATCAATATGATTTTGCGTTTTAGCGTCAGGGTGAAAACGTCAAGCGCCTGCCGGGACTTCAGCGCAAAAGCCTTCCTCATAAATGGCTGTGCCGCCTGTTTCCGTGTGCCAAATTCCACAAAATGCCAATAATAGGCACCCCGCTCATCATCCCGTTTCTTACCCTTGCGCGGTCTGACAAAGAACGCCTCGGTAGCTGGTATTTGTTCCGGTTTTCTAACCCGCTCTTTACCGATTGCCCGTTCCAGCCTGCCGGTATCCTTGGGCGCTTGCTGCTCGGCTTCTTCCTCAACCACCTTAGCGGCTTGGAATAGTGCTTGCCTGAGCGGGCCGCCGTTCTTACTGACTATTTTCTTTCCCTCAACATCATCAGCCAGCGCCTTTAGCTTGCGCTCCAACTCACGTAACTGGCTATCAAGCGGGATTGTCTTAACTGCCATCAGTGACCCTCGTCTTACAAATCCAGACTATCTCCCGGTTTAATCCGTCTTGATTGTAAAAGCCTTCAATGTCGTAATTGTTCCCAAGGATCACAATGCGCCAGCCGTTATCAACGGTCATCACATCCGGGTCATAGCGTGTCTGGATTACGGCAGCTACCTCAGTCCGGTCCTGTGCGGCCCTAAAGAACTCGCGAGAACCCCGGGTAAACAAGCCAGCCCGCCGCGTATATTGGGTAGTCCACACCTGGGCATTAGGCTCACCAAATTCATTTGTTTCAGGTGAGCCGGATACCTTCTGCTGAAACAGCGCCTCATGGCGGTACTTGGATGAGCCGCGCATTAACCGCTCATCACTCTATAGGGGCTAATCAGGCTCATAAACCGCTCATTATTTTGCAGTCTGAGTTGTGACTGTGCTTCCCGGTTTTCATACAGATCAGAAACCACCAGCTTAATCGCCGCTCTAAGGCTCCAAGGTACGTCCAGAACCTCGGGAGAATCCAGCTTGATGTATCCAGTCCGGTAGGTGATTTGAACCGCGTCATGGCGGTTTGCCGTGGCCGGCAATGTAACGCCAGGCACCAGTAACAGCCTGTGGCCGGGCCGGTCCAGCCGGTAGTTTGCAGCCGCCCAGTTGGTCAGGACTTCAGGGCTGTCCGTGTTGTAATAATCCACACTGGTAATATCAACTACAGGCGGTTTTGGTAGCACGACCTCAGCGCAGAACGCGGGTAAGTTCAGCGTCCACGTTTTCTCGATAATTGAGCGCCCCGTCAAGTCCTCAATATGCTGCCGCGCTTCCCTGATCTGGTCCTCAATCTTGTCATCTTCCTCATCAGTCGACTTGTTTAGATGAAGCTTAACCTCATCCAGTCTGACTGGTTCGTGTTTCTCTGCACTGATTTCTGTCAGTTGTAAGCTGTTGCCGTATGTCATCCAAAAGTTCCCATGCAGTGCCGTTTCTAACCTCAGTAATATGAAATTGCCGATAGCTTAATTCATGTAGCCATTCGCTCCGGTCTGGCCGGCGCAGACTTTCCCAATCAGACGCAACTGAGCCTATATCACCAATCGTGGCCAGGCCATTGAACACAGCCTCATATAAAACCGTGGAGCGTGTACCAATAGCCACATCGCACAATTCCCAAACCGAATCCAGCGGGCCGGATAACTCCATCAGCTTGGACTGCCGTATATCTTGCGGGTGATGTCTGCAATAGACCCGATCAAACACGCTCCGAGCCTTTTTGACCAGATTGCTTATATCCTCTCTAAAGCCAGCAAATACACAGGCCGAGCCTCGGTATTCCTTCCACCGCTTTAACAGCGGGAGCGGCCTTCTGTGAGGCCCATTTGCAAAGATTCTGCCGCCATCTGCCTGAAGCCAGCCAATTGATACACAATCTGGATCACCCCAATAGGCCCGGTCAATCATCAAAACATTAGGCTTGCCCAGCCAGTGTTTATAGCAATAATGCGGCCCGTTGATAATATGAATGTCACCGGCCAGCGTTCGGCTGTTGGTGATCACCGCATCCGGTAGCGATTCCTTAAACGCCTGCGCCCATCTGCCCTGATGGGCTAGGCTTGGGTTCGCGTGTATAACAATTTTACCCATTCGTCGGCCACCTCATCCGGGTCAGGTTTGCCATGGAATACAACCACCCGACAGCCAGCAGGCGGCCCATCACGGCAGTGGTATTTGTAAGACTTGACCAGCGCCGGGTCCAGTTGCCGGACGTTTAACTGGTCGTTATCCCGTAAATGGGTAATCCATTCCTGATCGCCCCAAAACTGGCGCGGATTGTTTTCAGGTGGCCATATAGCATGACGCGGTTCAAATTCATTCCAGATAATTTCGCACTCACCGCCACCCCATACCATAACACTGGACTGACAGCCACCATGGCCAGACTGCGCCCAATTCCAAGGGCAAGCCAGTGTCCCGTTTGCCAGGCCAGCAATAGGGTCAAGTGATCCGGTTATTACTACATCCAGATCAAGCCATAAATTAAAATTATCATCAATGCCGCTAAACAATCCTATTTTTTGCCACCATCCGGGATAGTCACACGGCGGCCTGACTGTCTGGATTCCGGGTAAATCTTGCTCTGTGATACATTTGAAATGGTGCGGCTCTGACAGATTCCGCGCTACCATATCCCGCAGAATGTAAACCGCTTCGGGTTTGTACTTGTCACCCCACAAGATAGACCAGACGGTTAACATCTTCTTATGGTCGATTGATCCGGCATAATGAACGGTTTGTCATTCAGCTTGAGCAGCCTGGCTTGCAATACTGTTTTAGGGCTGGGGCTATCCTCGCCAATCTTCTCAATTTTGTATCCGTTTAATTCAGCAAACTGCGCATAAAATTCTCGGGTAGGATAAAACATACCATGTCCCGGCCAATTGCCAGGGTAGGGACAGTGCGACACAACCCAGCCGCCCGGTTTTGTCATATTGTGAATGTTCTCCCATACCATGGCCTGATTCGTGACATGCTCGGTTGTGCCAATATTAGTCACCATATCGAACTGACCGAACTCAGACCATAGCGGTTTCCGCAAATCTCGCTTAATGGCCCCGTGTTTGCCTCCCCAATCTATTGAAGTATGCTCAAGACCTATTGATTCAAAGTAATCCTTATAGGTTATTCCAATAGAAACGGTTTTCTTTTGCCCAAGTTCAAGCATGGTTTTGACCCCCCCCATGGGCTGGTAATATTTCCAAACGAAATCAGGAACCGGATTCAACATTCCAACAGCCTGAGAAATACCCCTTGATGCTTACCCGGATTCGGCTTTCTGATCTGTACGTTTTCAATCGGTATCAGGTTCATAAAGTCCCACATTCGGGAATCCCAGGTAATAGCCAGATACTTACTCCCTGAATCCATCAGGTTATTCCAAGCCAGTTCTGCTTCAGCCTCCGGGAAGTGGTTTAGCACCCAAATACAAAGCAATAAATCAGCCTTCGGAGCTTTCTGCTGGGTAATATCAAATTGTTTTACTGACGGATGCCTGGGCACCAGATCATAGCCTTGGTACTCAACATCCCAATCAATCAGCGGCAGCCAGTTCAGGTCGCCAGCTCCAATGTCATTAACGGTCCTGATCTTGTAATCCTCTACCCACTGAGCCAGGAACCGGCGCTGTACAACCGTTTGATTGACGCGGCTGCCATAGCCACACTCAGTCTCAGGCAGGCCACCGGTCCAGCCTTTAGTGTACTTGGCTTGGTTCCTGATCAGATCCGTGTTTTTCATATGACTCAAGCGTATATTTGTTTAATACGTCCTGCGACTCCTGCGGGTGGTTACTATACCACGGCACCCCGCGCCGCCAGCAGTCCTCGACAAAATGAAGATTAGTAAAGTGTAAAAGCTTGGCCCCGGGCCGCCACGTATCTTCAACATTCCATTCTGGCGGAATAGTTGGGTTAATCCGCGCCTGAATCTGTGCCCGTAGTTGGCTTTTATTAAATTCATCGAAAGTAGTTATAGGTGGCGGTTTCAGTGTGCAATCAATCACTGCAACCTCATCGCTTCCATCCTGCATAACTGTCCATTTTTCAGGCGTGTAATATTCGGCCAGTTCTGCAATATCAGCCAGCACCAGCATATCTGCATCCAGATATATCGCCATTCCTTTATGGTTGCACAGTTCTGGCACCGCATAGCGCAGATTAGAAAAACCAGTACAGCCAGAATCAGATAAGCCTAAATATTCAGACCGCATAAAGATCACCTCTACCGAAATACTGGCGTGCTTGCGGATGCTGTATCCAAGTATGGCTTCATGCTCATCCCAGCGGGGGCTTGAGCCAACAAATACTTTCAGCATAACGCCTGCCTTAATTCCATAATAGGAAACCATCGCATCGCTGAATCAGGCGTGCAGTTGATGATCGGGGGCAATTCACCGCGTGCCACCTGATCCGCGATGTTCTTATAATCGTACAACAGGCCGGTTTTGTTTGGCTTGTCGAATAGTGACCATTTGCGAAGCGCTTCCGGGTATTCTCCGTCTATATCTGACAGCCCCTTGAAATAATGCCGTGGCTCGTTTTTCCGGTAAGTCATATCGTAGCCGACCAACAAAACAGGATTGCACCGATATGTTACAGCAGCCAAATTAAGCGCCTGCCAGCCTGACGAGTGACCAAAGCTGATAACGCCAGGGTCCAGGCTTAAACCGGGCAGCCATTCCCCCGGGATATGTTGATATCCATAATCAGCGCAAATATCAACATCCCAATGCCATTGATCCGCATCAATCTCAATCTTGCCATAATGGCGGTTCCATTTTGGATCACAAGCAATCCAGACATCCAGATCAAAATCCAAATATGTTGAATTTATCCCAAATAATCTAACTTTGTCCCGTGCCCTAAGATCGCGTAGGTCATCGGCAACCGCCGCCAAGCTAGGCCCGGTGCCAATCACCACCCCGGGGTACCCTGTAAAGTCCTTCACCTTTCACCCTTGCCCATGTGTTATCAGGGCCGATTATGTAGCCGGGCAGCATTTCGTTTACGGCCTCAGCCACCTCCGGCCAGTTTATGTCGTGGCCGATCATCCACCCGTCAGCCTTTAGTTTTTTATACCACTTGATAATATCGCATTTAACCGCGCTCGTAGAATGATCCGCGTCAACAAATACAAAATCAAGCCAACCGTCTGAGACATCATCAGCGGCCTTAACGGTCCAGTCCTTGATGATTATCGAGCGGGAGCCGTATTCGTGCGCCTGCGCCCGTACAGCAAGCTCACAGTCATCATGGTCACCGGTCTGATACTTTTGCGGCCCCGGGTTGTCTGGTTGCTCTCCCCACAAGTCAACGCCAATCATCGTGAGGCCAGGGCAGTGCTTTAACAGGTAAAGGAATGTAGCGCCCTTCCTTACTCCCAATTCCGCGCCACTGGTCCAACCGTTAACCTTGACCAGATGCGCCAGCCACTCACGGCGATGGCCGAACTGGTGGCCGGTCTGCGGCTTGGCTTTCGGGTGTCTGCGGGGCTGGTCAGACATCATCAATAGTAGACCGGGGGAACATATCAAGGGCAGTCTCCCGGCTGCAATTGACAATGTTTATCCCGTACTGCCCCGGGTTAATCGTGCGATAGTTCGATACAAACCTTTTAGGATCGCCGCCGTTCCGTATCTCTGGCGGGTGGTCCCCGAAAAAGTGCGCCCGATTGTCAGTCAACTGCATATCATAGCCCAATAACCAGATATCAGTTGCGCCCAAATGGAAGGCAAGGCCAACCGCTTGATAGCCGCTATTTGATCCACCGTGGATTAGGCCGGGGTCTGTGGAAAGCCCCGGAGCGCCAACATTTATATCCAGCACGTTCAACCCGTATTCTTTCGGGTCAAAGTCCTTTTTTTTATCCTGTGTTTTCCAGCCGGTGCCCTGGGTCCAGCAGCGGCCATAGAAATCACGATCCACCTCATCTATCCAGTGGTGCCACCACTTTGAATCACAGGCGTACAGATGATCGGCTGTCGGCAGATACCGCCAGGCATCATTAACAACTATCGTTTGGTGGCTTTTTTCTTGCGCCGTTTTGCAGTCTTTTTGCGTGAGGCTCGGGCCGGACGCGATGACTGTGATTGTTTTTTGGTTTTTTTTTCAGCGGGTGGCAGCACCTTAGTCTCATACGGTGCGACAACACCAGCATCCCGCAAGTGATCCGCTTGCGCCCGGGTCACTGTCGCAACCTGGCCGGGGACGTAAGTCTTACCCCACGCGATACACTTACCGGTGAATGTAACTGTGATTGAGTCTGTCATTCTAACTCCCAAAAAAAGCGGGGCCGAAGCCCCGCCCTATTCTCAAGGTTATACCGTGAACGTGCCTTTGATAAAGGCTTGAGTCCGGTAAACGCAAAGCGCCAGCCGTTCTTCAGCCAGAATCGTGACCATGTTCTTCACGAAGTTATCACTGTTCTCACGCGATACCTCAATGGTCATGGATTCACGGTCATGCAGGGCCGCGCCCATGCGGAACGAACCAACCAGAAAATCACCGCTGGTCATGGAGTTGGTTGCCACAACTGGCAGACCCCATAGCCGTGGCTGTAATACACCAGCCGGGTTGCCCATCAGATACCGGTCATCGGTACCCGCGTTCACCTTCAGCGTTTCCATGTTCGCCCAATCATCATGATGCAAAACAATTGCATCCGGCACGTACTCAGATGACTGTGCTTGCAGGATTGCGTCACGGATTTGATCCATCTTGGTCGTAATCGCAAACTGCTCCGGTGAATCATGCGCATACGCTGTCGCTTGCGTGGTCAATCCGTTCAGGTTGCCGTTAGAGCCTGATCCGTTCAAGACCTGGGTTTCTTCCTCAAGCTTCAGGCCATAACCTAAACGTGAGTTAATGTATCCTTGCAGCATTGGGGAATCAGCCAGAACCTGCTTTGATGCCGGAATCCAGTGAGCCAGTGTTTGCACCGCTTCGCTGGCCAGCGTGAAAGTAATTCCACTCTCCGGCTTGGTCACGTTTTCAAACGCTTCCGGTGAGCCGCCCACCTGTGGCCCAGCATTATCGGTAAACACGTTCTCACGCGCAAATTCAACCAGATTGCTTGAGGTCGGAATCCTCGGGATCAAATCCACTACCCGAAGGATACGGTCAGGGTCTTTGAAGATTCCCTGAATCCGATCAGCGGCAACTAGCGGCTGGCTGGCACCCGTGGCATTGATAATCGCCGTCTTGACTTCGAGCGATGCAGTGCGCGTTTTGCCTTCCTGCATATTATTCCAGGAATCAGATTTTACAAACTGCTCCCCAGCCGTTTCGGGCGTTGGGTTGTCATCTGATCCG
>Ga0224508_10004123_pt1 | contig 11913 bp, 14 predicted proteins | sample SF_Jan12_sed_USG_4_FD_170157 | JGI IMG/M metagenome (GOLD analysis project Ga0224508, IMG submission 170157) | Sediment microbial communities from San Francisco Bay, California, United States - SF_Jan12_sed_USGS_21 | ecosystem: Environmental > Aquatic > Marine > Sediment | place: USA...
CGGGTCCAGGCATCCTTTGCTTGCATTGCCAGCAAAGCAATGTTTAGCAGAGGATCATTGATTTCCCGGCGCAGGCATCGCTCCCATAACAGGCGACTCTGGTTTGCATTGATGCGGGTGGGCAGGTCCGAAGAGTTTTTCGCGGTAGCGATCAGTGCGACGAGCCAGTCGGACCAGGATAGAATCGGCGGCGTTCGCCAGGCGGATCGTCCGGCTACCAGCTGCTGCTGGCCATAGTCGGCAGCAAGCACGCGCGCCAGCCGGCGGCTGGCCGTCATTACCTGCGACGAATTCGCCAGCGCGTCAGCGAGCCAGTCGTACATCGTTCAGGCGTTCTGCTCCAAGAGGGACTCAATGCGGTCGAACACTGTGTTCAGCGTGTCAGTGTCGGGCAGCGTCGTAATGCGGAAGTGATCCGTGTACGGCGTGTTGAAACTGCTGCCGGGTGCAACCAGTACATGCTTGTCCTCCAGCAGCTCCAGGGCGAAACGACGGTCATCGAGTTTCCCGGCAAATCGATCATCCAGCTTGATGAACGCATACATGGCGCCCATGGGCGTGTGCATGCTCAGGTGCCGGCTCGCCGCAATCCTCTCCATCACGGTCTGCCGGGATTGGAACAGGCGACCGCCCGGAGCAACCAGTTCCTTGATGCTCTGAAACCCGCCCAGCGCGGTCTGTACCGCCCACTGTCCTGGGACGTTGCTGCAAAGGCGCAGCGCAGCCAGCAGTTCCATGCCATGCACGTAGGCTCGAGAGCGCTCGAGATCGCCGCCGAATACACACCAGCCGACGCGATAGCCGCAGGCGCGGTAGACCTTGGAGAGACCGGAGAACGTAAGGCACACTCCGTTCCTGATCAGCGTCCCCAGCGGCACAAACTCGGCGTCGTCGTAAACCATCTGGTCGTATATCTCGTCGGCCAGCACGACGACATCGTGCTTTGCCGCAACCGCAACAATTTCCTCGAGCGTGCTCCGATCATAGACGGCACCGCTCGGATTATTCGGGTTTATGACAACAATTGCCTTGGTGCGGGCAGTCAATAACGATTCGATCTGGGCGATGTCAGGGATAAAACCATGCTGCGGCCGACAGTCATAGTAGCGAGGAATGCCGCCGTTAAGCGAGACGGCGGCAGACCACAACGGGTAGTCAGGGCTCGGCACGAGCACTTCGTCGCCAGCATTCAGCAGCGCCCTGAGGGACAAATCGATCAGCTCACTGACGCCGTTGCCGATGAATACTTCTTCGGCACTAACACCCTGAATACCGCGGTCCTGCTGCTGCATCACAACGGCCTCTCGTGCCGGGAAGATGCCCATCTGATGGCAGTAAGGCTCGGCCTGACCAAGATTTTCGATCATGGCCAGACGCATCGTTTCCGGCGTACGGAACCCGAACAGGCCGGGGTTGCCGATGTTAAGAGAGATAATCTCATAGCCCCGCCGCTCCAGTTCATGGGCGCGATGCGCCAACTGGCCCCGAATTTCATACTTGACGTCGCGAAGTGCAGCGCTCGTTTGAATCTGTTGTGTCATCTGCGGTCTCTTTTGGCCGAACGCTGTCTGCGGACACGCGCCGCAGGAGCGAGGGATTGTCGAGTGAACGCGCTCGAACCGCAAGGGGCGTAAGTGGCTTCACCTGCTTCGGCAGCAGGTGGCATGAAAAACCCGGCCAACCTTGCGGCTGGCCGGGCGGGTCCGCACGGAGATTGCGGATTGCGTGACTGTGTCGTCTTACCGGGAACCGGTCGTCGACTCAGTCCAGCTCTTCTACCTCTGCGCTCTCGACTTCTTCGGTCGCAGGGGTTTGTTCTGTATGCGGCTCGATCTTGCCGAACCGGATGAGTAAATCCTCTTCATCCTCTGGCGTCAGTCGCCTGATCGATGCGATGCGAATGCGATCCGGGCCGAAGCCGTCATCGACAACAAGGTCGCTGAAGCCGGAGCAGATCTGGCCAGTACGTGACTGGAAGCCAACCTGCCATGTCGATCGCAGGCCGATCGCCCGCCGGCTCAGCACCAAGTGGTACTTTCGTCGCGCCGACGCTGAGACGATCAGATTGCTCTCGTCCAATACCCTGTAGTCTCGGACAGTCATCTGCGAGATGCAATCCGAACCTCGAGATGCGACCGCATAATCGTCCCCGTCAGGGGCCTCCGAAACTCCGGCACATGCTATTAAAACACATGAAGAAAAACATATAATATTATGTTTTATATAGTTTTTCATATCCGTTAGCTGAATCTTTGCAAGCGCTGTAACTACTGACATGGAAGCAGTCTAGCGTATTTTACGACCCCCACAGTACGCATTAAGTTCACGCGTCTTCCGCGATGCGGATAGACCCATTCTACCCGCTCAGGCAGGCCCTATACTCACGGGTCGCTCCGGGTCCCGGATCCATTCACTCCAGGATCCGATGTAGACCCTGGGCTCGCCCAGGCCGGCGCTCAGGCTCGACAGAACCAACTGACAGGCGGTCACGCCTGAGCCGCACATCACGCTGAATGGATCGTCAAAATCCTCCGCCAGCGCATCGGCCCAGATCTGGCGCAATTCCGGGCCGCTTTTCCAGAGCCCCTCAGCGGTCAGATTATCCGCGCACGGCAGATTTCGAGCGCCTGGAACATGCCCGGCAACCGGATCGATTGGTTCGTGCTCGCCACGAAACCGCGCCTTCTCCCTGGCATCGACGAGACGTAGCGGCGCGCCCGCTCTTAAGTCGGCCATGATCTCGGCCGTCCCGATGATCATCTCCGGCCGCGGCCGGCCAGTGAATTTGCGGTATGCCCTGCGGACCGGGCCCGATTGCAGCGGCATGCCAAGGGCTCGCCAGCGCAACAGTCCCCCATCGAGAACAGCGACCCGTCTATGTCCGAGCCAACGCAATAGCCACCAGGCACGCGCCGCAATCGCACCGCTGAGTTCGTCGTAAACGACGACCTGAGCATCGGGCCCGATACCGAATTCGCTCAGGGTTTGGATCAGCTTGGGCAGATCCGGCAGCGGATGCCGGCCGCTGTCAGGGCGTACCTGGGCGGCGAGATCCTTGTCGAGGTCGGCATACACTGAGCCCGGCAAATGTCCTTGCAGATAGTCCTGTCTGCCAGACTCGGGCTGTTTGAGGTCAAATCGACAATCGATGACGCACAGTTCCGACTCGCCGAGACTATCGTGCAGAGTCTCCGCAGAAATCAGAAGGTCATGGCCTCGCACGGCACGTCCTTTATCATTGGCGACACGGAGTCTTGTACACCGCGATCTCCTCGTGGACAATAACGGGTTGCGGACATATCTGCCCGCATCGACATTCTGGTATTGGGGTGCCCCTGCAGTGGAAAAAATCCTGGTCGGCCTGAAGCGGGTCGTAGATTATAACGTGCGCGTCCGCGTGAAGAGCGACGGCAGCGGTGTCGAGACCGACGGCGTCAAGATGAGCATTAACCCGTTTGATGAAATCGCTCTCGAGGAGGCGCTGCGGATCAAGGAGCGCGGAGACGCCGGCGAAGTCATCGTCGTGTCGATTGGTACGAGCGAGTCACAGCAGCAGCTGCGTACCGGGCTTGCCATGGGTGCCGATCGTGCGATTTTGATTGTCAGTGATGGCGCAACTGATGCAATTACCAGGGCACGCGCCTTGCTCGCGCTGGTCAACCGCGAAGATCCTGGAATGGTATTGCTCGGCAAGCAGGCCATCGACGATGACAATAGCCAGACGGGCCAAATGCTTGCAGCGTTGTGGGATCGTCCGCAGGCGACATTTGCATCCAAGCTTGAAGTTAATGGCCAGACTGCGCGTGTCACGCGCGAGGTCGATGTCGGGCTGGAGGTCGTCGACATCGACCTGCCTGCAGTCGTCACGGTGGACCTCAGGATGAATGAACCTCGCTACGTCAAGCTACCCGACATCATGAAGGCGAAGAAGAAGCCGTTGGACGAGATTCCCATTGCCGATCTCGGCATTGACGCCAGCCCCGCGCTCAACGAACGCCTGTTCGAGCCGCCCGCGGAACGACAGAAAGGGATTATGGTGAACGATGTTGCCGGCCTCGTGGCCGCACTCAAAGACAAGGGACTGGTGTAATGGCGAAAATATTACTGATCGCGGAGCACGACGGACAGGCGCTGAACCCGAGCACGGCCAAATGCGTGGCGTGCGCGGCAGCAATTGCTGGCGCCGAGATCGACGTCGGCGTATTTGCCGAAACCGCTGCCGGCGTTGCCGCCGAGGCGGCCACCCTGGATGGGGTGGCGCGCGTCCTGACCGTCGAGAATAGCGCCAACAAGGACGCGCTTGCCGCGGTAATCGCGCCGCAGGTAGTTGCCCTGGCCGAGGGATACAGCCATATATTCGGTCCATCAACGACGTTCGGCAAAGATCTCATGCCACGGGTTGCCGCGCTACTCGGTGTCAATCAGATCAGTGACATCATGAGCGTCGAGGGAACGCACACTTTCAAGCGCCCGATTTACGCCGGTAACGTCGTCTTGACGGTTGAAGCGCCTGCCGATCAGCCGGTCGTGGCGACAGTGCGGGCAGCGTCCTACAGCGCTGTTGGCAACAGCAATAGCGCGGCAATAGAGGCGACAGACTGCAGCGCGCAGCTGCCGACGCACAGCCGCTTTGTCGAACTCCAGGCGGGTTCGTCGGACCGGCCGGATCTGCAGACCGCTGCCAGGGTCGTTTCGGGCGGCCGTGCCCTCGGCAGTGCGGAGAACTTCGATATCATTTTTCAGCTCGCCGACAAGATGGGCGCCGGCGTGGGTGCTTCGCGGGCTGCAGTGGATGCAGGCTACGTGCCGAACGAGATGCAGGTCGGCCAGACGGGCAAGATCATCGCTCCCGACCTGTATGTTGCGATTGGCATCTCGGGCGCTATCCAGCACCTGACCGGGATTAAGGATGCGGGAACGATCGTTGCCATCAACAAGGACGAAGAGGCACCGATTTTCGAAGTCGCCGACATCGGCCTCGTCGGCGACCTGTTCAACGTCGTTCCGGAACTGACCAAAGCACTCGATTAGTAGTCATTGGGCAATGCGGCCCTAAAGGACAGGAGGCAGCGGCGCTGAGTGCAGGGATGATCTCCCTTCGCTTACCCACATGCGCTCAGCGAGATTATCCCCGCACTCAGCGCCTAATTGTCTGCGACTAGAGCTGCTGCAGGACCGCCTCGGCCTTCGATACCTCAAACTGACCCGGCTCCTCGACAGCGACATGCGTAGCAACGCCGTCATCGACGACGATTGCAAAGCGCTGGCCGCGCATTCCCATGCCGAAGCCGGTCGCATCCATCTCGAGACCCAGCGCTTTGGCATAGTCGCCGTTGCCATCAGCAAGCATGACAACCTTGTCACCGACCCCGCGATCTTTGCCCCAGGCATTCATCACGAAGACGTCATTGACGGCCATGCAGGCGATCGTGTCGACGCCCTTGGCGACCAGCTTGTCCGCCTGATTGATGTATCCCGGCAGGTGCCCCTTCGAACAGGTTGGCGTAAAGGCGCCCGGAACCGAGACCAGGACAACTTTCTTGCCGGCAAACAGGTCATCGGTGGACATGGCCCCTGGGCCGTCATTTGTCATTACGCCGAAGCTGCCCGCAGGCATCTTTTCTCCAGCTTGTATCGGCATCAGATCTCTCCTCGGGAAAACCCGTTATTCTTGCTTATCAGTATTCGTTATCGGCAACGCGGACAATAAGCCCGTCAAGGTCATCGTTGACTTCGATCTGGCAGGTTAATCGACTATTCGCTTGTCGTTCGTAGGCCGCGTCGAGCATGCTGTCTTCCATATCATCCATCGGCGGAAGTTTGTCCAGCCATTCTTCATCGATGTAACTATGGCACGTCGCGCAGGCACAGGCGCCACCGCACTCGGCAACTATACCTTCGATGTTGTTATTGATCGCTCCCTCCATGACGGAGTAACCGTTTTCTACTTCGGTCTCGTGGGAGGCTCCATCAGGGGTGATATAGATGATTTTTGGCATGTGTGTGCTAACTCGTTGGAAGTGGCGCGAAATTCTAAGGGCGTTGACGGGAATCCGTCAACGCCCTTGATTGTCCCAGTTAGGAGATTTGACCGGGCGCGGTTCAGGCTCTGCCGCTTTGTTTGCGCCGCGCTTCGATCTCCTGGCGCTTCTTGCGCGCCGCTTCTTCGGCCAGGCGAATCTGCTCATTGCGTTCGACGTCAGCGCGGATCACGCTGATCCACTGATTCGCGACGCGGCGCGAACGGTCCGTTCGCGCAGCAACCTGAAACGCCTCGATCGCCTGCCGGTATTGACGCAGGTTATAGAGGCACATGCCCAGCGATACCTGCGCATTGTCGGGGCTCTTGAGTCCGCCTTTGCGAATACCCGCACGGACCGAGTTCGCGCACTCGGTGTATTCGCCGACATTGAGATACGTATTTCCCAGACGAACGTCGAGTTCGCCGTCCGTACTGAGGCGCGCAGCTTCTTTCAGGGCCGGAATAGCCTTCTCGTCTTCCATCGCCAGCATCCACGCCTGTGACAGCAGCCGGTAGTTCTTGGCGTTCTTGGTGACGCGTCCGCCGTCCATTTCCTTCTGCAGCAGTGTCGCGGCCTGGTAGGGAACCTCCCGCTGCATGAACAGCTGCGCCATCGTGACGAGTTCAGATTCCTTTTCGAGCATACGCTGCGTATGCGCCGCGCCGTAAGCATTGATCAGGTTGTTATCCTCACCGAGCTCCGTGAACGCCCCGGCCAGCGAGAACCAGTAACGCTTTTTGGGCCAGCTAGCCAGAAGGGTCTTCTGGATGTCGCGAACTTTGCTGTAGTTCTCCTGCTGGAAATAGGCGAAATTAAGCAGAACGTACCAATCCTCCTTGACCGGTTTGTCGCGTTTTCTGGCCACGTCCATGGCGGATTCAATTGCAGGAATCATGTCCCCGTAGCGCTGCACCTGGTAAAGGTTTTGCGCTTTGAGTATGTAGGGCTCGGGTGCCGGATTAGGCTCCAGCGCGAACCAGCGGTCCAGCGTCGTCAGCGCCTTCGGGTACTGCTCTTCCATCGTATAGAGCTGCGCCAGCGTATAGGTGGTCTGCTTCGCCAGCTGTGGCTCGAGACTCGGAATTGCCACCATGCGTTCGTATGTGCGAATCGCATTCGCGATATCGTCCATATTGTAGTAAACGAATCCGATGTAATTCAGGACGTTGGCCTGCTCGTACTCGGTCAGCTTGTCAGGGTCATACAGCCTGTTCAACGACTTGAGCGCGCCGTCATAGTCCTTGGCGTCAACCATTTCCTGGGCTTTCTGAATGTCGTCATAGACGGCTTTGCTGACTGCCTGGGCTTGCTTGGTCTGTCGAGCTTCCGCAGCGCGTTCCGCGGCATCCTCGTCTTCCTGGGCCAGCGTGGGGCCCTGTGTGAGGAAACCGAGGGCCATCGCTACGGCCAGCGTCAGCGATAATCGAGTTTTGCTATGCATAGCGGCAAGGTTCCTTTTCGATCTGTTTAAGCCGGATCGGATCTCTACTCTTCGATCTTGAATGTAATGCGGGTCTTGACGCCGGGAACGTCGACCGGGACTCCATCAACCACGCGCGGTTTGTACTTGAACTTCAGCACCGCGCGCGTCGCCGCCCGTTCGAACAGGCTGCTGGTCGAAAACATCACGATCGGGTCGCGAACCGTGCCCGCCGTCGTCACGGTGAATGACAGGTCGACATAGCCTTCCAGGCCGCGAGAGAGTGCGCGAGCCGGATAGACCGGCGCGACGCGCACGATTGGCAGGTAGTCGCCCTCGGCGATGTTCATGCCGCCCGGACCACCGATATCGGTATTCGTTGCTACGGTAGGCGATGGAATGTTGATCGAGGGGGCATCCGGATCAATATTGTCCATATCCTGGGGCGGCGTTTCCGGCGGCGTCTCCGGCGGTTTGGGCGGTTTCTCCGGCGTAAAATCCTCGACGTTGAGCGATTCGTTACGCCTTACCCGCACGAAGTCGAGTTGGTGGCGGGTCCTTTCCTTGGTTACCGCTGATTCGCCGTATTCGATCAGCAGGTGCATCACGAATAGCAGCCCCAGCGTAACGACTGTTCCAAGGACGATGGAAAACGCGTAACGACCTATCATTTCTCAGATCTCCTCAGCGGCTGCAGCCGCCATGTCTGGCGTCGGGCGCAGTCTCGGGTATTCGACAGCTGCCCCACCCCGTGGTTCCTCGTCAGTCGGCGAGTGCCGAAATTGCAACGTTCGTTACGCCTGCCTGTTTCGCCGCCTCCATAACGATCCTAAGCATCTCGTTCGTCGATTCCTCATCAGCCTGGATGACGATCGATCCTTTGGGGTTTTCCGCGTGCAGGCGTTCGATACTGGCACGGACGGCACGGGGATCAACCTCGCGCCGGTCAATCCAGATTTCGTCATTCTCACTGATTGCAATCAGGATGGATGCATCCTCCATTTTGTCTGCGGTCACCGCATCCGGTCGGTTGACATCGATACCTGCTTCCTTGATGAACGACGCCGTCACAATGAAGAAGATGAGCATGATGAATACAACGTCGAGCATCGGCGTCAGATTAATTTCATTTTCTTCCTCTTCTCCGCCTAACTGCTTTTTGCGCATTACCTCAGTCCTCTTGGCTTACCGCAGAATCGTGACACAAGATTCCGCTCAGTCTCTATCCGCTATCGAAATACTGTATACGCCGGCCTGACGCGCAGCATCCATGACCGCCACGAGCATCTTGTTGGTCGAACGTCTGTCCGGCTGTATGACGACCGAGCCCTGCGGATTCTCCGCATGCAACCTCTCAATATTCGCCCGAACCGCACGTGGATCAATCAGGCGGCGGTCGATCCAGATCTCATCAGTGCCGGTTATCGCGACAAGGATATTGGCCTCTTCCGGCTGCGATTCAGTGACCGGCGCATCCGGCCGATTGACATCGAGGCCCGCCTCCTTGATGAAGGACGCGGTAACGATGAAGAAAATCAGCATGATGAAGACAACATCGAGCATCGGTGTGAGGTTGATTTCATTCTCTTCCTCGACACCCCCTAACTCGTCAAAGTGGTGGTGATGCTTGCGCATGAATTAATCCTCAGTGATCCATCGTGAGCGAATCCTCGAGGAATTCGACTTCGCGAGTCGCGCGGCGAGTTAACAGAGTCGCCAGCAGGACCCCCGAGAGGGCCCCCACCATACCGGCCATCGTCGGCACCGTAGCCTGCGAAACACCGGCCGCCATAGCCCGGACGTTACCGGACCCGGATACGGCCATGACCTGAAACACGCTGATCATGCCCGTTACCGTCCCCAGCAATCCCAGCAGGGGGCAGAGAGCGACGAGCGTCTGAATCAAGGGAATGCCCTTGTTGGTTGCCATGCTGAAGCGCGAGATCATCAATTCGCGTATCTGCTGTGCAGCCCACGAGCGGCGTTCCGGGCGGGATTCCCAGTCGTCATGAATCATCGTCGACATGGCGTTCATCGAAGAGCGGAAATAAATCAGCCGCTCGATGATAAGGACCCACATCAAGAAGATCGTGACGGCTATCCAGCGCAGCACCGGGCCACCCAACTCCATGAAGTCGCGGATGGCCTCAAAACTGTCAGCTAACCAGATCATGAATTCCCCCCGTCACGACTAATGTTTCTCAGAGTGCTGGGCAACGAGGCCCGCGCTCTGTGACTGGAGTATATTGATGACCTTGCGACTCTGACCGCTTACCACGGTATGCAGCAGTACCATCGGAATCGCCACGACGAGTCCGAGCACCGTCGTCATCAGTGCTTGCGAGATGCCACCTGCCATCATCTTCGGATCGCCGGCGCCGTATAGCGTGATGACCTGGAAGGTCTTGATCATGCCGGTAACGGTACCGAGCAGTCCCATCAGCGGTGCGACAACCGAGATCACCTTGATGAAAAGCAAACCTTTCGTCAGGCCAGGCATCTCTTTGAGCGCCGCCTCACTCAGCTTGAGTTCAATCGTATCGGTGTCCGCCTGTGCGTTGCTCTCGTAGGCTGCGAGCACGCGGCCGAGCGGATTGTCGGTGGTGGCTTTTTCACGCTTGAGCTGCGCGGTCACTTTGCGGCTGTCGCTCGACAGGCCGATAAACCGCCAGATCGCGATCAGCAGGCCGACAAGGCCGAGGCCGATGATGCAGTAGCCGACGATACCACCCTGCTGGATACGATCCTGGATCGTCGGGGACTCGACGAGCAGCGCCAAAATGCCGCCACGCGTAACGTCGAGACCGAAGTCCACGATTTCGCCGGAGTCTGCACCGAGCATATCGCCTGCCGAACCCGTGTACCGCGCCTGTTCCGGCTGTCGCTGCAACTCGCTGATCGCGCCGGTGTTGCCGTCATAGGTTAAATAGCCGTCGTCAAATGCGAGGTTGAAGGCACCGACGCGAACGATTTCGAGCTCTTCCTGATCGCCGTTGGCCCGCGTTACGAGGCCGTTGAAACGCACGATCTTGCCCGATTCGGTGATCTCACGCTGCAACTCGAACCAAAGGCGCTCGATATCCTCGATCGACGCCAGCGAGTTGGCGCCTGCCATCTTGCTGCCCAATGCAACGAGAAATGTGCCCCGATCCGGGTAGTGAATGTTCGTCAGCGAAGAATCAAAGCGCCCCTGCGTGTCACCGGCGACCGTTTGCAGGACACCGAACAGCTCCTTCAGGGCGCCCAGGCGTTCGTCGAGGGCCGCCCGCGCTGCCACGATTTGCGCCTGGTTTTCCTCAAACAGAGTCTCGAGCCTGGCACTTTCGTTTTCCTGGCGCGTACGCTCTCCGCGGGCCTGATTCAGCAGCTGCTGCTGCTGATTGCGCTGCTGCGCGAACTGCGCTTCGCGCTGCCGCGCTTCCTGTGAATCGCGCGCCTGCCCCTGTTCGATCAGCCGCAGGAGCTCTGACATGCTCGCCGCATCCTCCTGGGCACTGGCCGCGCCAAATCCCAGCGAAAGCAGTCCGGCTACAATTATAATTGTTAGACGTTTCATTTATGAAGCCTCCACTGGCGTTGGGCCTTCGATCGGAATCAATATCAGTTCCGGTGCAATCAGCTGCTTGGCCATGCGCAAGCCCTTGCGTATCTCGTTGCGCGCCGAGTCGTCCTCGACCCAGTCATCGGCTTCCTTGTCCCAGCGGCCGGTGATGCGCGTGTCGTCCGACTGGAAGTAAAGGCCGACACGACCGATTCGCAATACGTTGTAGTCGCGCGTCGAGCCGTCGGCAAGCGTAATCGACTGCCGATACCATTCCGACGAAGTGCCGTAGTCGTTCTCGATCTGGAAGGCCTCCATCACCTTGCGGAATTTCTCCGCAACGCTGACATCCGAGCGCTCCATAATCGCTTTCAGCGCATCGATGCGATCAGCCCGCTCATTCATCAGGAACGGCATATCAAGATTGACGGACTGCTCGAGGCCGTCGATCATGCGTTCCATCAACGGGAAGATCTGCCGGTTGATGACGTCCACCTGATCCATCGACAAGGAGATATCCTCGAGAACTGCGTTCTGGCCGCTGGTCTGAGCGACCATGAGACGGTTGTATACCTTGAGGCCGTCGATTTCTTTATTGATCGACCGGTATTGATCCTCCAGTGATCGCGTACCCTCAACAATATTGTTGATTCGTTCTTGAGATTGTTGAGCCAGATCCAGGCGACGATCCTGAGCTTGCAGGACCTGGTCGACGGAGGACTGGGCGAAAACGCTGCCGGACACTGCGATAAGCGATACTGCAACTAATGCAGTGCTTATGCGCCGACTGCTGCTTGTGCACCGTTTCATGGACGCTCCTTATTTTAAGGTCTGATTGTTATGTATGGAGAGGGATGCAACGTATCCGCTGAATACATGCACAACTGAAGTGCAGGCTGCAGAGCTGCAATTCTGCAAGCGCACACGGC
>Ga0224508_10004124_pt1 | contig 11912 bp, 11 predicted proteins | sample SF_Jan12_sed_USG_4_FD_170157 | JGI IMG/M metagenome (GOLD analysis project Ga0224508, IMG submission 170157) | Sediment microbial communities from San Francisco Bay, California, United States - SF_Jan12_sed_USGS_21 | ecosystem: Environmental > Aquatic > Marine > Sediment | place: USA...
TGACTTTGTCCATGATCTGTGGAACCGCATTCGACAACCCTTCTGCTGCAGCGTTGTCATCGAGACCAAGTTTTGACGCGAATTCTGAAATCTTTTCACCGCCAAAGATATTTTTCACCTGATCGGCTGAAATTCCTTCGTTGTCGCCGTCACCCAACCATGAACTAACCATGGACGTAAGCCCTTCGCCGTTCATGTTTGAAATGATGCCTTGTAAGTCCAACTTGCCTTCGGCATTTGACATTAACCCGCTAAGAGCAGATCCAATGTTACCAATGTCAATGCCTTCGCTACCCGCGGCTTTTTCTTTAAACAATTCCGCTGCTTGTTGCAATATTTCCATTTAATTTTCCTCTATAGATATGATGAATGGGTGTAACAGCGGAAGTATATTGTACAAACATACGCTTCAGACGTTCTGGAAACATTCGTTAACAAACTTATTGAGGAGTATTGACGCAATTTAAAAGGAAGTTTTCTGCCTTTGGTCAAAATGACAAACTATGGGTATCTTCCTGTGTTAATCCACATAGATCGCCTCTAACGCTGCGCGTAAATCATCCGGAAGCAACACGGGCTTACGCGATTCACGGTCAACGAATACGTGCACGAAATATGCAACCGCCGATGTTTCGGTGTCGCCTGCTTTGAATAGGCCAATCTCATAACGCACGCTGGAATTACCGATACGAGTCGTGCGCAAGCCTCCGTCTATCACTTCAGGAAACGCTAACGCCTGACGGAATTGACACATGGATTCGACCGCAACGCCAATCACCTCTCCATGTTCAATATCCAACACACCCTTGTCAATCAAATATCGATTGGCGACGGTGTCGACATAAGAATAATAGACGACGTTGTTGACATGACCATAAACATCGTTATCCATCCAGCGCGTGGTGATGGTATGAAAATAACGATACTTATCCCTGGTCTCTGGATCGTCCGGGAACGGTCGTGTCATATATTTACACGCGAATTAAAATTTCTGAGCGCAGGCGAGACAAGACGAATATGATCGAACAAGCGGAATGTATGTAGAAATACATGAGCATTGTGAGATTATTTTCAACGCCGTATCGGCAATGCTCAAGTAATTTTAACGACGGTACGCCCGGTTACACTCGCGCTAATGTAAGCATCAAACACCGACGGCAAATCATCAAAATTGACTTCATTGGTTACAATCTTGTCAAGATGTTTTGGCTTTAAATCTGAGGCCAGACGCTGCCAGGCATCGTCGCGCATGGAACTGGGCATTTCAATGGAGTTGATCCCGAGCAAGGATACGCCACGCAGAATAAAAGGCATGACGGTCGTTTCCAATTTGAATCCACCGGCCAAGCCGATCGACGCGATATTGCCCCAAGGTTTGACCGTTCGCGTCAGCCAACCTAATGTATCACCGCCCACATTATCTACCGCCCCGCCCCATAGCGCTTTTTCTAATGGCCGAGCACCCATTTCAATCTCGTTACGGTCGATAAAATCGGTCACGCCGAGGGAACGCAAATAATCGTGTTGATCTTTTTTGCCAGTGAACGCGGTAATTGAATACCCTCTACCCGCCAACATGTCGATGGCGATACTGCCGACACCACCGGTCGCGCCGGTAACTACAATAGGCCCGTGCTCGGGCGCTTGTCCGTTTTGTTCCATACGTATCACCGCTAATGCCGCAGTAAACCCGGCCGTACCAACGGCCATGGCTTCTCTTTCGCTGATGCTGTCCGGAATCTTGACCACACAATCGGCAGGAATGCGCGCGAATTCCGCGTAACCGCCGTCGTGGACTTCGGACAAGCCGCATCCACACACCAACACCTTGTCGCCTTCCTTAAAACGGTTGTCACTCGATGAATCTACTGTGCCTGCGAGGTCGATACCGCCATTTAACGGTGGTTTACGCAGAATTTTTCCCTTGCCGGTCGCGGCCAGCGCGTCTTTATAGTTCACGTCGGAATAACTGACTCGAATAACAACGTCGCCTTCGGTCAGACCGTCGACTTCCATTTGTTCGAATCCCGCGCGAATGGTGCCGTCGTCGTCGTGAATACGAAACGCCTTAAATGAACTCATGTCATCTCCCGAAGAATTTTAGGTGGATTTTAAATCTTGTTAGTCGTGGATTATCCACTATCTTATAATACTATGCTGAATTTTTTAAACTCATTCGAATCAAAATCAGCGGAGTTTGTATGTCAGGTGAAACCATTTTCAGCAAAATCATAAGAAAGGAAATTCCTAGTGATATTGTTTTTCAGGACGATCGTGTGACGGCGTTCCGTGACATTAGTGAGCAAGCACCGACTCACGTGCTCATCGTACCGAATAAAATAATTCCTACGGTTAACGATGTAACGGAAGAAGATGAAGCGACGCTGGGACATATGTTGGTTGTCGCAAAACTAGTCGCAGAACAGGAGTCAATTGCTGAAGACGGTTACCGACTCATCATTAACTGTGGTAAAAACGGTCACCAGGAAGTGTTTCATTTACACATGCACTTGCTCGGTGGACGACCAATGGGGCGTATGGTGCAACAGCCAGGTTAAGCGTTATTAGTTCTTGGTGTTCTGTTGTTCGCGTTGTCGAAGTTCCAAGCGTCGGACTTTGCCCGTAGTCGTTAACGGTAGCTCAGTGATAAATTCGATTTCACGCGGATATTCATAAGCTGCCAGACGATTTTTGACGGAAGATCGAATCTCATCTTCAAGAATGTCCTTGGCGACGAATCCTTGCGCCAAAACGATGAAGGCTTTGATCGCTTCGCCACGTAATTCATCAGGCTTGCCAATCACTGCGGCCTGCGCCACTGCGGGGTGCTTCAATAAACAATCCTCAATCTCACCCGGACCGATACGATAACCCGCGCTGGAAATAACATCATCCTTACGACCAACGAACCAAAGATAACCGTCTTCGTCACGATAACCGACGTCGCCGGTTCCCCACCATTCGCCAATGAACTTGTCCTTGGTGGCTTGTTCCCGATTCCAGTAACCGAGAAACATGACTGGGTCATCCCGATGTGCAGCTAATTCACCGGCTTCACCGACAGGCATTTCATTTCCTTCGTCATCGACCGGTGCGACCCGGTGACCCGCATAAGTCTTACCCATGGAACCGGGCTTCACCGGCATGATAGCGGCGCAGTTGCCAACGATATAATTAAACTCCGTTTGCGCCCACATTTCGTTAATCTCCACACCAAGCGCTTGTTTGCCCCACTCGTACAACTCCGCGCCGACCATTTCACCGGCGGACATGATGCTGCGCATGTTGACATCGTATTTGCCGCGAATATCTCCTACCTGCCGAATCATCTTTAACGCCGTAGGTGGAATAAACGCATTTCGCACTTTGTATTTTTCCATCAACTGACACGCTTTTTCCGGATTGAATTTTCCGCCTTCGTAACCCAACACCGGCACGCCGTAATACCAGGACGGCAGCAAGGCATCGATCAAACCACCAGTCCAGGCCCAGTCCGCCGGCGTCCAAAATAAATCATCTTTATGGGGAAAGAAATTGTGCGATAACTCGAAGCCTGGCAAGTTACCCAACAAACAACGATGCGACACAACAGCACCTTTGGGTGGGCCGGTCGTGCCGGAGGTGTAGATTAACAATGCAGCATCATCCGCGTTTGTCTCGACGACACTAAACTCATCGTTCGCATTTTCGATCAGATCCCAGAAACCAGGTTTATCCGTTGCATCACAATTGATAATGGTTTCGAGTTCCGGCAACTCATTACGCAGATCCTGCAAAACTTCCTGCCGTGCGGCATCGGCGATAACCACTTTGCTACAACTATCCTGCAAACGGTATCGCAATGCATCGGGGCCAAACAATACCGATAGCGGCAAAGCGATAGCGCCGAGTTTATACGCCGCCAAATGCGCGATAGCAGTTTCCGGGCGTTGCGGCAGGATAATGGCAACACGATCACCTCGCCCCACTCCTTTTGCCGCAAGCGCATTCGCAAATTGATTCGATAGCGTAGTTAGCTGACCAAAACTAAATTGACTGGTTTGTCCCTGCTCATTTTCGTAGAACAGCGCTACCTGATCAGATCGATCTATGTGTTTGTCACATACGGCATGAGCAATATTGAACTGTGTGGGAATATTCCATTCAAACTGACGGCACACTGCATCGAAGTCAGTCTGTGCCGAGTCCAGCATGCGATAATTGCGCATTACCAATAGGGCATTACCAATAAGCCAAGGCCGAAGAATAAATACTTTCGAGGTCTGCTCGCTCGACACTGCGCGGTGAATTCTGCAATAAACGTTGTTGTGCAATCGCGCCATCAGTCAACGCCGTTACATTAGATTGTGTATAACCAACTCCGCCGATGCCATTTGGAATTTTGGTCGCCTGCATCATCTCCGACAAACGCAAAGCCAATACTTCACCTGCATCTTCCAATCCCGCGCCACCCGTATCCGCGCCCAATAGTTTTGCGCCTTCAAGATGCCGATCAGGACTCGCCTGGGCGGTGAAACGGAATGCCGCAGGCGCGTTGACCACAACTGAAATACCATGCGGACACAGTGGTTCGTGAGTTGGATAGCCTTCGGGTTGATAATCCTTGATCAAACCGGCTACTGAGTAGGCCATACCATGAGGCACATGCACACCTGAATTTCCAAACGCAATACCGGCCAAGGTCGCAGCGAACATCATGTTATGTCGCGCTTCGATATCGTTCGCATCCTGAACCGCACGAACCAAATGTTGACCGGTCAACCACAGTGCCTGACGACAACCCATGTCGCTGTAGGGATTCGCACCCTGACTCATAGGACGCAGTGTGGAATCAGTCAACTGTGCACGTTCAGTGTAAGGACGTGCGGTATAGGATTCCAGGGCATGACTTAGAACGTCGAATCCGCTTGCGGCAACGACGTTGTTTGGTAACGAATGTGTAACCTCCGGATCAATGACTGCACGCGTTGGACGCAACGCGCGGGATGCGATACCGGTTTTAACTTCTTTCTCCAACAAATCAAACACCGCGATTCCCGTACACTCACTGCCCGTACCGCAAGTTGTAGGACAGGCGATATGTGGTTTCAACGGACCGGGTACCGGTTTGCCCTCGCCTATCGGTGCATTGACATAAGCAAGAAATTCATCTGGATAAGTTGCGTAAAGATTGGCTGCTTTGCAAGTATCTATGACCGATCCGCCACCAATTGAAATAAACCCATCAATATTCTCATTAGCCACGGCTTCCGCGGCTGCAATAAAAGACTTATCCGTCGGTTCGACTTTGACTTCATCGTATATAAAGAAATCGACACCGGCGTCGCGCAATGATGATGTCGCTGCAGCGAAAAATGGCAATTCGGAAATGGTCTTGTCGGTGAATAATGCGACTCGCTTTAGCCCGGCTTGGAGGGCATCTTGGCCCAACTCATGTATCGCACCGGGGCCGTATTTGATGGCAGCAACATCGACCGTAAAGATCGATTCATTGCCCTCGGAGAGTTTGTAATAGTGGCAACAAGACATAGAATATGAATTCAGAAGTTAAGTAACATAACTCTTATAACCCATTGTTATTTCGATTTATCCAAAGCCTGATCGAGATCCCAAAATATATCGTCAATACTCTCCAAACCAACTGAAATCCGAATCATATCTGGCATCACACCCGCGGAGATTTGGTCTTCATCCGCCAACTGGCGATGGGTCGTGGACGCCGGATGAATGACCAGGGTTTTGGCGTCGCCGACATTGGCAAGGTGACTTAAAAATTCAACCCCCTCGATAAACTTGACCCCCGCTTCGCTACCGCCCTTGATGCCAAAGGTGAGAATAGAGCCCGCGCCTTTGGGCATGTATTTTTGCGCGAGTGCGTGATACGGACTGTCTGGCAAACCGGGAAACTTAACCCATGATACTTGCGGATGTTCTTGCAGGAATTTTGCTACCGCCAAACCGTTCTCACAGTGCCGTTCCATGCGAACGTGTAAGGTTTCCAAACCCTGTAAAAACAAAAATGAATTGAAAGGACTCAACGCTGGCCCCATGGTGCGCAGAATTTCACATCGTGCTTTCATGGTGTAACCAAAATCACCAAACGTTTCATAAAAGCGCACACCATGATAGCCTTCCGATGGTTCGGTCATGGTAGGAAACTTGCCGTTGTCCCAAGGGAACTTGCCGGACTCGACCACAACGCCACCGAGTGATGTGCCATGCCCACCAATAAATTTGGTTGCGGAATGCACCACGATGTCCGCGCCCCATTCGAACGGGCGGCAAAGAAACGGACTGGCAAACGTATTGTCGATCATCAACGGCACATCCGCGTCATGCGCAATCTTGGCGATGGCTTCGATATCAACGACGTTACTACTAGGATTGCCGACGGTCTCGGCGTAAACCAGTTTTGTGTTGGGTGTAATCGCTTTGCGAAAATTCTCCGGATCGTCAGGACCAACAAAATGCGTCGTTATACCCAGCTTGCGAAAATTCACACCGAGTTGGGTATGCGTACCGCCGTACAACGTACTGGCGGAAACAATCTCATCGCCTGCTTCGAGAATACTCAGTATCGCCACCATTTGCGCCGCCATTCCGGATGACACAGCGACCGCTGCCCGTCCTCCTTCCAACGCCGCCATACGTTCTTCGAACACCGCACTGGTAGGATTCATTAACCGCGTATAAACGTTGCCGAAGGTCTGCAAGTTAAACAAGCTGGCCGCATGATCCGCGTTATCGAATACGTAAGCCGCTGTTTGATAAATCGGTACCGTGCGTGACCCTGTCGTCGGATCAGGCAACTGACCGGCATGCAGGCACAATGTTTCTATATCGTATTCGTGGTCGGGCATTGTTTTTTTAACTATCAGCTTTCGGTTATCAGATCTCGACTATTAGTGTAGAAGCGACGCTTCGTCGCGATAGATTTAGCAAAGGTGCAAACAATTTGATCGCCGCGAGGGCGCGCCTCCCACAACAAATAGCTTGTTCGCCAGACACGCTAATGTTCCTTCATTAGTGTCACTTCCGCCATCCCTGGCGGTCGCCACACGCTCCTACAATTACTAATAAGGCAACCATTGTGCTCGCTTTGCGGAGATGACTTTGGTATTTACGCCAATAAAATTTATACATCCAAACAAGCGCGCGTGTTCGATTTTCATGCATCGATCCATTACCACATCCAAACCGGCTTGCCGGGCTTTTTCTGCTGCTTCATCGTTAATAACACCCAGCTGCAACCAGAGCACTTTGGCACCAATCGCGATGGCGGATTCGGCGTAAGGCATCACTTTGTCCGAGCGTTGAAAAACATCAACCACATCGACCGATTCTGGAATATCCTCTAGCGTGGCATAACATTTTTCGCCAAGTATTTCGTCGTAATTCGGATTAACCGGTATCACCCTATAACCATGTTCCTGTAAGTACTTCGCGGCAAAATAACTGGGGCGATGCCACTTAGCCGAAAGACCCACCACGGCGATGGTTTTATTCTCTCTTAGAATACGGCGTAGTGTGGTGATGTCAGGCATGGTGACAGACTTTGTTGGTTGCTTAATTTTTCGATTATCTTATATTGGCCATGAATGGAAAAGACTACAATTTTCCGAGAGAGAAGAACTCGCCACAACTGTAGAGACCTAGCTCGGTAATACCGTCATGGTTTCGTTCCTGCGCCCGTTCCACCAATTCATAAAAAACAGGTCTGGCGATCAGCGCTTCCAATCGATCACGAATCAACACATAAGGCGATGGTTCCTGGGTCTTGAGATCGGTTACTACGCGAACAGGATGTTCTCCGTCTGCCTTAATGACGTCACCAACATTGGTTCGAAATAACAACTCCTGATTTTCCCCTGGATTGACGCAATCTACTTCGACCGCGACAAACGGTGCATCATCAACCCTTATTCGTAACTTCTCAACCGGTGTGACCAGGTAGAACTCATCATCCTCATCACGACGCAAAACCGTCGAAAACAACTCCACCAGTTTCTTACGACCAATCGGTGAACCCATGTAAAACCAGGTACCGTCCCGTGTGATACGCATATCCATATCGCCACAAAACTCGGGATTCCATTGGTGCACCGGCGGCAGCTTGCGCGAACTAAGCAATGCCGCGAGTTGATTGGGATCATGACTCGTTACAGTGTTCACTTAGTCATCAATCACCGGACGTGGCTGTCCATTTTTATCGATGGCAACAAACGTAAATAAACCTTCAGTGACTTTTTCACTGGCGCCGTCACTGCGTCGTCGCACCCAGGTGTCTATCTTGACCGCGATGGATGTATTACCGATACGATCGGTGGCGCAATAACAACTGATCTCATCACCGATATACACGGGAAGATGAAACGTCATGGCGTTCACTGCGACGGTTACGACCCTCCCTTTCGCAATGTAATAAGCGTATGTTCCACCCGCGATATCCATTTGTGACATCAACCAACCACCGAATATATCGCCATTCGCATTGGCATTCGCCGGCATGGCCATGGTACGCAAAGAGGGTTGAAAATCCGGTGGCGTTGTCTGCTCGCTCATGTTAATTAAGAAAATTCGGTTATTCGTAAACCCGAATATCGTCAATGACTTTGCCGTCATTGGGCAATGAGCCAGGACCCACAAACTCAACTTTGCCACGCACCTTGCAAATTTCGCGAATACTATCGGCAATGCCGGATTTCAAATCGTCGTTGGGACTGTCAGTTTCGCACTGCAATGTCATTACATCGTTTACATCTTCCCGATCAACTACTAAACGTGCTTTCTTCACTTCCGGGTGACGCGCGATGACGCCGGCCACCTGACCCGGATGCACGAACATACCTTTTACTTTAGTCGTTTGATCAGCCCTGCCCATCCAACCTTTTATACGCGTATTAGTCCGTCCACACGGACTCTCGCCCGCCAACACTGCGGACATGTCGCCCGCCCCGAATCGAATTAACGGATAGTCCGAATTAAACGTGGTGACGACCACCTCGCCAACGTCGCCTTCGTTCACAGGATCGCCTGTACCCGGTCGCACAATCTCTACAATAATTTCCTCATCGATAATCATTCCTTCCATGCCTTCTGATTCATAAGCGATAAGACCTAGATCGGCTGTGGCGTAACATTGAAAAATATTCACACCGAGTTGATTAATCTCCGTTCGCAATGACGCCGGCAGCGGTTCGCCGGAAACCAGCGCTTTGGTTACGCTTGAAACTTCTTGGCCTAATTCTTTTCCTTTATCCAAGAGAATTTTTAAGTATGACGGCGTACCCGTATAAGCCTGAGGTTTTAAATCATTAATCGCCTGCACTTGTTGTTCCGTTTGACCGACACCGGCGGGAAACACAGGACAGCCTAAAGCACGAGCGCCCGAATCGAGCATCCATCCGCCGGGTGTAAAGTGATAGGCGAAACTATTATGCACCAAATCGCCTTTACGAAATCCCGCAGCGTACAATGCTCGCGCCATACGCCAATAGTCGTTACGCTTTCCTTCGGGTTCGTAAATCGGACCTGGAGAACTGAACATCCGCCCCAACTGACGCATTGGCGTGGTATTCAAGGCACCCAATGGAGGAGTATTGCGCTGCAAATCAACCAACTCGGATTTACGCAAAACAGGAAGCTTCGCCAGTGCCTTACGATCAGTAACCGTAGCGGCATCAATTTCTGCAAGAGAACGCGCAAACGCGGAACTCTTTTGTTTTGCGTTTTCCAGTTGAATCGGCAAGCGCTCGAAGAGTGACTGCTCCCGCGCTTCGGTGTCACGGGTTTCCAGATCGTCGTAGTAATCGTTCGCGTTACTCATAAATGCGTTGGCGTTGAAGAATCAGAAAATAACGAGAAATAGAATAACACTTTTGTTCAGTACCGCATGGCGTGCGAATGTAGAAAATTATCAGGCTAACCACCGTTTCCGTCGCCGGTAGTGTTTAACATCACGAAAACTTTTGCGATTCTCGCCACTGACACCAAGATAAAATTCTTTTACATCTTCATTGTCGCGTAACGTGGCAGCATCACCATCCATCACCACACGTCCATTTTCCAAAATATAGCCGTATTGCGAATAACGTAGCGCGATATTGGTATTTTGTTCGGCGAGCAAAAACGTAACGCCTTCTTTTTCATTGAGTTGCTTAACAATCTCAAAAATCTCTTCTACCAATTGTGGCGCCAAACCCATGGACGGTTCGTCTAAAAGAATTACCGACGGCCGCGCCATGAGCGCCCGGCCCACCGCTACCATTTGTTGTTCACCACCGGAAACATAACCCGCCTGTCCATTGCGACGTTCTTTAAGTCGTGGAAAATAATTATAGACCATCTCCAAATCCTGCTGGATTGCTCCACGACCATCCGTTCGCGTGTAAGCTCCAGTCAATAGATTATCTTCGACTGTCAGGTGCTCGAAACAATGCCGGCCCTCCATAACTTGTACAACGCCTTTTTTCACCAAATCAGATGGCGACAACTTGTCCACCCGTTCACCCGCCAGTTCAATGGAGCCTTTAGTAACCTCACCACGTTCGGTACCAAGAATATTGGATATGGATTTAATCGTTGTGGTTTTACCGGCGCCATTCGCGCCGAGCAAAGCCACGATGCCACCCTTGGGTACTTCCAGCGAAACGCCTTTGAGTACCAGAATGACATGATCATAAATCACCTCAATATTATTGATGCGCAGGACGATGTCGTTAGTTGAAGTCATACGGGGATTCGATACAAAAAACTAAACGGGAATGACTTGGGCCATTCCCGTTTATGTAGCAGTTAACCGCAGTCTCGTGCAGTAATACTATTCTCTTTAGCAAAAGCGTCGGAATCTTCCATGATTAAAGCATCGACCACATCTCTATCGGCACCGACGAAGTCAGTGATCAATGACCAGGTTTTAGCACCGGCATCCCATTGCTGGATCGCACCCAAACCCGGGCCACCGTGATTTTCGCAGGTCACGTTGATAGATGGACCGAAATTCGGCAAGCCCAGTTCCGCCATACGCGCTTCATCAATCTTGAGCGCTTCCATTCCATCGCGCATTTGGCCGGAAGTAATACTGGCAGTACCGTGAATTTTCTGTGCAGTCGCTGCAGCCTCAGAAGCCAACATGGCGGCATACATACCACGGTTGTATAACACCGTTCCCAGGTTGGAACCGTCACCCGCCGCCCTGCCCGTATCAACAACATGCTTTCTCAAATCATCATAAATTGGAAAACCGTCGCCGACACCGTGAAACGCGATGGCTTTGTAACCATTGGCGCCGTCACCTGCAGGCAACACGTCATTCTCGGATGCTGACCACCACACACCAATAAAGTGATCCATCGGATAACGAATATTGGCGGCTTCCTGGATGGCGACCTGATTCATCACACCCCAACCCCACATCGTGACATAGTCAGGGCGCTCACGACGGATTTGCAACCACTGTGATTTTTGTTCCTGACCCGGATGGTCAACTGGCAGCAGTGTCAATTTATATCCGTGCTTTTTGGCCAACTCTTCCAGTGTACGGATAGGCTCTTTACCGTAAGCGGAGTTGTGATAAACCAAAGCAAGGCTTTTACCTTTCAAATCTCCACCTTCTTGATCGAGCATATGCTTGACAATGATCGAGGCCGCATCCCAATACGTTCCAGGATAATTAAAAATATGACTGAAGATTTTGCCGTTAGCGGCGGATGTGCGCCCATAACCCATCGAATGTATTGGAATATCATCAGCAGTCGCTTTTGGGATCAGTTGATAGGTAATGCCGGTCGATAGTGGTTGCAACACCAATGGATTTTGATCCTTAAGTGACTCATAACACTCAACACCTTTTTCCGTGTTGTAGGCGGTTTCGCACTCGACGAGTTTGATTTTCTCGCCACCAATTCCGCCAT
>Ga0224508_10004125_pt1 | contig 11910 bp, 12 predicted proteins | sample SF_Jan12_sed_USG_4_FD_170157 | JGI IMG/M metagenome (GOLD analysis project Ga0224508, IMG submission 170157) | Sediment microbial communities from San Francisco Bay, California, United States - SF_Jan12_sed_USGS_21 | ecosystem: Environmental > Aquatic > Marine > Sediment | place: USA...
CGTTTTCTCATTGGATGGCGATCCGCAGGCGTCGCCCGTACAAATGGACGTATCCACGGCCTATGGATTGACGCCGGCGGGTGGTTCCGATGTGTATTTCGGGTCTACCTCTTATGTGGCCATGTCTAAGTGGTTACATTTCAACGCATCCGGTGGCACAACGAGTGAACTCGCTCTGTCCGCCGAGTCGCCGGTGGACTATTCCGATGTCGATGTGGTTCGAGACTTCGCGACATCGAAAGATGGCACCAAAATACCGGTGAATATCCTTCTGCCCAAAGGCGCGGCGCGCGACGGGACTCGTGCGGTGCTAGTTACCGGCTATGGAGGCTACGGACTAAGCGTTAACCCGGGATTCTCTATGTCTCGCCATATCCTATTTGAGCACGGCGTATTGTATGCCCAAGCCAATTTGCGCGGCGGCGGCGAATTTGGGGAAGAATGGCATCAACAAGGCAACCTCACCAACAAGCAAAACGTCTTTGATGATTTTGCGGCGGTTATCAGATTCCTTATTGAGAAGGAATACGCATCACCCGATCGAGTGGCGATCGTTGGCGGCAGCAATGGCGGCCTTTTGATGGGCGCTACTGTCGTTCAAAACCCGGATCTAGTGGCGGCCGCCGTATCTCATGTCGGTATCTATGACATGTTGCGGTCTGAACGTGATCCGAATGGCGAATTCAACATCCCGGAGTTTGGCACGGTGAAAGACCCCGATCAATTCGCGGCACTGCATGCTTACTCGCCGTATCACAATATTCAGGACGATGTACGTCATCCGCCGATGTTGTTGCCTACCGGAGCCAACGACCCTCGTGTAGATCCCTATCATAGCCGCAAGTTTACGGCCCGACTGCAGGCCGCCCAGAACGGTGAAGGTGTCGTGCTGCTTCGCACGAGCAGCGACACCGGGCACGGCGGTGGGACGCCGTTGGATGAGATTATTGAGTTACTGTCGGACCAATATGCGTTTGTTTTCCATCACCTAGACGTACCGGTCATTGACCAGTGAATAGCGTTTTCGCATCGACAAAACACAAACGACTACCAAGTGGATCGCGCGCATAAAACAATGTCTCCCCCCACGGCATCGATTCTATCTCAGTGAGATTTTCGCCACCGGCCTCTTCAATTCTATTTCGGACGGCAGCTAAATCCGATTCCGCAAAGTAGAGATACTGATTGTCATGCAATGTCCATCCTTCGCCAAGATCGTCGCCGTCGGCTGACGGATCGTAACAAGCCAGGATCACGCCGTTGCAATCGAAGTAATGCCGCCCTGCGGACACGCGCTGTCCAGCAACTTGAAACACATGGCCGTAAAATTTCGCGGCACCTTCGATATCGGAGACTGGGAGTATTACGCGATAGAGACTTGGAGCGGTCATATGTGGACCTCCGCAGGTTTGTTATTCCGCAGAATCTGGGTAAATAATCAGGCTGTTCCTTTTCACGGTCAACGGGTGATACCCGGGCTTCGCTTTCTCAAATATGCGCGAGGCCATATCGGCTTTGCCGCTGTCCATCAAGTCCTGATAAAGCGGTCGCAGGAACTTGTTGCGGCCAATACTTGTAAGAAAGTCTTCTAGTCGACCATACGCCGGTTCATAGTCATTTCGAATCGCAATGCGCAGCCAGCTGAATGCGATCTCGTTATTTGTGGACGTTGTCAGCTTGAACGCCTGCTCCAGGTCTTCCATCTGTTCCCGGCTCAATTTATCGGGCATGCCATCCAGAAAATGTTTCCATTGATGATACGTCCATTTACTGGTATCGATTCCTTCGGCAGATGCCGCGCCGTCTAGCCAAGCTTGGCGAATTGAGTCGATTCGCGTAAACGCATCGGATTGTGGATGAGGTGCACCTTCGGGAATTCCCGGTTCAAAAATCCATTCGCGAATGCGATCGGCATCTAAATCTTCCACATGCGTCTTCAAAAGAGTTTGATCCAGGTGAGCCAGAAAGCCCTCTGTTGTAATGCTTTGAAACGCGTATTTGTTGAAGTAATCGAGCAAAAATTGATCGAATGCCTCGCGACCGATCTTTTGTTCGATTTCGAAGAGGAATAGGGAACCCTTTTCATACGGAACGTTTGAAAACGCTTCGTCCGGATCACGGCCGCGCTTGTCGATGGCGAGGAGTTCATCGGGGTCGTCGAGTTCCTCGAGGTCCGATTGTAGGTCTGCATAACCCAGCGCCATTTCCATGTGGTACCGATCATCGCCATAGACAAACTGCATGATGCGATTCGTCAAGTAGGTTGTAAATCCTTCGTTCAGCCACAGGTCGCGCCAACTGGAGTTGGTGACAAGATTGCCCGACCATGAGTGGGCAAGTTCATGCGCAATAAGCGCTACGAGGCTCTTGTCTCCGGCGATGACGGTCGGCGTGATAAAGCTCAGTCGCGGATTCTCCATACCGCCAAACGGAAAACTGGGGGGCAAGATCAACAAATCGTATCGGTCCCATCGATACGGGCCGTACGCCTCTTCGGTAGTCTCCAGCATTGCCTCGGTGTCGGCGAATTCTGCCGCTGCCGCATCCAGTATTTCTTTCTCCGCATAGACGCCGGTGCGCGCTCCCATAGGCTTAAACTCGAGATCGCCGACGGCCAATGCCAACAGGTAGGATGGAATTGCTTGCGGCATCGTAAACGAGTAGACGCCGTTCTTCTCGGCCGCTGGATCATTATTGGCGCTCATTACGGCACGCAACTCGCGCGGCGTGCGAACGGTTGCGCTATATGTAATTCGTACGCCTGGCGTGTCTTGTAAAGGAACAAAGCTGCGCGCGTGGATCGCCTGGGCCTGGGTAAACAGGAACGGGTGGCGCTTACCGGCCGTCTGCCGCGGTTCCAACCATTGCAACCCGGACGCTGCCGGAGACGTCTGGTAATTGATCACAACCGCTGACGAGTTAGCAGGCACTTCGATGGTCAGCGGTGCGCCACGAAAGTCGACGGTGTCGCTCAAAGAGAATGAAACGTCCTGTGGTTGATCTGCGTTGCTGGTGCGAACAGACTCAATCGTCAGGTCACGTGTGTCCAGAATAAGTGCGTTATTTTCATCATTGAGGCGGTCGAACTGCAAAACCGCCGTACCCGCGATCACCTTGCGCGAAAAATCGACAGTAAGATCCATGTCAACGTGCGTGACGCGATAGTCTGCCGTGTTGGCAAAGGAGTGATAGTCGACGCCGGATTCTGGCTCTGCGGCGTAAACCTCGTCGGGGCTCGATGCTGATTCAATACTTTGTTTCTGATCGGATTTCGAACATGAGGCGGCGAAGACAATTCCGCTGCTGAGAATTAGGATCGTAAGGATTTGGCGGTACGACATCGGTTTGAATCCAATTGAGGGCGCTATTAGCGGCAAGCGCTAGGATAGCCTTGCCCCGGCAAAAACAATAGTCCTGCGCGGTCACTTGCACGTTGGATGTTTCGCATCTATTGTCGTGTGGGAATCGGCCAAGACCGGCCGTTTATTTTTGCTCCGATTGACTCGCACATTCGATGCACATCACAGCCGTGGGATCGACCTCCAGGCGTTTCGGATCAATCGGGAGATCGCAGCTTTGACAGACGCCGTATTCGCCATCTTCGATACGCTGCAATGCAGCTGATATTTTTCGCAACATCGCTTCGCGCCTTTGACCCGATGCTTGCGCCATCGCCTGCGCCTGCATTGCGTCCATTCGAGACAGTCGTCCGACTTTTGACTGATCCAATTCGACAACTGACGCGGAGGCATCATTAGTTTCGGCGACACTCTGCAACTCTGCACGCAGTTTGAGAAGCTTGTCCTTCACCGGACATTCTTAGGAAAGTCGTAAAGGATCAGTTCGGTCTTGGGACGATCGCGGAGATTCCAGTCATCCCTGTCGAAATCGACCGACACAACACCAGCCGTTGGCAGGTTGCTGGTCAGGCCGGGTGACAGGTAATTGGCGAAGTCTGTAAAACCGGGATTGTGGCCGACGATCATCAGGCTGTTAAAGCCAGAGTCCTGCGCGATAATGACGTCGAGAATGTCATTAACCGACGCTAGGTAAAGTTCGTCCTCACGCTGCAGGAACTCGAGTGGGTAGGTGAGTTCTCGCGCGACAATGCGTGCCGTCGTCCACGCGCGCACGGCGGGGCTGCTGACGATCAGTGACGGGCGAATTCCCGCCTCCGCGATGCGGCTACCCATGATCGGCGCATCACGCTCGCCGCGCTTGTTCAACGGGCGCTCGCGATCGCCCAGGCCCGGATTTTTCCAGCTCGATTTCGCATGACGAACTATGGTTAACGTCTTCATAATTAGGGCTTTTACATCAGGCCAACCTGCAGTCGCGCCTCGTCGGACATCATAGTCTGATTCCACGGAGGATCGAAGACCAGCTCCACTCTAACGTCGGTGACGGTCGGAATCACGGCGATCTTTTCTTGCGCATCGGCGACGAGTATTTCTCCCATGCCGCATCCGGGCGCCGTCAGTGTCATGTCCACTGAAACTGTGCGCTCGCCATTACCCAGTGCCGAAACCTCACATCGGTAGATAAGACCAAGATCCACGATGTTCACCGGAATCTCCGGGTCGTAGCAGGTCTTCAACTGTCGCCAGATGACCTCTTCAATATCGGCATCTGTCGGATTATCGGGTACTTTCGGCGGCGGTGTCGGCTCCTTGCCAAGCGCATCGGCATCGGCGCCAGCGATGCGAAAAAGATTGCCCTCGATATAAACGGTAAAGCTGCCGCCGAGCGCCTGCGTGATAAAGCCACTTGTCCCTGCACGGAGCAGCAGTTCTTCGCCAGCGGGAATGATGGTGGCCTTGACATCTCGCGCCAGCGTCACCGGTTCATTGGTGTGTCCGAACATATCCCTTATTCCGTCGACGCCGGCGTCGAACGTTGTTCAATAGCCGAATGCAGCGCGTGCCATGCAAGCGTGGCGCATTTTACACGCGACGGGAATTCCCGCACACCTTCGAGCGCCTGTAACTTGCCGATGTCGAAGTCCGAATTCGCCGATTCATTTGTCAATCGATCCGTTACCTGGTCAAACCAATGGATCGCGTCGTCGGTTTTCATGCCGATCACCGTGTCCGTCAACAACGATGCAGATGCGACCGAGATCGCACAGCCACTTCCTTCGAAACTGGCGTCTCTAATTACGTCATTCTCCAGCTGCAAATACAGGTGCAACTTGTCGCCGCACAGTGGATTGATGCCCTGCGCTGCATGTGTGGCGCTTTCAAGTTTGCCAAAGTGCCGGGGTTTGCGCGCATGGTCGAGAATCAGTTCGCGGTACAGGTCGCGCAGCTCATCGGCGTCAATAGCTTCGACAGTATTCATGCGAAAATATGCCGCGCCTTCTCGACTGCAGCAATGAGTCGGTCGACGTCGTCACTTGAGTTGTAAATCGCCAGCGAAGCGCGCGCCGTGCCCGGAATCTCGAAGAAGTCCATTACCGGCATCGCGCAATGGTGGCCGGTGCGAATTGCGACGCCTTGGTGGTCCAGGATCGTACCGAGATCGTGCGGATGGATGTCGCCGAGCATAAATGACTGTACGCTGGTTTTGGATTCAGCCGTACCTATCAGACGGACGCCGTCGACATCGCTGAGTTTCCCCATCATGTATTCGAGCAGTACATGCTCGTGCGCAGCGATTCTGTCCATTCCGATAGCGTTCAAGTAATCGATGGCGGCGCCCAGGCCAATGACGCCCGAAATGTTCGGCGTTCCGGCCTCAAACTTATAGGGCAAGTCATTGAATACGGTGCCGTCGAGGCGCACCTCCAGAATCATGTCGCCACCGCCTTGCCACGGGGGCATGTCATCGAGCAATGCTTCGCGGCCGTACAGCACTCCGGTGCCGGTCGGGCCAAACATTTTATGGCCGGAGAAGGCGTAGAAATCGCAGCCGATGTCAGCGACGTCGATCGCCATGTGCGGTACGCCCTGAGCGCCGTCGACGAGTACCTTGATGTCGCGTTGTTTTGCCCAACCGACAATGTCTTGAATCGGATTAACAGTGCCGAGGGCATTCGATACGTGGCCCACGGCCAGCAGGAAAACGTCCTCGGTCATTAATTCCTGCAATCGTTCGAGATCCAGCTGGCCACGCCGATCGATTGGCGCGATCAGGAGATCGGCGCCTGTCTGTTCGCAGACTAGCTGCCACGGCACGAAGTTCGAGTGATGCTCGAGTTGTGTGATCAAAACCTTGTTGCCAGGCTTTAGCTGTGGACGACAATAACTTTGTGCAACGAGATTGATGGACTCGGTGGTGCCGCTGGTTAGAACGATTTCGCGGCGGCTGTTCGCGTTGATAAAGGCTTGTATCTTGTCGCGCGCGCCTTCGTAAGCCTCGGTTGCGCGTTCGCTGAGCGTGTGAACCCCCCGATGCACGTTGGCATGATCGTTACGATGATACGCAGCAACCGTGTCAATGACCGCCGCCGGTTGCTGGGCTGAGGCGGCGCTGTCTAGGTAAACGAGCGGCCGGCCGTGGACTTCTTGGTCGAGCACCGGAAAATCGCCGCTGACATCGAGCAGCGCATTGGTTGTAAACGGCTGCACCTGACTCATTGCGGTACTCCGGTCGCGAGCTCCCGCAAGCGTTGTTCGACCGCGTTACCGATCAAGTCGTGTAATTCTGGAATTGGGGACTTGTTGACGATGCTGGTGGCGAATGCCCGTGTTAGAACACGCTTGGCACGATCCCGGTCGAGTCCGCGGGATCGCAAGTAAAACAGGGCCTGCTCGTCGAGCTGCCCAACGGTCGTGCCATGTGCGCACTTGACCTCATCCGCATAGATTTCGAGTTCCGGTTTGGCGTCGATTTCGGCGTGCTCGGACAACAACAGATTGTGATTGGCCTGTTGGGCGTCGGTGCCGTCGGCACCTGCGTGAACGATTGCTTTGCCGTTCCAGATGGCGCGACAGTGGCCATTGAGGATGCCCCGATATTCCTGCGCAGAAACAGCCGGGCCGACACGATGATCGACACGCGTATGGTTGTCGACGTGTTGGCCTTCGGCAGCGATGTACAAGCCGTCAAAAATTGCCGATGCACCCTGACCAAGGATGTCAATCTTCAGGTCGTTGCGCGTTAGGCGGCCGCCCAGATCGATGCCGCAATAGCTTATTTCGCTATCCGTCTCGAGCTGGACGTTCAGCCGCGCCGTCTGGCTGTGGTGCAGTGCGCGATCTTGAAACCGCAGATAATCCGCGCGCGCGTTTGGCCGGGCAATAACATTAATGTGCGCGTTCGAATAATGTTCATCGTCGCCAGCCGATACGTGATATTCGATGAAGCGAATTTCGGCGTTGGCTTGAAGTTCAATGTCGATTCGCACCTGTGACAATACTGGTGCTGTTCCGGCGGAGTCGACAATCAGCAGAGCTATCGGACGATCAGTCGATCGATTTGCGGCTATGCGTAAAGAAAGCCCTTGCTTCAGCAGCGCTAGATTCAGATCAGCTAGCGGATCTTCCAATCGCAAATCCTTACTGTCGAGTCGCAACGGCGATACTTCAATGCCATCTTCGTCGAGCGTCGTTGACAGGTCCCGGTTGAGTTTGCCATTGGCGATAACGAGCCAGCCAGCGTCGATTGACGCCTGCAGTTCGCGAATTCGATCGATGTCGGGACGCTCGGCATCTGTCGATGTTTGAAGCGAGCGCCGACTGAGTTCGATGACTTTCGATAAGTCTGTGTATTTCCAGTTCTCATTGCGTGTCGTTGGAAAGCCGCGTTTCTTGAACTGCGCGAGTGCGGCATGCCGGGCCTCTGCCAGCGCGTCGTCAGACAACGCGGCGACGGTGCGATCGAGCGCGTCGATTGGCAGGCTTCTACGGCTCATGCGTTGGCGGCCTCCCGGACCCATTCGTAGCCTTTCTCTTCGAGTTCGAGAGCCAATGACTTGTCGCCCGAACGTGCGATGCGACCTTCAGAGAGAACGTGAACGAAATCGGGTTCGACGTAGTCGAGCAGACGCTGGTAATGCGTCACCAGCACGATCGCACGCTCCGGATCGCGCAACGCATTGACGCCTCCGGCGACGGCTTTCAGTGCGTCGATGTCCAGGCCGGAATCGGTTTCATCAAGAATCGCGAGGCTGGGTTCGAGCATCGCCATTTGCAGGATCTCGTTGCGCTTTTTCTCACCGCCCGAGAAACCTTCATTGACGCCGCGGTTCAGGAATTTCGGGTCCATGCCGAGCACGGCCATTTTCTCGCGCGCGAGTTTTAGAAACTCAAATGCGTCTATTTCTTCCAGGCCTTGGTGTTCACGTTTCGCATTTACTGCCGCCTTGAGCAGGTAGGCATTGTTGACGCCCGGAATCTCGACCGGGTATTGGAAGCCAAGAAAGATGCCTTCACGTGCCCGTTCTTCTGGTTCGAGGGCGAGCAGGTCGTGGCCGTTGTACGAAACCGTGCCTTCGGTAACCTCGTAGTCTGCGTGGCCCGCAATGACCTGAGCCAACGTACTCTTACCGGAGCCATTCGGTCCCATGATTGCGTGCACTTCGCCGGCATTGACGCTCAACGACACGCCATTGAGGATATCGGCATCGCCGATGCGGGCTTTTAGATTCTTTATTTCAAGCATTTAGGTTCCCAAGCCGATGTTTCTTAGCCGACCGCGCCTTCCAGGCTGACGTTCAGCAACGCCTGCGCCTCGACTGCAAATTCCATCGGCAATTCGTTGAAAACTTCCTTGCAGAAGCCGTTGACAATCATATTGACCGCATCCTCTTCAGAAATACCGCGTTGCCTGCAATAGAACAGCTGGTCGGCCGATATTTTCGACGTCGTTGCCTCGTGTTCAACTTTCGCGCTCGGATTCTTGATTTCCATGTACGGAAACGTGTGCGCCCCGCAACTTTTGCCAATCAACAGCGAATCGCACTGCGTGTGATTACGCGCGCCGTTTGCCTGTGGCATTACACGCACGAGACCGCGGTACGCGTTTTGCGCGTTGCCCGCCGATATTCCTTTCGAGACGATCGTGCTGCTGGTATTACGGCCAATGTGAATCATTTTGGTGCCGGTATCGGCCTGTTGATAGTTGTTAACGACGGCCACTGAATAAAATTCGCCGGTCGAATTGTCGCCACGCAGGATGCAGCTCGGGTACTTCCAGGTGATCGCCGAGCCGGTTTCGACCTGTGTCCACGAGATCTTTGAATTTGCACCGCGACAATCGCCGCGCTTCGTGACGAAGTTGTAGATGCCGCCAACACCATTCTCGTCGCCCGGATACCAGTTCTGCACCGTCGAGTATTTGATTTCGGCATCTTTCATGGCTACGAGTTCGACAACCGCGGCGTGCAGCTGATTCTCATCGCGCATCGGCGCTGTGCAACCCTCGAGGTAGCTGACGTAGCTACCCTCGTCGGCGACGATCAGCGTGCGTTCGAACTGTCCTGTATTGGCCGCATTGATGCGGAAATACGTCGATAGCTCCATCGGGCAGCGCACGCCCTTCGGTACGTAGACGAATGAGCCATCGCTGAAAACGGCGGAATTTAGCGACGCAAAATAGTTATCGCGCCGTGGTACGACGCTGCCGAGGTACTTCTTCACAAGCTCGGGATGTTTATTGACAGCCTCGGAGAACGAGCAGAAAATGACACCGGCCTCGGAGAGTTTTTCCTTAAACGTCGTTGCGACCGAAACACTGTCGAACACCGCATCGACCGCGACACCGGCCAGGCGGGCGCGTTCGTGCAGCGGAATACCGAGCTTGTCGTAAGTCTCCAGCAGCTTCGGGTCGACCTCGTCCAGACTCTTCGGTCGATCCTTGTCCGACTTTGGCGCCGAGAAATAGGAGATCGCGTTGTAGTCTATGGGCGGGTAGTGCACGTGCGCCCACTCCGGCTCTATCATTTCCAGCCATTGTCGATACGCCTGCAAACGCCACTCGAGCATGAACTCCGGTTCGTTCTTGCGCATCGAAATCGCACGAATAACATCTTCGTCGAGACCGGGTGGCAGGCTTTCGGTGTCAATGTCGGTTACGAAACCGTGTTCGTAACGACGGTTGACAAGGTCTTCGATATTTTCGGGGTCTGTTGACATGGTCAGGATTTTTTTCCGGCCGGATGCGAGATAGTTATGGGCAAGCCGGCGAACGTAAAGCGGGGAGCGGGCCTGTTCGTGCGCGTCAAATCGACAAGGCTGACGTCGTCGAGTGCGCGGCGAATGGCGACGTTGATTTGCTGCCAAGCGCCACCAACGTTACAAACGCCTTCGTGTTCGCAGTGACTGTCTGTCGCACTGCACTCTGTGATCGACACAGGACCTTCCAACGCGTCGATTACGTCGGCTGCGCTGATTTCGCGGGCGCCGCGGGCAAGTTGATAGCCGCCGTGCGCCCCGCGCGTGGACGTCACGATTCCAGCCCGCGCGAGCGACTTTAAGAGTTTGCTAACGGTAGGCAGGGCTATGCCGGTCGCGGCCGCGACATCGGCGGCGCTGACGAGGTCCTCGTCGGTGCTGGCAATATGCGCCAGCACGACGGTACCGTAGTCGGTAAGTCTGCTGATTCTAAGCACGGACCGCTCCTGCAGCCGAATAAAGGACCATTTTAGTCCTATTTAGCCCTACAAGCCATACCCTATGCGCCCCCGGGGACCCGGAGTGATATGCTACGCCGCGCAATGGCCAGCCCATCCGACAACATCGTCGAAATCCGCGATCTCGACTTCTCCCGTGGCCTGCGGAAGATCTTTGACGGTCTGAATATCTGTATTCAGCGCGGCGAAGTAACGGCAATCATGGGACCAAGCGGCACCGGCAAGACGACACTGCTACGCCTGATTACTCGCCAGCTCATCCCCGACAAAGGGCAAATACTGGTCGACGGTGTCGATATTTCGACGTTGAATCAGACCGGTTTGTACCAGTTGCGGCAGCGCTTTGGCATGTTGTTTCAGAATGGCGCATTGCTGACGGACCTGAGCGTTTTTGAAAACGTCGCTTTTCCATTGCGCGAGCATACGCTGCTGACCAATCGACTCATTCGGCACGTCGTGCTGACCAAGCTGCACGCCGTCGGTCTGCGCGGCGCTGCAGACATGATGCCGACTGAACTGTCGGGCGGTATGGCGCGCCGGGTCGCGTTGGCGCGAGCAATGGTCATGGATCCGGAAATTCTGATTTACGACGAACCGTTCGTTGGTTTGGATCCAATATCGATGGGCGTCATCGTAAGGCTAGTGCGCCGCATGAACGATGCGCTTGGCATCTCAAGCATTCTCGTCAGTCACGACGTCGACGAAATCTCAAGCGTTTCCGACTGCAGTTACCTGATCTCCGATGGCAAGGTCGCTGCTTCCGGCAGTCCTGAGGAACTCAATCGCGCCAGTTCTGACGTGGTTAGACAGTTCATGCACGGTATGGCGGACGGACCGGTCGCGTTTCACTACCAGGCGCCCGACTACGCGGAACAGTTACTTGGCAGGGACGTGGAATAAGCGGATGTTTCGCGAGTTGTTCTTAACGTTTCGACATTTCGTGCGTACGTTTGGCGCGCTGACTTTGTTCTTAGTCGAGATTCTCAAAGACACGCCTTATGTATTCTTTAGGCGATTCAAGCTCGTCGTCTATCAAGTTTACAATGCCGGCGCGATGTCGCTGGTCATCATCATGGTGTGCGGCTTCTTCGTCGGCGGCGTGCTCGCGCTGCAGGGCTATGCGAATCTGACCAAGTTTAATGCCGAAGACGCGGTTGGCACGTTCGCGGGGTTTGCGCTGGTCAAGGAGCTTGGTCCGGTGATTACGGCACTGTTATTCGCCGGCCGGGCCGGCACGGCATTGGCGTCTGAAATCGGCCTGATGAAGGCAACCGACCAGCTATCGGCGATGGAGATGATGGCCGTCAACCCGGTCAAACGCGTTGTAGTACCCCGAT
>Ga0224508_10004126_pt1 | contig 11910 bp, 13 predicted proteins | sample SF_Jan12_sed_USG_4_FD_170157 | JGI IMG/M metagenome (GOLD analysis project Ga0224508, IMG submission 170157) | Sediment microbial communities from San Francisco Bay, California, United States - SF_Jan12_sed_USGS_21 | ecosystem: Environmental > Aquatic > Marine > Sediment | place: USA...
CCGACAAAGAACTATTGCCACCGCTTGGCCCTAGGTGGTACGGTGCCCAAGGGGCATGACGCGGGAGTGGCTCAGCACGTCCGAGGTCGCCGCGCAACTCGGGCGCGGCCGTGACTACGTGCTCGGGCTCCTGGAGCTTGGCTCATTCGAAGGGGCCTACCGAACGCCAGGCGGCCACTGGAAGATCCCGGCCGAAGCCGTCCCCGCGTTCCTCGACCGCATGCGCAAGCGGGTCATCCGGCGCAGAAAAGTATCGTCAACGTCGGCTATTGCGGCAGCCACGGGAAAAACCCCCGGCAGCACCTAGCCACCGGGGGTCATTTTCTGTCAAGTTCCGCTAAGCTAGCCGCGCTCTGCCAACTCGGCGCGGAGTCTACGAACTTCGAGGCTAAGTTTGATGAGCGCGGCCCGCAGCTCGTCCTTCGTGCAGTGGCGATTCGTGGTAGGCGGTCGCCAGGCATGGGGGATGAGAATCAAATTCCGTCCCCCACGAATCGGCACGGGCTCCGCTTGGCAGCCCGTGCTCGGTGCACCCGGATCCCGCCGATCACGAGGCCCGCAATCGACGCGGCCGACAAAATGGCCCCGGCCGCGATCGTGCCCTTTTGCCCTGCGCTCAGCGGGTCGCTACCGCCCGAGCCAAGGCCCGAGCCCGCGCCCCGAGAGCCGAGCACCCCGGCGATCATGAGCTGACCGCCAAGGAAGCCGACCGCGGAGGCCGATACAAGGCCCGCCGAGGGTCCTACGCGCGGCGAATCGCACACCGGGAGCGATTGCGCCTGCACGTAGCTGATGGCCGCAGCGCGCGGACTGAGGTCGGCGGCGCGGCATGTGGAGGCGATGCCGAACGAGGCGACGAGCGCGACGAATACGGCGAGTGATAGGTCAGTGCGTTTCATGGTTGCCATCCTGTGTTCCAAAGGCCGCCATAGACCGGCGGCCGATCCTGTTCGTGGAGGCGAAGCGACTTTGCGAGCGCCCAGTCCGGATCGTTGTAATCTTCGGCGATCACACAGGTGACGCCCTCGCCGGTGATGGTGCAGCGCTCGAGCTCAAAGGGAAGCAAGTCGGCCAGCGCGGTGGCGGAGGCAAAGGACGCCTCAGCCGTCAACAGCACGGCTTCCTCGATGCCTTCCTCAATTTTGTAACGGTTCTTATTGCAGATCGGGCGGTTTTCCCATTCGCCAACGACTACCTGGACATCGTCGATCACAAACTTCGGCTTGCCCGGTGATGGCGTGACGGTTGATTCGCCAAACACCCAATCCCCACCGGGATCGGTATAGCCGACGGGGTAGTAGAGCTCGTCACTCGTCGTCACTTCGAAGTGCCCGAGGACGTTGATCGAGCCGCGGGTGTCGGTGCGACAGTCGCCGATCCCAAACAGCTTTACGAGCGGTTGAAAGAGCGGAATCAATGCGGTCAAGTTTTCACGCGGCGATCCGGAAAACGAGATGTGCGTATTGACCAGGAAGTAGCTCCGGAGCCCGATCTGGTTTTCTCGGACGTGGCGCGCGAACCGGGGCCGCGGTGAAAGAAAGAAATGGCTCTTTCGGTTGGGGTCAGCGCGAAAGTTAGCAACGCCATCCCAGATCCAAAACACATCATCCTCGATGCGCTCGCCTCCGGCGCCCGCTAGCCCCTCGTCCCACGCGTCGAGAATCAGCGGCCGGAGCCCATCTCCAAGCGCAGCCCGAAGAGCGGCGTTCACGGTCGGGTCAGGCGCGTGAAGGTTTGCAATGTCCCAAGGGAGCGTGATCGAGGCGACGCCCTCGTAATACGTCATCACGTAGTGCGCATCAGTCCCATAAGGCAGCAGCTCCTCATCGAGCGGGGTCATCACTTCGGACGAGCCGTGCGGGATGTTCGAAAATCCATTTTCGAGCACGCCCCATCCAAGATCGGCCCACCATCCGGGGGCGCCTTCGTCCTGCAAGGCGCTTTCAAACAGGCGCTCAGTCATCGGGGCGCCCCAAATTTCGAAGCGCGTATGGCGGCTCGACCGATAGCCGGTCGCCTGACCGCTCACGGCGACCTTGTCATCCGATTGCGAGGCAAGCGAGTAAGTGCCGTCGGTCGTTTCAAACTGAGTAACGGGCGCGCAGCTTCCTGAGCTTTGGCCCATCAAAAATAGGCTGATCACGGGCGTGAGTGCGCCGATGCCTAGGCGCTTGGTTTGGTTGGGGCTCATTACTTCTCGTTCCTCTCTTGGTTGGGGCGTTGCACGTGCAACAAAAAAAGCGGGGGACACCGACCGCATGGATGGCCGGCGCCCCCCAAGGAGTCACGCAGCGCGAACCATTTCGCCTGCAAGCCTCTGGGCGTCGTAGACGACGTCCGCGTTCTCGACCGACTGCGCCGCCCATGTGATGGCGTTGCTCAGGCGGTAGACCGTGTTCCCGGCGGGCATATGGATCTCATCGGGCGAGAGGTACGCGGCCTCGGTGGCCTCGGCCAGCTTCTTGCCGAGCTTATCGGTCAAGCGCCGGCGCCACTTGGTCACGTCGACCTCCGTCTCGGCGGCCTTGCGAATATTCCACACCAACTCGTTGATCTGGTCTTCGCCAAGCGCGGCCGCGCTTACGTCCCGCACCGCGCTTGCCGCGGCCAGGGTCTCTAGCCGTACCGTCTCGGCGCTGAGCGCCACGTCGTCCGAGGCGCGCGCCCCGAAATGCCGCTTGTGCAGGAGGTCGTTGAAAACCGCCGTATTTAGGCACACGGCCCGAAAGGTAAAGGCCCGAACCGAGAGCGCCCCGTGCCCGAAATCGGAGTTGCGAAACTCCATGCCGAAACAAATATACTCGCCCGGAAAGACTTCGACCTTATGCGGGTGCACCGCCCGGAGTCGGACCGAGAGATCGCTATAGAACCCTTCGACCGGCACGGCGCCGGCCTGCTGGGCCACGTCGACGAACGTTTCGAGGAGCGGCGGCGTTTCCATCCGCTTGTAGGCGTCGCTGAGGACGGCGCGGGCCTCGCCATCGATGGAGCGAATCAGGAACCGCTTGTCGGAGTGCTCCGCATGGGCGTTCAACAACGTTAGAGCGTTGTCTCGTTGCCAGCCGTCTCCGTTGACCAGCTTCCGAATGAACGCCGCCGGCAGTTCGAATCGCGAGCTGACCTGGCTTAGTGCGTTGTCGTGCAAGCCAAGGTAATGCCCTGATCGTGTAAAATGCGGGACCTGCACGGAGACGGATCCAAAGGTAGTTTCGCCAAAGCGCAAACTGTTGGCGGAGAAGTAGTCGTCCTGAGGCTGTACGTCTCGGACGTGTTGGATCGTGCGGGTTGCCGAGTCGCGGCCGCGCCGAATGATGGCGTCGAGCCCTCGGCTCTCGCCGCGCTGAATGCCGGCGGCTTGGGCCACCGTTTCGAGGGTTACTAGGTTTGTCATTGCGTTTCTCCTTTGTTGATTGTCAGGTCGGCAAAGCGCACCGCAGCGCGCCGGTATCGGTCTCGGGCGTGGCGCCAGGTATTGCCGCCCGCGCCCATCGCCGCAGCCCGTAGGCTGCGCAGGGTATCGTCGGCGACAACGAGGTCCTCGGAACAAGTCGGGGCCTCGCCGTGCTCCAGAATCGCGAGGCCGCGGAGGTAGCGAGGCGACGTCATCGGCTGCGCACCCGCTCAAAGGCCACGTCGGCAATTGCCCAGGTCAAAAGGTCGCCCCGCAACTTCGGGCAGTTGCGCAGCGTCGCCACATAATCGACGGCATCTTCAATGCTGATACCGCTATCCTTTTGCGCGAGCTCGAGAAAATCTCCGGCAAGCTCCCGGTAGTGGACAAAGGTCAAGCGCCATTCGCCGGACACGGACTCCCCAAAGCCAGAAGCGTGCGGGTTGTCGCCCGTGATCATCGGCGGGCAGGGTGTGGTCTTGCGGTCGGTCATTTACTTACCTGCTGCGCCGCTACGTGCTTTAGAAAACGGACCTCGTCGTATCCGATTTCGCAGTCCGGTTGATGCTCATCATCGTACCGAACCCCGCACTCCGGACACTTGGCAAGGACCGTATAGCGCAAGTGATTGGGTGCATTGAGGTACTCGCGGTAATCGTCCGCCTCGTCGAGGCTCTGCGTGCTCAAGTTGGTTGTCCAAACACTGTGCTCAACGTGCTCCACGGCGTGGTAGGTTCCGCTAAAGGCGTCAACGATCACCATGCCGACCTTGAGTTGCTTGGTTCCGAGGGCTGTAGTTTCCATGCTGCGTTCCTCCTATAACTAATATATACTAACTGGGCTGCAAAAGCAAAACACAAGAAAACATGGCCAATTGACGGAGGTTTAGGCCCCGATGATGAAATTAGCGTATGTCCCATTGAGCGAAGTGGAAACGTATCCACGCAACCCGAAGGATCACGACGATGACCTAATCCGGGCGTCGGTGCTGCGCTTTGGATTCAACGATCCGATGGCCATCAACGAGACGACCGGCAAACTGCTCGAGGGGCACGGGCGGCTTGAAGCCCTGCGCGAGCTGAAGGACGCGGGCAAGCCGGCGCCGAAGCTGATTCGCGTGCGCAAAAAGGACGAGGAATGGCTGGTGCCAATGGTGCGGGGCATCGCCTTCGACACCGACGCCGAAGCCGAGGCCTACATGGTAGCCCACAACCGGGCCAGCGAGAGCGGCGGGTGGGTGGATCTGCTGTTGGGCCAGATCATGGCCGACTGGGATACGAACGACGGCGACCTGTGGAAAGCCGTGGGCTTTAGCCACAAAGATGCCGCCGGGTTCTTGGCGAGCGGCCAGTTTGACAAAGAGCTGGGCGAGCTGGTCAACCGCGACTTGAACACGGAAGAGCGGTGGGACGTGTTCGTCGATGCGGAAATCAAGCAAATCGTGCTTTACTTGAAGCACGACGACTACGAGCCTACGCTGGCCAAGCTCAAACAGGTGATGGAATCCACGGGCACCGAAACCCACACCGACGCAATACTGCAGCTGCTCAACGCCTATGTCGGTTCCAGTTCGTGAAGCGCACCACGTAGCCATCGACCCGCGGCGCCTGAAGATTATCCGGCGACCGGTTGCGGCGCACTACGACACCGTGCTCCGGGCGCCGTACTTGGTGACCGACCGCGGCGAGCGCGTGATCGTGGCGCTGCCGGCGCCCGCCGCCGCCGCCGCAGAAGTGCTGGCCGCAATGCGGCGCACTGTCTACAGCACCAGCGGGCGGGCCAGCGGGCTCATCAGCACCAGTCGCGTGCTCGGATTTCAGCCCCGGGTGCCGATGCGGCGAGACTTTTGCGGGACCGCGCGCATGGCCCGGCAGCAGCCCGCCGAGCACGCGGTGTATGTGCGTTGGGCGGCCCGCTGCAGCGCGGTACTGGCCGAATGGATGCCAGAAATCTACGCCACCCAAACCGCGTGGCTCGACGAGAACGTGGCGCCGACATGGCGCCTGCCGGACAGCGTCTATACCAGCGGCATTGTCAACAAAAACAACGCGCTTGGGTACCACCGAGACCAGGGCAATGTGTTAGGGAGCTGGAGCAGCATGCTGGCGTTTCAGCGGGACGTCGCGGGCGGGTTGCTCGTGCTGCCCGAGCTGCGGCTGGCGTTCGACTTCACCGAGCCCACGCTGATTATGTTTGACGGGATGCGCATTTTGCACGGTGTGACGGCTATCAAACCTCGCACTCCGAGCGGGTATCGGTACAGCGTGGTCTACTATGCGATGCATCAGATGTGCAAGTGCGGAACGCCCGCAGAAGAGCTAGCGCGCATCAAGGCGCTGAAGACGGAGCGCGAGACCGTGCGCACCGACAAGGCTGCGCTCAAACGGCGCAGAGCAGGGATAAAGGCGTGAACGGGTGCCCGATCGCGATACCGAGCTACCGCCGGGCGGAGACGCTGCCCGTAAAAACCTGGGCCCTGTTGGAGCGCTGGGGCGTTGCGTTAGAGCGCGTCGAAGTATTCGTGGCGGATGCCGAGGACGAGACCGCCTATCGCAAAACGCTGCCGAGCGAGGTGCGGCTGGTGCGGGCGGTGCCCGGGATTCAGCAAGTGCGCAACTTCATCCATTGCCACTATCCGGACGGCGAGCGGTTTATTTCGATTGATGACGACCTGCAAGACGTGGTTGAGCGGGTGGACGACAAGACCACAACGCCGCTGATGGACTTCGAGGCGCTTTGTGATCGGGGCTGGGCCGCGTGCGAACAGACAGGGGCGCGGCTTTGGGGGGTGTATCCCGTGCCGAACCCTATGTTTATGAAGCCCCGCGTCAACCGCGAGCTGAGTTACGTGCCGGGGTGTCTGTATGGGGTGCACAACGCCCAGGCGCTGCTCGTGACGACGGACGACAAAGAAGACTTCGAGCGCTCGATCCTGTATTACCGGGCGCATGGGGCCATCGCCCGCATCGAAGACGTCGCCCTAAAAACGCGCTATTACAAAGAGCCCGGCGGCATGCAGGTGGAGCGAACGGCCGAGCGCGTGCGACGGCGCGCAGTGTACCTGGCGGAGCGTTATCCGGAGTTTTGCACGCTCGACACAAAGAAGCGCAGCGGTCACTGGGAAGTACGTTTGCGCGACAAGCGCCCCGCAGCCCGGCTGCGACGAAAGCAGCGCGCGGCCACCAAAGCGGCGCAGGAGTTGGCCCTACGCGCGCGCGAACGTGATGACAATGCGACCCAAGCCTAAACCCAAACGGAAGCGCTCGCCCGATAAAATGACGCCCCCCGTGCGCGCGCAGATTGTGAATGCCGTCACCGCGGGCGTTAGCATCGGGCGCGCGGCCGAGCTGGCGGGTGTCTCTGGCGAATGTGTGCGCCTTTGGCGCCGACAAGGCGAAGCTGACGAGCGCGCTGGGCGCACAGGCACGCCCCAGGCAGCCTTTGTACGAGCGCTCGCGGAGGCGCGCGCGAAGATTGTGGGTTTGGTCGAAGGAAGCGTGGTGAACGCGGCGGTGCGCGGGCGCGACTGGCGCGCGGGCGCGTGGTGGTTAGAGCGCCAGTATCCCGACGAGTACGGCCGCAAGGATACGGTGACAGTGGAAATACAGCAACAGATGGCCACTGACCTGTTAGACTTCCTGCAAGCGAGATTGGATGCCGATACCTACCAGCGGGTCGTTGCTGCACTCACTCCGGATAGCGGCGCAGAGCAGGACGAGCCGGCTCGACTCCACTAGCTACGTCCCGATCACGCTGCACCCGACGCAGCAGGCGTTCTACGACGACGACCGGCTTGAGATCCTGTACGGCGGGGCGGCCGGCGGCGGCAAGACGTTTTCACAGCTCGCCGCCGCCCTCAAGTACGTGCACGTGCCCGGGTACTCGGCGCTGCTGATTCGGCGGGCCTATACGGACCTTTCCATGGCGGGGGCGTTCATCCCCGTAAGCCGGGAATGGTTACGGGGGACCGAGGCCGTGTATGACCAGAGCACGCACCGCTGGCGCTTCCCTTCGGGGGCCACGCTGACGTTCGGGTACCTGGACCACGACCGGCACTTGGACCGCTATCAGGGGTCGGCGTTTCAGTTTATCGGGATTGACGAGGCCACCCAGATCCCAAGCAACCGATACCGCTATCTGTTCTCCCGGCTCCGCAAGCCAGATTACCTCGAGGTGCCGCTCCGCTTTCGGGCCACGGCCAACCCGGGCGGGGTCGGGCACGAGTTTATCAAGCAGCGCTTTCTCATCGAGGGCGAGGCCGCGGGGCGGCGATTCATCCCGGCAAAGCTGAGCGATAACCCGAGCCTCGACCAAGCGAGCTACCTCCGGAGCCTGAGCGAGCTCGACCCGCTGACCCGGCAACGGCTGCTGAACGGCGATTGGGACGCCATCCCCCAAGGCGGGATGTTTCGGCGCGAATGGTTCGAGGGCAAGATCGTCGAGCCGAGCGCTGTGCCCAAGGGCATTCGGTGGCTTCGCTTTTGGGACCGCGCGAGCACGGAGGTCAAGCCCGGCACCGACCCGGACTGGACGGCGGGCGCCCTGGTGGCCCTCCGGCAGGGCCAGTGGTACATCCGGGACCTGGTGCACTTCCGCGCCGACAGCGCCGTCAACGAGCAACGGGTCCGGGAGACCAGCGACGCGGACGGCTTTGCCGTGCCCGTGTACATGGAGATGGAGCCCGGGAGCTCGGGCAAGGACGTGATCAGCCACTACGCCCGCAACGTGATGCCGGGCCGGACCTTCCGGGGTGTGCGGGCCACCGGCAGCAAGACGGAGCGGGCTGCGCCCTTAGCCTCGGCAGCCGAGCAGGGTAACGTCTTCCTGGTCCGAGGACCGTGGGTCACGGGCTTCCTCGACGAGCTATGCGCCTTCCCCCTTGGGACGCACGATGACCGAGTAGACGCCGTGAGCGGCGCCCTGGGCGTCATCAACCAGCGGGCGCGTTCAGTCAAGAGCGTCAAGGTGGCCGGGCTGTGAAAGTTGCCGCACTGTGACGGCTGAGGTGCCTGTGTCGAAGGTTTTCCTTCCCGGCACATACGCGCGCACATATGTGACGAAGGAATTTCTCCGTCTCAGACGTCACCTAGCGGAGCGGCTTGTGTACAGCGTCCCGAGGACCCGCGCCCATGATCGGATAGGAAGGGCTGGGCGTGCTCGCACCGGTTCATCAGGAACTACTAGCTCGTAAGTCATAACGAAGCCTCCTTTGCGCCAAGTTTGGCATTCAGCCCCCGCGCTCGACGGGCACATCTGGCTCGGGAAGCCAAGCAGCTTGATGATGGTGTTATATAGCATTCAACGCCAAGCTGCTTTAGTAGGACTGTTGCAGCGCGCATTTGCTCGTCCTAGGCATGCCACCCACACCAGCATGATCCCCGCGTCGTCTCCGCCCAGCTATGACCCCATGAGCATTTGAATTTTTCCCTCCGTTTGTTCAGGTCGTGGGTGTGCATCTTTCCGTCTTCGTCCCAAAAGGGCGCGCAGTACATTGCCGTGACCGTAGCAGCAATGGGATAGACACGGCTTCTGCGGTCTTCTTTCTCGCACGTCGGGCACTTCATCGAATCGAATCATAACCCATGGCAGACATCCTCGAAAAGCTAGAAGCGAAGCGCCCCGGCTACGACCAAGAGCGGGACTGGCATCGCTTTCTGCTCGACGCCTATACGGGCAGCGGCGGGTTCAGCGGCTCGGTTACCTCGACGCCCGCCGGGTTCTGGGGCGCGGCTGCAGAGATCTACAGCACCGCCGTGCTCCCCCTCGATGAGGTGAGCCGCGAGACTGACCGCCTGACGTATCTCGACCGATTCCCCCGGGAGGACATCGAGAAGTTTAAGCGCCGGATGCGGGGCGCGCATTACCCGAACTACATCGCGCCGCTCACGGACCTCAAGCTCAGCTTCCTGATGCGCAAGCCGATGATGGTAGACGGGCGCCCGGGGCCGCTCGATACTTGGCGCGAGGACACGGACGGGCGCGGCACCACGTGGGACGAGATGAAGGCCGACGTCGCGCTCCGGGCTGCGCTCGTTGGGTGGTGCCCGGTCGTCATCGATATGCCCCCGGCGCCGACCAACCCGGACGGCTCGCCGCTGCTGCTAACGCGCGCCATCGCGGATGACTTGGGGCTCCGCCCTACGGCGATCCCGCTCTTCCCCGGCAACCTGGTCGACTACCAGACCGACGACAATGGCTCATTTATGTGGGCCAAGGTGCGCACCGACCACATGGAACAACCGGACCCCTTTGGCGAACGGAACACGCTACAGCGCTACACGATTTGGTGGCCGAATCAGTTTGAGCAGTGGGAGGTCAGTCACGACGGCAAGGGCGGCAAGGTGGTGCTGCAGACGCGGGCGGCCACCCGACACGACTTTGGCGAGGTGCCGATCGCGATACTACGGCACAAGCCAAGCCCGGACGACTCGGTCAAAGGGATCCCCATGCACGGCCAAGAGTCGATCGAGTCCCGAGCGCTCTTCAACCGCCAGTCCGAGCTCGACGAGCACATGCGCGGCCAGGTGTTTGCGGTGCTCGTCCTTGCCGCCGAAGAAAACGAGGAGCGGGGCGAGGTCCAGATCGGAACCGATAACGGTCTTTACCTCGACCCGAACGCCAATAATCAGCACTACTTTCTAGCGCCGCCGGGCTCCGTTGCTGACGCTTACGAAAAGCGGCTCGACGTCACGGTGAACGAAATCTACCGCCAAGCCCGGGTCGAGTTTGTGCGCCCGACCTCGAGCCGGCAAGCCACGAGCGGCATTGCGCGTAAGTTTGAGTTTGCTCAGACCGATCGATTGCTTGCCGATTTTGCGGGCCAGATTGCGCGCTTTGAGGAGCACCTGGACCAGCTCGTCGGCCGGGCCCTTGGGGTCGGGGAAGACGCCCTTCGGGCGATCACGATTACGCCCCCGGCTAGCTTTGACATCGAAGATTTAGCGACGGACCTCGAACTTGCGGTGCAAGCAATCGACAACCTCAGCGTGGGCCCCACGGCCGAGCGGCTCCTTCGAGGACGGATCGTCGAGCAACTGCTGCCGAACCTGAATGACGCGGACCAGGCCACCATCGAGGCCGAGCTGGTCGAGCTCGAGCAGCAACAAAAGAATCAAGCGCAAATCAACGCGGCACTAGCCGCGGCGCTTCAATCGGGCGATACTGGCGACGATGACGAGGAGCCCGAGCCGCCCATAGCGCAACCCGATGGCGCAGTCTGATGTGAACGAGGTGGCCGCGCGGCTGCTGCTTCGCGCGCGGCTCAAGGTCTTGCGCGAGGTGGTAAAAACCGAAGCCACGCTCGACCGCGCCTATAGCCGGGCGCTGCGCTCGCTACAGACGCGGCTCAAAGGCAAGCCGACCAAGCGCGTGCAGGCGCTCGTGCTCCGGAAGATGCGCCAGATCTCAAACGAGATCGAGCCCATCATCGAGCGCTCGATCAAGGCCGGCACCATTGCGGGCGACAAGGTGGCGCGCGAGCAGTTCCGCAAGATCTACAAAGGCGAGGACATTGGCGGCTTCAAGTTCGCATCCCCGCCCACTTCGGCGGCCCTAGCGCGGCAGCGGGTGCGAGGCGCGCTCAGCGTCGACAAGGTCAGCCTCTCGGCCCGGCTCTGGACGCAGCACCAGGAACGGGGCCTGCGGATGTCGAAGCAAATCACCGAGACTCTGCGCGCCGGCGAGAGCATGGCCAACATTGCGGACGACTTGATCAAGCTCGACGCCGCGGGCGGGTTTGCCAAGGCGCCGCCCCGCGTCGTGATTCCGCGGTATATCCGGGACCTTGCCGATGCCGCGAAGCGGGCCGCCGAGCCCGGCCAGGAGAACTTGCTCGCGCAAACGCTGGCCAAGCATCGCGCGCAAATCGAGAAGCTGAACCAGGTAAGCCCGGGTTTTGAGCAGTCGCTAAGGCCGGTCTCGAAGCAGTTCATCAAGAACATCAAGAAGGCGACGCCGGAGCAGGTCGACAAGCACGTCGAGCGGTGGCTGCTCGACAAGCAACGCCGGCACACGCAGATGGTGGTCCGCACGGAAACCGTAGAAGCCTATCGGGATGCCTACGTGCAGAGCACCAAACAAAAACCCTACGTGAAGGGCTACAAGTGGCAGCTTTCATCCGGCCACCCCGCGCCCGATATCTGCGACATCTACGCCAGCCAAGACCTGCACGGCCTCGGCCCGGGGGGCTATCCGCCGGCCTCGCTTCCCTCGACGCCGCACCCGAACGACCTGTGCATTCAGACGGCGATCATGGACGAGAACCACTTCGAACGCGAGCTCGCAAAGCGGCGCGGCACCAGGGAGCCGGCCAAGCCGTGGCTGAGCGGCAAAAAAGAAACCGGCGCCGAGTGGCTCGCAAAGCAGCCCAAGGCTTTTCAAAAAAAGCTGCTCGCCCCAACGCGGCAACAAATCTTCGAAAAGCAACCGGCCGCCGTGCTGACCAAGCAAGGCGCCCCGCGCTCGGTCAAAGAAGCGATGCAGAAGGCCAAGCCATGATCCGACCAGGCGACTACGGGGCG
>Ga0224508_10004127_pt1 | contig 11910 bp, 11 predicted proteins | sample SF_Jan12_sed_USG_4_FD_170157 | JGI IMG/M metagenome (GOLD analysis project Ga0224508, IMG submission 170157) | Sediment microbial communities from San Francisco Bay, California, United States - SF_Jan12_sed_USGS_21 | ecosystem: Environmental > Aquatic > Marine > Sediment | place: USA...
GGTCATTCCGGATTTTTCAACGAATTTACTCCCTATGACCCAAGATCACCTTACAGTGCTTCGAAGGCAAGTGCTGACCATTTTGCTCGGGCTTACTTTCATACATATGGATTGCCAATCCTGATTTCTAACTGTTCCAACAACTATGGGCCATTTCAATTTCCAGAGAAGTTGATACCACTCATGATCAACAACATCCTGGAATCTAAACCGCTTCCCATCTATGGAGATGGAAAGAATATAAGGGATTGGCTTTATGTCGAAGACCATGTAAAGGCGATCGATTTGTTGGCTGTTTGTGGTCAGGTCGGGGATACTTATAATGTTGGAGGTTGGAATGAGTGCACCAACATCGACTTAGTGGAGATGTTATGTGAGCTTATAGATCGCAAACTTGGCAAGATTCCGGATTCCTCAAAATCACTAATTAATTTTGTTAAGGATCGCCCTGGTCATGACCGTAGATACGCCATTGATGCCGGGAAGATCCAAGCGGAGTTGGGTTGGAAGCCTACGATGGATTTGAAGGAGGGATTATCTTTGACGATTGATTGGTACTTGGCAAACCGTCCATGGCTTGATCATGTGACAAGTGGAGCCTATCAGAAGTATTACAAAGAAATGTATAAAGTATAAGAATCATGATGATTCGATGGATAGTGTTTGGCTTCTTGATCTTTTGTACTGTTTCGGGGTCTTTGGATGCTCAAGTCACAGACGAACTCATCCAGAAAGAATTAGCAGCTCGAGGGATAGATGAAGAAGTATTTAGATCTAAGATGCGTGAAAGAGGTATCGATTACACCTCCGTAGATCAGATTCCGGCATCTCAAATGGCAGAACTTCAGCAGATTGTGCAAGAGGTAATCAGTGAAATCGAGTTGCTCCAAAATCCAGAAACACCTCTAGACAATAAACAACCTGAGAACGTTATCACACCACCGGCGGAAACTGCCAGGGAATCAGTCAGGGAGCATGTTGAAGAAGCCCTCATCGAAGGTGCTAGTCTCGAAGAAGCTGTCGCAGAAGAAGCAATTCGGGAAAGGCCGAATTTGCCACCAGGAAAAATCTATGGGCAGGAGATTTTTCGAGATGGTACGCTAAAGGTATTCCGTCAAGCCGACAATATAAAAGCGAGGAGTTCGTATCAGGTGGGGCCAGGTGATGAAATCACCATTTCTATCTATGGCACATCGATCTATGAAAACACTTTCATGATCGACGCTAATGGCTACATAAAACCTTCCCTCATGCCTCGTATCTATCTCAAAGGGCTAGCGTTTGAGGCTGCCACACGTAAACTGAGAAGTACGTTTTCCCGGTTTTATCGGTTTCGTAATGATGAATTTGAGGTTTCATTGCGCCATGCAAGGACGATATCGGTAGGCATTTTCGGTGAAGTCTTCAACCCTGGCACCTACACGATCTCATCAATTAATTCTGCTTTCAATGCCATCGTTGCCTCAGGTGGACCGACCGATATCGGCACCATACGCAACATCAAATGGATCAAAGAAAATGGAGTTGTTGAACAGATAGACGTGTATCAGTATATGAATGATCCGACTGTGGCTGAATCATTTTACCTAAATGAAAATGACATCATTCAAATTCCTATAGCAGAACGAGTGGTGGGTATCGCCGGCGCTGTCAATAGACCTATGCGATACGAATTAGTTGAGGGCGAGGACTTGATGCAATTGATCGATTATGCAGGAGGACTAACTCCGGATGCTTATCGTCAACTTTTTCAATTAAAACGGTTTGAGAACGATCAACAGCAGGTAATTGACATCGCATACAGTGATCTTGTCGCTAGAAATGGAGATTTCAGTTTGAAGAATGGAGATCAAATAACGGTGCGTCTCATACCTGCGCCCTATCGAAATTTTGTGGAGATAAATGGTGCTGTACTACTTCCCGGCGAGTATCAATTTGAAGAAGGAATGCGAGTCCTTGATCTGATCAGAAAGGGCACGTTGGAGGAAGGTGCGGAGCGATCAGAGGTATATCTCCGGCGTAGTAACTTGGATGGAACCTCTAATTTCAATAGGGTCCAGCTGAATGAAGTTCTTCAAAACTCAGGCTCTCCTGAAAATGTGTTGTTGGTCCCAGGCGATCGAATCACTGTGTACAGCCGCTCACAATTTGTAGATCAGTACAATGTGGATGTAAATGGTGCCGTTCGCAATCCCGGCTCATTTCAATATGACCCATCATCCACGATGAGAGTGAGAGATCTCATACAACTAGCAGGTGGTTTGGAAGCCGGTGCAACCGCTTTTGGCTACTTGACCAGAATCAATTTATCGACAAATGAGCCTGAGTATATCAGAGTTGATATTGAGGAGGTTATCGGCAATCCAGCCTCTAACGACAACATTGCTTTACAGGCAAGAGATCAGCTATTGATCCAAAACCAAACTGCGTTTATCGAAGAGGCAACCCTGCGAGTGGCTGGAGCTGTTCGAAGTCCTGGTACCTATCGGTATGATGAAAGTATGACCATGAAAGATCTAATCACCCTGGCAAACGGCCTTCGACTCGAGGCTGCGGCTAACAGGGTCGAGGTGTCAAGAATTGTAATAGAGCAGAATGAACCTACTGCTACAATTATAGCCACCTTGGCTCTGGATGAAGATCTAAGTCCCATTGACGATCCCGGCTTTTCGCTGCAGCCGTACGATCAGGTCTTTGTTCGTACTGTTCCCGAGTTTGAATTTCAGAAAACAGTGTACTTGTCAGGTGAAGTACGCTTTCCAGGCCCCTACACTCTTATTGCGGATAATGAACGTATAACAAGCGTTATAGATAGGGCAGGAGGTTTAACCCGGGAAGGTTTTCCTGAAGGAGCTACCTTAGTGAGGGAACAGGATGGGATCGGACCTATCGTGATCCAATTAGCCGAAGTACTGAATAATGAAAGAAGTGAATCTAACATCATCTTGCAGAATGGGGATGCTATAGACGTTCCCAAGATCAAGGATATTGTCATACTGAGCGGAGCTATAAATACCACGGAGTTATATAGATCAGAGCTGATTGGTAGTGACAACGCTGTGAATGTAATCTATGACGGAGAAAAGTCAGCCCGGTATTATATTGACCAATTTGCTGGTGGTTTCGCTGACAATGGAGATCGCTCAAAGGTGACTGTGGAATATCCAAATGGAGAGATCAGAAAAAGTAAGTTAATCGGGCCGTTTCGCGTTTATCCAAAAGTGGACAAGGGAGCGATTGTCCATGTAGGTGTTAAACCGCCAAAGCAAGACGCTATAGGAGGAGAAAAGGAAGATGTTGATTGGGGTCGGGTCCTGTCTGATGCAGTTGCTCAGGCAACCGCAGTGCTAACCCTCATCCTGTTACTGGATCGTGCCGCTCGCTGATCATGAAGAAAATTATTGGTCACAGACCTGTCATAGAAGCCCTTCGCTCCAATAGCAAGCTGGAGCGAGTCTATATCCTTGATACATTGAGAGGACCTATTGAGAAGGAGGTCCGTCACCTCTGTAAAGAAAAGAAGGTGGTTTTGAGTAGGATACCCCAAGCTAAGCTTGATCGAGAAGTCAGGGGTAATCATCAAGGTGTATTCGCACTTGCCTCGCTGGTTGATTACTTACTCCTTGAGGACTTGATTCCCTATCTTTTCGACAAGGGAAAGAATCCTCTTCTGTTAATATTGGACAGTATCAAGGATGTACGAAACATTGGAGCAATCGCAAGATCTGCAGAAGTATTCGGAGTGGATGGCCTCATCCTACCAGCGAAGAAAGGGGGACAGATTAATGAAGTGACTATCAAAGCATCGGCAGGTGCCCTTACCAAGATTCCCGTCTGTCGTGTACCGACCACAAATATGGCAGTTGAATATCTGAAACAATCGGGGTTTCAGGTGGTAGGAGCAATGATGGGTGCTCCATTGCGTGTAGCTGAGTTAGAGATCGATCAACCCACGGTAATCATCTTAGGATCAGAAGGAACTGGAATTGACCGAAATTTGATACCTGTGCTAGATCTGATTTTTTCGATCCCTCAGATTGGCCAGCTTGATTCACTGAATGTATCAGTTGCAGCCGGCATTATCCTCTATGAACTAAGTAAACAAAGACAAGAGAAAAAATCATGATAACATCGTCTATGCGATTCGGACTTGCCATATTGTTTGGACTAATCTTGGTTTTTTGCAAAACAAGCGAAACAGCGGTCACCGGACTGGCATCTCCCGATAAAAAGGAAACTCGCTCATTATTGTGGAAGGTCGAAGGAAAGGAAGTTCACACCTCTTATGTATTCGGTACCATTCACCTTATCCATCAAGATGACTATTTTTTCACCGGCGATATGGATAAAGCATTTCAGGCATGTCAGGTCTTAGCACTTGAATTCGATTTGGAGGAAGCCATGGATCTTTCATCACAGATGCAACTATTTCAGCAGGCCTTTATGCGGAATGACACGACCCTGAAGGATCTCCTATCGAAAGAGGACTACTCTACAGTCGAAGACCATTTTCAAAAGATGGGAATTCCAATTTTTTTCCTTGAAAGAGTTAAACCCATGTTCTTGACAATCTTTTCGTCGGAAGATCTATTTGGAGGAGGAGGCTTACAGATAGATGAGCTCAAATCCTACGAGCTGGAACTTCTGGAAAAAGCAAACATAAGTGATAAGCCTGTGGAAGGATTAGAGACCATGGAATATCAAATCAGCATTTTTGATAGTATTCCATACCAGGTGCAAGCTGATATGCTCATAGAAAGCATAATTGCCCCAGATGACAATGGTGCATCCCTTGATACTTTGATTCACTACTACAAGATGCAAGATCTTCAAAAGTTGGATCAATTGATTAATGCAGAAACCACAACTAGTCAATACAGACCTGTCCTCCTCGACAATCGTAATCGGAACTGGATACCAGTCATGGAGGAGTTGATGGATAATGAATCAACATTTTTTGCAGTAGGCGCCGGTCATCTGCTAGGTGAGGTCGGTATACTTAGACTTCTACAAGCAAAAGGCTATCAAGTGACGCCTGTGAACTCTGCAGAAGATGGCTCTCATTAAGACAATCAATAACCATACTCCCCGTTGGGGTTCCCAATGTTATCTGGCAGAAAACGCGACCATCGTCGGCGATGTCATTCTCGGCGATGATTGCTCTGTATGGTTCAATGCAGTAATTCGAGGTGACGTGAATAGTATCCGAATCGGAAATAAAGTCAACATTCAGGACGGAGCCATTATTCACTGTACCTATCAAAGGAGCAATACGGTAGTTGGTGATAATGTATCCATCGGTCATAACGCCATAATACATGGATGCACGATCGAGTCTGAAGTGTTGATTGGAATGGGTGCGATTGTCATGGATCATGCGGTCGTGAAGGCCAACAGCCTGGTTGCAGCCGGTGCCGTTGTGCTCGAAGGTGCTATTTGTGAGTCGGGATTTATTTATGCCGGCGTTCCAGCCAGGAAGTTGAAGCCGCTCAGTGATTCCACATTTGAGGAAACGGTCAGAAGGATTAGTGAGAGCTATATTACTTATGCAGCCTGGTACAAGACATGATCATTGTCTGCTGAGATATACGCCACAAACAATCAATAGCATGCCTAGTATCTGAACCAGAACAAGAGGTTCCCCATCGAGAATTCCCAACACGACAGCTACCATTGGTATAAGGTAGCTTACCGAAGCTGCAAACAGTGCATTAGTAATTTGCACCAATTTGAAATACAGAATACTGGCTGCAACCGTCCCTGCTAGTGATAGGATAGAAACAGCAAGAAATGAATGCCAGGCCTGTGGATGTGTGGCCATAGCGTGAAGGAATTCCGTTTGAAAAAGAACGACAAGAGCAGGTGGCCCCAAGACCGTTATGGACAGTACGCTTATGGTAAAGGAATTTCGATGATTCAGATACATCTTGACAACGTTACCACTAAGGGCATAGCAGATGGTGCCCACGATTATGAAGGAGGCAAATAAAACATCAGTTTGTAAAGTGTCAGACTCGCCATAGTAGATGAGAAGGACTGCACCGAGGAGCCCAAATAGAACACCAAAATATTTCATCCAATGACTACGAATCTGAAAGAAGAGCAATCCGATCAACAAGGTGAACAAGGGTGTAAGGGAGTTTAGAATACCTGTTGTTATACTGCTGATCTCGGTTTGAGCCAAAGCATAACAAAATGCAGGTATTCCACTGCCACATAAGCTAACAACGAGCAGTGCCCGCCAATCTTTTCTTTCTACTTTGATTCTTTGAGTCAAGAAGAATGGCGAAAATGCAAGCGCAGCAATACCGATTCTCAACGTAGCTACCTCAATGGGTTGGAAGGCAATAAGGGCCTTTTTTATCAAAATGAAGGAACTGCCCCACACAAGTGCAAGCAACACCAGAATAAACCATCTGAGAGCATTGGTACTCAATTATATACGAACTAGCATAAAAAAAAGGTCACGATTATTAGATCATGACCTTCCTGCAAGATATAATTAGTCTAGTTCTCCTTCTCTTCTTTTACTGGTGCACTTTCACCGTTGGTGGGAACACCATTTTCCTCTTTTACTACTTCTGCTTCCTCTGTTTTAGAACCTAGATAGCTTGGTAGATCCATCCCCGCCATACTGAATAGGTCATGTAGCGGTGGAATGGACTTGTAAAGGCCTGAGACAAATTTGGAGGTGGCATTACCCTCACCCTGCTGATTTCCGCCTTCCCATACTGTGACTTTGTCAATTTTTATATTCTTTATCGCATCCACCTGGGTCTTAACCAGTTCTTCCAGTTTATCGGCAATCAACATCAATACAGCATCTTTGGTGTTGCCGTTAGTGGCCTCAACGATTTGGTCAAATCCTTCTGCTTGCCTTCGAAGAATCTCTAAGATACCTTTGGCTTCTGCTTCCTTCTTTGCTAGGATAGCGTCGGCTTCACCTTTAGCGATACGACGAAACTGTTCAGCTTCAGCATCAGCATTGATTTCAGCTTTCTCCTTTGCTATTTTGGCCTGAACGATAACATCAGCTTGCTTGGAAGCCATGTCACGCTCCGCACGCATCTCTTCAGCTATTTTTTCTGATTCGTACGCATCTTGCAACGCTTTTGCAGCCTGGATTTTTTCAGCAGAAGTGGCTACTCGCAATGCTTCGGCTTCTTTCTCACGTAGCGAAGCATTCGAGGCCGCAATTAGCATCTGTGCCTCGTTTTCACCTTCCGCTGATTTGGCGTTTGCTTCTGCCTCACCCACTGTTGCGTCGGCCTCAGCTTTAGCCACCTCCACTCGCTGCTCACGCTGTGCTCGTGCTTCTCCAATCGCTCCTTCTCGATTTCTCTCGGCCACCCTTACCTTTGCATCATTGATAGCCTGGGCAGCAGCCTCCTTACCCAGTGCCTCGATATATCCTGATTCGTCCTCAATGTCGGTTATGTTAACATTGATCAATGAAAGACCGATTTTACTCAATTCACTACCAACGTTTGATGCTACATTCGACAAGAATTTGTCTCGGTCGGAGTTGATTTCTTCGATATCCATGGTAGCTACAACCAGACGCAGCTGTCCGAAAATGATGTCCTTGGCTATGCTCTGAATTTCCTCCATTGTCTTTCCAAGGAGTCGCTCAGCTGCATTGACCATCGTACCTTCTTCATTGGAGACAGCAACGGTAAATCGAGATGGTACGTTAACCCGTATATTTTGCCTGCTAAGTGCGCTTTTCAAATCAACATCAATCGAGATGGGAGATAAATCCAGATATTCATATGCCTGGATGACGGGCCATACAAAAGCAGCACCTCCAGCCAGACATTTTGCAGAACCTCGGCCAGTCTTACCGTAGATCACAAGGATCTTGTCCGAGGGACATCGACGATATCTTGATATCAGAAATAATCCCATAAAGAACAGGAGGACTAGGAGTCCACCCAAGAGATAAAGTGTCATAACTTGTGATTTTAAGGATTAAGAAGCCTGTGCTTCGAAAATTTCTACCGGTTCTACAACCAAAGTATCTTTATCAATAATTTCAACAACTTTTACAGCTTTGCCGTTCGGGAGGGCCTCTCCTTCCGTCACTGCATCCATTTCACGCAGTGATTCATTAAGCGTTACGTGTACCTTACCCTTACCCTTTCTGCGGCCTGGGATTGGTAAATAGACTGTACCATCTTGATAAATTAATTCCCTCAGATCAGCATTGCCTTCTTCGGTGAGTTGCGAAAAGAAGTACATGAGATAAGCGACGAGGAGCATAGCTGCCAAGCCTGAAACAGAAGCAAAAATCAGCACGGTTGAAGTACCAAAACCTCGGGAGAGAGCCAACACGCCTGCCCATCCAAAGAAAGTGAAGAATGCAATGATACTTCTAACTGACAATAAGGTGAAGGATGGGTCTAACGAAAAACCTCCACTACTGTCGGCGTCTACGTCTATATCTATATCTATATCTACATCGGAGTCAAAATCTAATCCAAACAAACTGATCACAAACTGGATAATGAAGAAAACGGTGAAAATGATAGCAATGCCCCAAAAGATCTGAGCTGTTGCTTCTAAATTTGACCACCACTCTGTGATTGAAAATATTAACATAATACTCCCTGAATGTTCTTACTAAAACTAACACTATTTTGAAGTGTGAGGTTTCGTGAATCGACGAAGTAGAAGGATTGATCGCTTAAAGTACTTTAGATCCTAGCAAAATTGGTATGGGTGAGCAAAAGGCTTATGAAATTTATTACCTTTGTTACTTTCCTGTAAAACACTGGTTAAGACTCATTTATGGTTGATGTTAAGCTTTTCTCAGGAACCTCATCCCGGTATTTGGCAGAGAAGATAGCGGACTATTATGGCTCAGAGTTGGGAGCACTCAATCTCCAGAAATTCAGTGATGGAGAAATGCAGCCCGTGATCAATGAATCAGTGAGGGGAGCATATGTCTTTTTTGTGCAATCCACGTTTTCCCCACCTTCCAATCTAATGGAACTGTTGCTCATGATCGATGCTGCCAAGAGAGCATCCGCTGGATACATCACTGCGGTTATACCCTATTTTGGATACGCTCGCCAGGATCGAAAGGACAAGCCTCGCGTACCAATTTCTGCAAAATTGATAGCAAATCTTTTGGAGGCAGCAGGAGCTGACCGAGTCATGACCATGGACTTGCATGCTGATCAAGTGCAGGGCTTTTTTGATATTCCAGTGGATCACTTGCAATCCAGTGCGATCTATACCAAATACTTGGAGCAACAGGATTTGGAGAACGTAATATTTGCATCTCCTGATGTTGGTGGAGTAAAACGTGCTAGGCGATTTGCTGTCCACTTCGGAAAGGAACTGGTGATTTGTGATAAGCAAAGGGACAGAGCAAATCATATTGCTGGGATGAAAGTTATTGGGAATGTAAAAGGAGCTGATGTTATTTTGGTCGATGATATCGTAGATACCGCAGGTACGCTTTGCCGTGCGGCAGATGTGATGATCAAAGAAGGTGCCCACACCGTCAGAGCGTTCTGTGCTCATGCTGTGCTGTCGGGAAAAGCCTATGAGAACATCGAAGAATCTTCTCTCAATGAACTAATCGTAACAGACACTATTCCCCTTCGGCAAAAATCTGCAAAGATCAAGGTGGTTTCTTCTGCAAAGCTCTTTGCACGAGCCATCCGCAACACCCATGAACATAAGTCTATTGCCGCTTTATTTGTTGGCAGGTAAGCCAAATTATTTATCTTTGCATCCATTTTTTAAAGTGGACATTGGCAATGGAAGTACAAAAGATCAAGGTCGAAAAAAGAGAACCCGGTCTGAAGCGGGATCTAAAACTCATGCGTAAATCCGGTCGGATCCCATGCGAACTATATGGCGACAAGAAAAATTTGCATTTTTCAGTTGATAAGGCTGATATCCGAAGTTTGATATATACACCAGACTTCAAACTGGCTGATCTACAATTTAATGGTGAGGTGTTCCGGTGTATTGTCAAGGAAATTCAATTTCATCCGGTAACGGACGAAATCATCCATATGGATTTTCTCAAGCTTGTTGACGGACGGCCCATAAAAGTAGACCTGCCTGTGAGATTCGAAGGTATATCCCCGGGAGTGGGGGAAGGAGGTCGCCTTATCCGGCAGCTACGACATGTTGCAATCAAGACCACCCCAGAACATCTGGTTGACGAATTGATACTGGATATCTCTGAGTTGGAATTGGGTCATTCGGTTCGGGTAAGAGATATTGAGTTGGGGAATGAGATTGAAGTATTGACAAATCCTGGTATTCCAGTAGCGTCTGTGAAGGTGCCGCGTATCCTGTTGACTGAAGAAGAAGAAGCTGCCGAAGCTGCTGAAGCGGCTGCTGCCCTAGAAGGCGAAGGCGAAGGTGAGGAAGGAGAAGGAGAAGGAGGGGAAAAGAAAGAAGATTCTGCCGGAGGGGAATAACATTCCATCCATATTAAAAGTTAAGGAAGGAGGTGTATTTTTATACCTCCTTTTCTATTTATGAAATCAGATCTAATAGTCACACTCATTCAATTTGATCCCGTCTGGGAAGATCCGCCGCGAAATCGAAACAAACTTGATACGCTACTCTCTGATCACGACCAAGATGCTGATCTGCTTGTTCTACCTGAAATGTTTTCAACGGGGTTTACTATGAATGCACCTTCGATGGCAGAGGTTATGGAGGGTGAAACTATTCAATGGTTGGCGGATAAAGCGTTGTCTCTGAATGCGGATATTGTTGGCAGTCTGATTGTCCGTGAAAAGGAGCAATATTATAATCGACTCATTTGGATGGGACCAGGAGGAATCAAGGCAATATACGATAAGCGGCATCTATTTGGATTAGCCGGTGAAGACAAAATCTATACTTCGGGTAAGAATCGCATTACCGTCGAGTTAAAGGGTTGGCGACTTTCTCCCTTTATCTGCTATGATTTGCGTTTTCCGGTGTGGTGTCGCAACGAGCATGCTGTTGACGCTATAATCTATATAGCATGTTTTCCAGAAAAAAGGCACTATGCCTGGCAGCAGTTATTGCTTTCTCGTGCCATCGAAAACCAATGCTACGTGATCGGAGTCAATAGGATCGGCTGGGATGGGGAAGGTCATTATTACGCTGGTGATTCGGTCGTGGTAGATCCTCTAGGCAAACCATTGATCAAGCTTGGCGACCAAGAATTACTGCGTAACTGCACATTGAATGATAACGTTTTAGAAGTTGTCCGTTACGAGCAGCCTTTTCTACAAGACAGAGACGAATTTGAAATAAAATTATGAGAGAACTTATTGGAAAAGCATTTGTCGTTTTTTTGAGTCTCCATTTTGCTGCCTGTGGAGCTTTCGAACCTCTTGTCATTGACGAACATAGAGCCCCATCAAAGAGAATGGACGATGATAAAGGTGTTCGGTCATCCCTGGAAAAGACGGCTAAGTCTTTGCTTGGCATTCCATACCGATATGGCGGAAATGATCGCACGGGATTTGACTGTTCCGGATTGACAGTATACACATTTTATCAGAATGGGATCACGATCCCTCGAACAGCTGCTAACCAGTATCAGCAAGGGCGAGGTGTGGGGGAACTGGCTGAAGCTAAACAAGGAGATCTTGCCTTTTTTCAACTTAACGGCAAGATTGATCATGTCGGCTTAATAACCAGAGCAACAAAGAGGGAGCTTTGGGTCATCCATAGCACCAGTTCCCGGGGTGTAATGCACCAGGATATCATGGCATCATCCTATTGGAAACCTCGTCTAAAGGGTGTCAGGGATCTGCTGGGCGATTAAAGGGTCCAGGTCTCACATTAACCAAAGTTCTTATCTTCGCGCTCTATCAAACTCCCTGAAAATGCTGAACCTTATATTATTTGGTCCTCCGGGCTCAGGAAAAGGTACTCAAGCTG
>Ga0224508_10004128_pt1 | contig 11908 bp, 15 predicted proteins | sample SF_Jan12_sed_USG_4_FD_170157 | JGI IMG/M metagenome (GOLD analysis project Ga0224508, IMG submission 170157) | Sediment microbial communities from San Francisco Bay, California, United States - SF_Jan12_sed_USGS_21 | ecosystem: Environmental > Aquatic > Marine > Sediment | place: USA...
GCCTGCGCCATCACCGTGACGCCTGCGGGCGGGGGGAAGGGATCCTCGCCGGCCAGCACGTACGTGGGAGATCCGTGGAAGTGCAGCTGCCGGGCCTGATCGTCGTCGACGACCTCGATCACCGTGACATCGAGCGGAATCCCGCTGGCCTCAGACGCCGCGGACAGCAGCTCGTGGCCCGCCTCGTGCGATGGGCAGTCATGGTTGAAGAGATAGGTCACCGGCAGAGCCTCTGACACGTCGAATATGGTAGCCCGGCTCCTGGGGCAGAGGCCCGCGGGTGCAACACCATGGAACTCCACACCAACAGTCCAATCGGCGTGTTCGACTCGGGGGTCGGCGGCCTTACGGTGCTCGACGAGTGCCTGGCCAGCCTGCCGGGCGAGGACTTCATCTACTTTGGTGACACGGCTTTCTTCCCGTACGGAGAGCGGTCGGTCCAGCAGCTCCGCGCGAGGTCGCTGCGGATCGTCGATTGGCTGCTCGGCCAGCAGGTCAAGCTGGTGGTCGTGGCGTGCAATAGCGCGACGGCGGCGGCCTTGGAGTACCTGCAGACCCAGCGCGAGGTCTCGATCATCGGGGTCATGGCGCCGGAGGCCCACGCGGCGGTGCAGGCCAGCCGCAATCGGCGCATCGGCCTATTGGCCACCGAGGCGACGGTCGCCTCGGGCTCGTATGAGCGGATGGTGCACGCCCACGACGCGGGCGCGCAGGTCACGAGCGTTGCCTGTCCCAAGCTCGCGCCGGCAATCCAGAACGGCGATGCGTTCGACGCCGATCTGCTGGAGCTGGTGCGCGACTACGCGGCGCCGCTGCGCAAGGCAGAGGTGGACACGGCCATTCTCGGCTGCACGCACTACCCGATGATCGACCGTTTGCTGCGCAGGACCCTTCCGGGAGTCACCCTGATAAGCAGCGGCGAGGAGATCGCCCGCGAGGTACACGAAACGCTCGAGCGCAAAACCCTGCTTCGAGGGCTCGGCAAGGAGGGGGAGTACCGGTTCGCGTGCAGCGGCGACCCCGCGGCCTTCGTCGAGTTGGGCTCACGGTTTCTCCAGATGCCGCTCGGGAAGGTCGATCAGGTCGACGTCGACGCCGTCACCGCCAGCTAGTCCGTGGCGGTCGAGCGATACCTGGTCACCCTCACCTCCGAGGACGGTGAGGAGCACGACGCGATTCTGCACATCGACGAGCGGGCCGCTCGTGGCCGCGAGCGAAGGACCGGACGGCGTACGGCGATCGTCCATGCCCATGGCGCGCTGGGGAACTTCCTCGTCGGGACGCTTCGCTTCTTGCCGGGACCGCTGGCCCGGGCGGGATTCCCCGTGCTGGTCGTCGAGACACGGATGGCAAACGTTGGGCAGCTGTTTGGCGGTGGGCTCTTCGATGACGCGACCTTCGACGTCCACGCCGGCGCCGAGTGGCTGCGCACAAACGGTTTTCGGCGGGTGATTGCGTCGGGTGTCTCGAGTGGCGCGGCGCTCGTCATCCGGTACGCGGCGAGTCGCCATGTGCCGTATCTGCGAGGGGTGATAGCGCTCTCGACTCCATGGGGCCTTCCCCAGTCCATGCGTCAACGGTCCGAGCGCTACGGGGCGGAGCCGTCGTATCGGGAGATGACGCGCATCGTGCGTGATGCCCTCGGGGATCCCCACCCGGCGGAGCGCGACCGGATCTTCGTCATCGAGAAGACACGTGGACCCACCCGTACGCCCGCGCACAGCGAGGTCTACACATACCGGACGTGGTGGAGCACGCGGGGCCCGAACGCTCTCGGTGCGATGTCCTTCCGTCAGATCGGACAGATCTGGGCTCCGATCTGCCTGGTGCAGGGCTCGGGCGATGATTTGGTGAGCGTCGGCGAGACGTACGCTCTGGCGCGCGTGGCGCGACGGGCAGGTAACGATCAAGTTGACGTTGAGATAGTTCCCACTGCGGGCCATTTGTTCCGGGGGCACGAGATGGCTGTGATCAACACGGTGACGCGGTGGCTACGGGACCGCGCTTAGTTCCGCGGCGCCGGGGGCGCTCACCGGGCCTTCGTCGCATCCCCCGCTTCGGCGTCGAGGACCGCGACATGCGTACCGAGCCGCTTCAGCTGGAGACCAAGGACGGCAAGTGGTGGGACGGCATGCTGTTCGAGCCGAGGGGTGCCCGTCGCACCGCCCAGGCGTGCCTGGTGGTCCACGGCGCGGTGGGGAACTACCTCCAAGGGTTTCCGCGCCGGCTTGCGTTCGGTCTGGCCGAGCGCGGTCACACCGTCTTGTCGATCAACACGCGCATGGCGAACTACGGCGCGCTGTTCGGCGGTGGCCTGCTGCACCGTACCCCCGCCGACATCGACGCGGCGGTGGATGCGCTACGGCGGCGCGGCTACAAACGCATCATTCTCTGTGGCTACAGCATGGGCGCGACCATGGTCACCTACTACCAGGCCACGGTGGCTCCCCCCGAGGTGAAGGCGCTCTGCACGTTCGCCCATCCGTGGTCGCTGCCCGACTCGCTGCGCCGGCGCTGGGACCGGTTCGGGGCCCGTCCATCGTATGAGGTCGTGGCTGAGCGCGTCCGAGCGGCGCTCGGTAACGAGCCCGAGGACCCCACGAACGACCGCATCATGCTGGTGCACCGCAGTCAGGGCCCAAGCGATCGACCAGAGCACACCGAGCTGTGGACCTACTCCACGTGGTGGTTCAGCCGCGGCCCCGAGGCCGATGCGGCCTGCTCCTGGCGGTGGATCGATCGGGTGAAGGTACCCGTCGCCCTGATCCAGGCCGGCTCGGATCCGCTGATCGCCGACCATGAGGCCTCTCGTCTTGCTGAGCTCGCTCGCAGCCCGGGGGTGCGCCCGGTGATCGTGCGTCAGATTCCCGGCGCCAATCACATCTTCGATCGTCGCGAGTCCGAGGCGGTACGTGCGGCCTCCGACTACATCGACCTACTGGACGAGATTCAGGACGACGGCAAGGGCTTCGCGCTGTCGAAGGTCTCTGCCGAACGAGGCTAGGTCCGCCCTTCAGGGCCGTGTAGTCAGCGCCGCGTGATCAGCTGCTGGAGCATTTGGTCCTGTAAAGAGCGGCCATACAGGTACGGAATGCCGTTCATCAGCATGGCGAAGGTCAGCTCGCGGTTGGGCCCCGACTTGGATCGGCGCGGCTGGATGTAGCCGGCCAGCGTCGAGGTCGATGGGAAGAACAGCGTTCCGGTCTTCGCCTGGGCGCGGCCCTGCGTCGCGGACCCGCTGAGGCGCCGCCCGAGCGTGCCGGTCTTGCCGAGCACCGGCAGGCCGCGCTTGAAGAGGCGAAAACGCGCGTGGGTGCGCATGGCCTGGAGGTAGTCGACCACCTCGTGTGCAGCCGCGCGGTTCCTGGGGTCGAGGCCCGACCCGTCGGCCAGGTTCACCAGCGATCCCTTCTCGGCGGCGTACTTCTGGGCCGTGCGCGTGCCGGCGCCGTTGCTTCCGCGGCCGACCCACTCGATCAAGGCCTGGGCTTTCGCGTTGTTGGAGGGCGCGAGGATCTCCCGCACCAGACGCCGGGTGGTGATGCGATCCAGCGCGGCGCCCACCGTGAAGATCTTGGTGACCGACGCGAGCACCAGAGGGCGTCGTGTTCCCGCGGCGTAGAGCGTCCGCCCCCAACGGTCGCGAATGATCACCGATGAGGTCGGCCCCGCCTTTGCGCTCAGCCGGCTGAGCGAGCGGCGAAGCCTCGGCGAGAGCGGCTCCAGGTCAGGCACCGAACGCAGCTCGGTCACCGGCACCCATCCCCGCACGCCTCCTCCGAAGCCGACGCGAGCCCATGGCCTGCCTTCCGGGCCACGTCGTACCCGCAAGACCCGTCCGGCAACGCGTCGGGACGGGCTGACGGCGACATCTGCGGCGCCCCCCCCGGACCTCTGAGAAGCGGCTCCCGATCGAAGAAGGTGCGCACCCACCCGGTCTCGAGGGCAGGATCGCTGTGCAGTCCGTCCTTGGCGAGATCGGGGGAAGGTGCATCGGGTGGCACCTCGAGGTCCACCTCGGCTGCACGGGCCGACCCGGCGCCGAGCAGCAGCGTGGCAGCGGCGGCCCAGACGAGCTGGCGTGCGGTGGGGAGAGCGCACATGGTCGGCCACGGTACCTCGGCTACCGGTCGGGCCTCACCCGATGTGTTGACTAGTTTCGCTGCTGGGACGCGTCGAGTGCGGCCACGGTCTCGACGAGCTGGACTGCGGCCTTGCCGCGCAGGCGCACGTCGGCCACGCTGTCATACGGCGTGTCTCCCTCGGTCAGGATCGCGAGCTTCCCGCCCCGACGACGCACGATCGACGGCAGCTCGCTGACCGGTGCGACCTGGAGCGACGACCCCACCACCAAGATCACGTCCGCGCGTTCGGCCGCCTCGTAGGCGGCGCTGATCTCCGCCGCGGGCAGAGACTCACCGAACATCACCACACCGCTCTTCAGCTGGAAACCACAGGCGTCGCAGCGGGGTACTCCGTCGGCCGCGCCGTCGGCCTTCACCACCAGCTCCTCGAGGGTGGTCATTGCCTGGCACTGCAGGCATTCGCCGCGACTGAGCGACCCGTGGACCTCGATCACATCGGTGCTACCGGCCCGGCTGTGCAGGCGGTCGATGTTCTGGGTGACCAGCGAGTGCAGAACGCGGCGGCGCTGCAACTCCGCGATGGCCTCGTGCGCGGGGTTCGGCGCGACTGCGCTCAGCATGTCGATGCGCGGCCGGTGGAACTGCCAGAAGCGCTCCGGCTTGCGCAGGAAGGTCTGGAGCGACGCGACCTCCATCGGGTCGAACCTCTGCCACATGCCCTCGGCGGAGCGGAAGTCCGGGATGCCGCTCTCGGTGGACATGCCGGCGCCCGTCAGCGCAATGGCGTGCTCGGCGTCAGAGAGCAGCTGGGCGAGGGCCTCAGGGCTGTCGTCCATGACGGCCAGGGTACCGACTATCTTTGAGCGCGTGCGCCACGACGGACGCAGAGCCGACGAGCTGCGGCCCGTGAACATCATCCCCGGCTTCGTCTCCCAGGCCGACGGCAGCGCGCTGATCGAAGTCGGCGGCACCAGGGTGATCTGCACGGCCTCCATCGAAAGCGGAGTGCCCGGCTGGCGCGAGGGCTCGGGCCTTGGTTGGCTGACCGCCGAGTACGGCATGCTGCCGGCGTCGACTGGCCGGCGCCGTCATCGCGACGTGAGCCGCGGCAGGCTCGACGGCCGCAGCACCGAGATCCAGCGCCTCATTGGCCGTTCGCTGCGGGCGGTCTTCGACCCGGCGGGCATCGGCGAGCGAACGCTGTGGCTCGACTGCGACGTGTTGGAAGCAGACGGCGGTACGCGCTGCGCGTCGATCTGCGGCGGCTTCGTGGCGGCGCAATTGGCGCTCGGGAAGCTCGACGACCTACCGGGCGAGCCCTTCCGCGACAGCGTCGCGGCGGTAAGCGTCGGCCTCGTGGACGGCACTCCCGTGCTCGATCTGGATTACACCGAGGATTCCGCCGCCCAGGCCGACGTGAACGTGATCATGACCGGTGGCGGCGATCTGATCGAGGTGCAGGCGACAGGGGAGGGAGCGACCTTCACGCGCGATCAGCTGACCGACTTGCTGGATCTTGCGGCCGCGGGTGTCTCCGGGCTGACCGACCACCAAAACGAGGCTCTGGCGTGAGCAAGGGGCGCATCGTTCTCGCCACGGGCAACGCCGACAAGGTGCACGAGCTGAGCCGGCTGCTCTCCGACTACGAGGTGACGGCGGCTCCGGACGGTTTCGATCCCGAGGAGACCGGCACCACCCTCTTTCAGAACGCTTTGGTCAAGGCCGAGGCACTGCGGCCCGCGGTCGATCCGGATGTGATCGTGGTGGCCGACGATTCCGGCCTGTGCGTCCATGCTCTTGGCGGTCGCCCCGGCGTGTTCAGCTCGCGCTACGCGGGTCCTGACGCGACGTACTCTGACAATTGCCTTCGCCTGATGGAGGAGCTCGAGGGAGTCGAGGACCGAGGCGCCGCGTTCGTTGCCGTGCTCGTCGGGCTGCTGCCCGATGGCAGCAGCGTCGTGGGCTGTGGCATCTGCGCGGGCACGATCACCTTGGCTATGCGGGGCGAGGGCGGCTTCGGCTACGACCCGGTGTTCCAGCCGATCGGCGACGACCGGACGATGGCCCAATTGACCACCGACGAGAAGGCCGCAATCTCGCACCGAGGGCGCGCCGCGCGGCGTCTGGTGAGCGCGCTTGTGGGCCGGTGAGGCAGTTTTTGGCGCGGTTTCGGTGCCTGTGGCTATCCTGCACGGCCGTGTCCGGGCTTCCATCATCCGCACGCCTGCTTCCCCGATAGTGGTCAGCGCGCCGCACTGGCCTCCCGTCAGCCGCATCATCTCGTGGTTGGTGACGGCCCTCGTCATAGGCTGGCTGATCGTCTACAACGTCTTGCGCTTCGCCGGCGGGGCGCCCTCCGAGGTGGCGAGCCAATCCTTCCTGGGCGGCATCGTGCTCGGGGTGATCGGCTTCGGCGTGGCGCTGTTCGTCTATCGCCAGCTGGCGCGAAGCGGCCGGCTGAAGGCCCGCGGCCCGGCCCTGGTTCCGGAGCCCGACCAACTCGCCGACGATCAGCGCAGCGCGCTGAAGATCGCGGGCCCGTTCGTGGCCGTGCTCGCCGCGGCCGGCGTGGGCATGGGGGTGTTCCTCGGTGCACAGTGGCTGCAGGACACGCCCGACGAGCGCGCAACGACCATGTTGATCCTCGCGCTCTGGAACCTGCTCATCGGGGCATGGCTGTCGGATGAGTACGTCCATATGCGCCGCCTCGAGGGCGAGGGCCTCGACGCCGTGGGTCTCGGCGCCCTGATCACCGCGGTGCTGGCGAGCGTGGGCCTGGCGCGCGACATGGCACCGCTCGGACAGGTCGCGCTGATCGTCATCGCCTCTGTCGCGGCAGTTCTGGTGTACTTCGCCGTCTGGCGCCTGACCCGCCGCAGCCCCGCGCCGTGGCTGGCGATCGTATCGGTCGTCATCGGCATCGCCGCGATCGTCCTGCCGCTCGTGTCCTAGGGCATGGCCGATTCCCGGGTGCGGCTCGTGTGCCCCCTCTGCGATGCCGTCGTGAGCGACGGTCCACCTCCGGCACCCGGCGCCTGCCCAGGTTGCGGCGCTCGCTTCGTCGGCGATGGCGAGTCTGCTCCGGCCGCCGTGGAGCAGGGGCTGTCCGAGCTATCGGTCGACGGAGTCGGTGCGCAGGAGCTCGTAAACGCCCTTTTCACGGTCTCTCCCGAGCGCTGCCGGAAGCTCGGTGTGACGATTGCCTCTGACGAGCGGGAGGGCTTCTACCGTTGGTGGCTCTTCCTCGCGGCGGGGCGCGATGCGCGGGATCAGCTCGAGACGCTCCTGGCGGAGTCCTGTAAATAGCGCTTCTTGGGCACGGCGATGCGGGCCGGGCATGAGATAGGCGGAATTTGCGACAAACTCCGTGCCCAGCGCCTCTCAGGACGGGCAAAGATCGCCTCCTAAGGGGTCGTTTTCACGCTCAGCGAGCGGGTTTATCGCATCGTGGACCCCCAGAGGCCGTGTCGTCAGGACCCGTTGTTAGCGTGGCTCGCGATCCGCTACACAGGCGGCCCAAGTCGGGCCGGCCGACGACGAAAGCGAGAGATTCATGACCAAAGCGGAGTTCGTTGATGACGTCGCCGAACGGGCCGATCTGAGCCGAGCCGACGCCAAGCGGTCGGTCGAAGCGTTCCTCGAGGCGATCGAGGACGCGCTCAGCTCCGGCGAAGAGGTGCAGTTCGCCGGTTTCGGGAAGTTCTCGACCTCGGATCGTCCGGCGCGCGAGGGTGTCAACCCGCGTGACCCCCGTGGGCCCAAGATTCAGATTCCGGCGCGGCGAGTGCCGAAGTTCAGCGCCGGCGCTGCGCTGAAGGGCGCAGTCGACCGCTAGTCGACCTCGCGCGCGCCCGGCGCCGCGGCTGTCGCAATGACAGCCACGGCGCTCGGGGCGCTTTTCATCATCCTGGTCGGCGTCGTCCTGCGACGGGCCGGGCTGCTACGTCAGGAGGACGGTCCGGCGCTCGTTCGGATCGTGCTCTACGCCGCGCTGCCGGCGCTGGTCTTCCTCATCCTGATTCGCGCGGATCTCGACGCGGAGCTGGCATTGGTGCCCGTCGCCGCGTGGCTGGTGCATGGGGTGATGCTCGCGACCTGTTTCGGGCTTGCTGCGCTCTGGAGCATGGACCGACCACTGACCGGCGCCTTCGTCACCTCCACGGCGGTAGGCAACACGGGCTTCTTCGGTCTGCCGCTGATCGCCGCGTCCGGTGCGGGGGTCTCGCTGCCGGCGGCGGTGATGTACGACGCCCTCGGTACCGGAATCATGACCTTCACCACCACCGTGGTGATCGCCAGCGCCTTCGGCGAGCGCGGCAGCGGCGCCGCCATCGACTGGGAGCGCCTTGGGCGCGCGCTGTCGTTGCCGCCGATGTGGGCCCTGGCCATCGGGATCGCAGTCAACCTGATGGGTGTCGACACGCTCCCGATGGCGATCGAGCGCCCGCTGGAGCTGCTGTCGGCGGCCGTGCTGCCACTGGTGATGCTCTACGCGGGTCTGATCATCGACGCTCGCGACCTGCGGCAGTTCTGGGCGGTCGTGACCGCCTCGGCCATCCTGCGACTTGGTATGGCGGCCCTCGTCGGCCTGGGCGTGGGCCTGGCGTTGGGGCTCCGCGATGAGCTGCTTCGGACCGTCGTGCTCATGGCCGCGATGCCCACTGCCATGATGTCGCTCGTCATCGGCAGCGAGTTCAAGGTGCGCTACGAGATGATCGCCGGCGCCGTGTTGGTGACGACGCTGCTCTCGACGATGACACTGCCGTTGATTCGAAGCCTGCTGACGTGACCACCCATTTCGCCGATCGGCTCGCGACCGCCGTCATGCGGCGCGAAAGCCAGATCGTGGTGGGCCTCGACCCCCACCCTCAAAGCGTCGCCGGCGGTTTGGCCGGCGCCGAGGACCTCTGTCGTCGCGTCATCGCCACGGTGGCGCCGGCAGCCGTTGCGGTGAAGATTCAGATCGCCTGCTTCGAGCGCTACGGGGCCGAGGGCTGGGCGGCATGGCAGCGGCTTGCCGCTTTCGCGGCCGATGCCGGCCTGCTGGTCATCGCCGACGCCAAACGGGGGGACATCGGACTCACCAGCCAGGCGTACGCGGCGGCCCTGCTCGATGGCCCCGTCGATGCCCTGACGGTCAACCCGATGATGGGCGACGATGCGGTCGCGCCGTTCATTGCGCGTGCCGCACAGACCGGGCGTGGCGTCTTCGTGCTCGTGCGCACCTCGAACCCCGGCGCGGCTTTGTTGCAGGACGTCGAGCTGGCCGACGGCCGGCTCTGGCACCAGCTGCTCGCGGACGAGGTCTCTCGCTGGGGCGCTGAGCTGGTCGGCGAGAGCGGACTGTCATCGGTTGGAGCGGTGGTCGGAGCGACCGTGCCCGAGCATCTCGTCGACCTTCGCGCCCGTATGCCTCAACAGCCTCTGCTGCTTCCCGGTGCGGGTGCCCAAGGAGGGCGCCCCGAGGATCTCGCCGCAGCCTTCGCGAACCACCCGGCCGGCGGTCTCGTGACCGCCAGTCGATCGATCATGTTCGCCGACCGGCCCCAGGAGGCGGCCGAGGACCTGCGCTCTCGGGTCCAAGCGGTGCTCTAGGTCAGAACGTGACCCGAGCGGTGCAGCGTTCGCCTGTCTTGGGGTTGAGGGTGGTCGCGACGAAGCGGTCCTTGCCGCTGAGGTTGCGCACGAGCTTGCGTGCTTCGAATGATCCGCTGGGCGGCCTCGTGCGATAGGCCTTGCGCAGAACCGGGCGGCCGTTGCGCTTGACCGCGACGCCCCACCGTTGTCCGTTGCGGTTCTGATCCACCTCGAACTCCATCTCGATGCGGTTGCGGTCCTCGCCTTTGACCTTGATCTTCGCCCGGCTGGACCCGGTGCAGGCGCCCGCCTTGCGGATCTCGCGCCGCTTGGCTCGGCGATCCGATCGGTCCTCGCTCCGCGAGGTGCTCTCGTCGGACCGATCGGACGACCTGTCGTTCGATCGCTCTTCGGACCGGTCCGAAGAGCCGTCGTCCGAGCCGCTTGATGCCGCTGCCGTCCCACCGACCGCGAACAGGGCCCCGACAGCAAGACAGCTTCCGATGGTGATGAGAATCGGTGAGCGCTTCATGGTTGCCTCCCAGAGGATGCCGGCGGCGATGCCGGCTCGTTGCGACGACGTTAGGCGTGTTCGGCTTTAGCTACGGCAAACGCAAAGGAAGACTCGGTAAACAAAGGCCAAAGCCGGTGGGGCGACTCAGCCTCGGGCGGGACCCGTCGTGCCGGCGGTCAGCTCCGCTACCTCACCGACGCGCACGGCACCGTGGCGGGCGGCAACTACCCGTTCGTAGCTACGCTCGCCGACCCCCCTGGAGGTCACCTCGCTCGAGTTCCTCGCGGCCGACCACGACGTGTACGCGCTACGCCCTACGAACTCCGCTCAACCCGATGTGGGCTTCTACTCCGAAGACGCGGCGTTCTGCTACCCGGGTGGCGAGGGGCGGGTCTGAACCCCTAGCCGGCGAGTACTTCACTCAGGAGCTCAGGAGGGCTGGCGATGATCGCCCGCTCTTCGATGAGGACGATCGGCCGCTGGAGCAGGCGGGGATGCTCGACGAGCAGCTCCACGATGGAGTCGGTCCGCTCCAGTCGCGCCGGGTCGATGCCCGGCTCTCGAAAGTGCGTTTCGCGCCTGACGAGGGTATCGGCGGGCTGGTCGAGCTTGGCGATGATTTCGTGGAGCTCGCATGCGCTTGGCGGGTCGTCGAGATAGCGCACGACCTCGTACGCGACGCCGGCTGCGTCGAGCAGCTCGCACGCCCCGCGACTCTTGCCGCAGCGAGGGTTGTGGTAGATGCGTGGAACCTGCACCGGGGTCGCCGTAGCGGGTGCCGCCGGTAGCATCGGCCCCCATGCGTTGGCGTCTTCGAGCAGCGGTTGTGGTTGCGGCTCTGGTCGCCACCCCGGCCGCCCACGCGGTGGCTGCCCCGCCCGAGGTGACTGCGAGCTCATACGTGCTGGTGGACCCCCGTACCGGGGACGAGCTCGCCGCGCGTTCTCCGAGCGCTCGTTCGGCCATGGCGAGCACGACGAAGATCATGACCGCGCTCCTCGCCTTGGAGCGCGCCAAGCTGGACGACATCGTCACGGTGCCTGCCAGCGCGACCATCGGGGGGACCACCGCCGGGCTCGGAGCGGGAGAGCAGCTGACGGTCGGTGACCTACTCACCGCGCTCATGGTCGGTAGCGGCAACGACTCGGCGCTCGCGCTGGCGGAATTCGTCTCCGGGAGCGAGGACGCCTTCGTCGAGGCCATGAATGCCCGCGCGTCTGAGCTCGGGCTGCGCGGGACCCGGTTCGCCAACCCCCATGGCCTCGACGAAGGCGGTCACTACTCCACCGCCCGAGACCTGGTGACCCTCGCGCGCGAGGCGATGAAGAACGAGGTCTTGGCAGGGCTCGTAGACGACCGGCGAGCATCGATTCCCGGTCGCGACGGCTCCGGAACCCGCAACCTCGTGAGCAAGAACGATCTGCTCGACCTCGACCCGTCCGCGGACGGGGTCAAGACCGGCTTCACGAACCAGGCCGGCCACGCCATCGTCGCCAGATCGACCCGCCGTGGCGTGGGCTCCCTCTACCTCGCCTTGCTCGGCTCGAGCGGGGAGCGAAGGCGCGCCGCGGACTCCAAGCGGCTTCTGGATTGGGGTTTTCGCCAGTTCTCATTCGGGACACTCCTGACCGGTGGGCGAGCGCTGGCGAGCGTTCAGGTGCTGGGCACGGGGGGTGAGCGGGTCGAGCTCGTGGCGAAGCGTCCGGTTACCGCGCCGCTCAGGGTAGGCACG
>Ga0224508_10004129_pt1 | contig 11905 bp, 6 predicted proteins | sample SF_Jan12_sed_USG_4_FD_170157 | JGI IMG/M metagenome (GOLD analysis project Ga0224508, IMG submission 170157) | Sediment microbial communities from San Francisco Bay, California, United States - SF_Jan12_sed_USGS_21 | ecosystem: Environmental > Aquatic > Marine > Sediment | place: USA: California...
AGGTGCAGTCAATGGGGGGACCACTCGAGGGCATCACCGTGCTCGACCTGTCGGCGGTCGTATCAGGACCGATGGCGTGTCAGGTCATGGCCGACCAGGGCGCCGAGGTGATCAAGGTCGAGCCGCCCGGCATCGGCGACATCACCCGTATCGGCGGGTTCCGCAAGGGCACCGTCTCGGCGATGTACGCGTCGTGTAACCGGGGCAAACGATCGCTCGTGCTCGACCTCCAGGAGACGGCGGGCGTCGAGGTGCTGCTCGAGCTCTGTCGTGACGCCGACGTGTTGGTGCAGAACTTCCGGCCGGGTGCCGTCGACCGCATGGGCATCGGCCCGGCGGCGGTGCACGCGGTCAACCCGAACCTCATCTATGTCTCCATCAGCGGGTTCGGCGATTCCGGCCCCTACCGGGAATGGCGGGTGTACGACCCGATCATCCAGGCGCTGTCGGGGATGGTGTCGGTGCAGCAGAGCCAGGAGATACCACTCCCCGACCTGATCCGGACGCTCATCTGCGACAAGTCCACCGCGCTGACCGCGGCCCAGGCGATCAGCGCCGCGCTGTTCGCGAGGGAGCGGGGCCAGGCGGCCGGTCAGGTGCTCGACATCCCGATGCTCGACACGGCGCTGTACTGGTTGTGGCCCGACACGTTCATGGCCCACACGTTCTTCGACGACGACATCACGCCGGGTCCGCTGCTGTACCAGATCTACCGCCTCCAGCCGACCGCCGACGGCCACTGCGTCTACTTCGCTGCATCCGATGCCGAATGGCAGGGCCTCACCGCTGCGCTCGGTCACCCCGAGTGGTGGGAGGAGGAGCGGTTCAAGAACATCACCCTGCGGAGCCAGCCCGAGAACTTCGAGGCCATCGGCGAGCTCCTGCATTCGGCGTTCCTCGAGTTCGAGACCGACGACATCATCGACCGGCTCCACGAGAACGAGGTTCCGGCGGCGCCGATGTTGACGCTCGACGAGGTGTTCGACGATGCCCAGGTCCTGCACAACGACGCCGTCCATACCTGGAATCACCCCACGGCGGGCACGACCAGGATGGCGAAACCGCCGGTCCGGTTCAGCATCACCCAGCACCAGACCGTCTGGGCGGCCGACAGCCTCGGCGAGAGCAGCGTGGCCGTGCTCCAGGATGCCGGCTTCCACAAGCGACGCATCGACGAGCTCCGGAAGTCGGGGATCATCCCCTCCTAGTCCGGCACCACACAGGAGCGTGCACATGCAGGATCTCGACGGGCGCGTCGCCGTGGTCACCGGCGGGGCCGGCGTCACGATCGATGCCCTGGCGAGACCGATGAAGCCTGAAGCCGGCGGCAGCGGAATACGCTGTCGATGATCAGTTCATGGGGACTGGCCGTCGCCGAAAGAGAGTGAGACGCCGAATGGGACGATTCCAACGGTCAATCGAGTTGGCCAAGTCCTCGTGGTCGGTCATCCGATCCGACCGAGAGCTCCTGGTCCTGCCGGTGCTCTCGTTCCTCGCGGCGGCGGCGGTCGGGTTGGTCGCGTTCGGCCTCGTGATCATCGCCGACTACGACTCGGCGGCGGGCTGGGAGGAGTTCGAGATCGGACCGGGCGGTGCCATCATCCTGGTTGTCGCGTTCGCGGCCATCGCAATCGTCACGACGTTCTTCCAGGCTGCGCTGATCTCCGGCGCCCGCGAGCGGCTCACCGGTGGCGATCCGACCATCGGGTCGGCGATCGGCGCCGCGATGTCACGCATCGGGCTCATCATCCCCTGGGCGTTGTTCAACTTCACGGTGGGGATGTTGCTGCGAGCGATCGACGAGCGGGCCGGCGTACTCGGCCGCTTCGTGGTCGGTCTCCTGTCGATGGCGTGGAATGTCATCACGTTCCTGACCGTGCCGATCATCGTGTTCGAAGAGCTCGGGCCGTTCTCGGCGTTCCGTCGCTCGACCGAGCTGCTGCGCAACACGTGGGGCGAGAACCTCGCGGCCCAGATCGGACTCGGCCTCATCGGCTTCATCGCCGTCCTTCCCGGCCTGATCGTCGGCGGTCTGCTCGTCGCGACCGGCACCATTGCCGCAGTTGCGGTCGGCGTCGTGATCCTGGTGATGTGGATCGCGGCGGTCATGGTCGTCATGACGGCGCTCACTGCCGTCTACCAGACCGCGCTCTACGAGTACGCGACCACGGGCGTCGTCCCGCAGGCATTCAACTCCGCCGGTCTCGACCAGGCCTTCGACGCCCGACGCTGACGCGGTCGATGGGCCGGGACTCGATCGCGGGTGTCTGACCGAGTGTCGTGAGCCATGCCCCGGCCAACACGATCACCGTGCCGCTGATCGCCAGGAAGGTGACCGTCTCGTCGCGGAACACGACGCCGAGCACGGTCGAGACGATGGGGATGAGGTAGGTCACGATCGAGGTGCGCACTGCTCCGACGCGACCGGTCAGTATCGAGGCCGCGACGAAGGCCGCGCCCGTGCCTGCGGCTCCGAGCGCGATGCACGCCGCCAGCGAGTCCCACGCGAACGAGCTCCGGGCTCCGTCGATGATGCCGTAGGGCAACGTGAGGACCGTCGCCACCAGTAGTGCCCGCCGGATGACGGGCAGTGCGCCGTAGGACCGTTGGAGTGGTCCCGCGATGTTCACGGCGAATCCGTAGGAGATGACGGCCAACAACACGAGCAGGATCCCGAGCGCCGTCGTCCCCGCGGTGGTCGCCTCGGGCACGCCGATCATCACGATGCCGACCAAGCCGACGCCGACACCGATCAGCCGAATCCGCACCGTGGGCACGGCGAAGACCAGGGTCGTCACGGCCACGGTGGCGATCGGCATCGCGCTGTTGAGCATGCCCGCCAGCGAGGAGTCGATCCATTGCTGTGCGATCGGGAACATGGTGAGCGGGAACGCCATCCACGTGACCCCGAGCAGCGTCACCTGAAGCCAGTCGTCGCGTTCGACATGGCGACGGTGCAGTGGGATCGCCCACACGGTGGCCGCACCGAAACCGACTCGCAGAAATGTCACCAGGCCCGGTTCGAAGGCGTCGAGACCGATCGCCATGAACAAGAACGACGCTCCCCACACCCCGGCGGCGAACGCGAGAAGCCCCCAGTCGGTGAGGGTGAACCGAGCGCCCTCGGCTGCGAGCGTCGTGGTCGGAGCTGACATGACGGCACCGTATGCCAGCGGATCGGACATCGGTGGCCGATTCGACGGAGATCGCGGTGGTGTGGCGAACGACACAGGTGCCACAGGACACAGCGACAGTCAAGTTACCAGTCGGTAACATAGCTGGGAACGGACCGCCGTACCCCGGAAGAAGAACGACCGATGCCATCGATCATCTCTGCCGACCCGACGCCAGCCGCGGACCGGCGCGAGCGCTCCGACCGGTACGCCCGTCCGGACGGATCGGCGGTCCGCCTCCGATCGATCCGTCCATCCGACGGCGACGAGCTGCTGGCCCTGGGCGACCGTTGTTCGGATCAGACGATCTACCGTCGCTTCTTCTCACCCCGCCGCGCGCTCACACCCGACGAGCTGACACGACTCGTCACCGTCGATCACCACGATCGAGAAGCAGTCGTGGTGATCATCGACGCTCGCATCGCCGCAGTGGCCCGGTACGACGTGACCCACCCCGGCACGGCCGAGATCGCGGTACTCGTCGAGGATGCCCACCAGGGCCGCGGTCTCGGCACGCTCCTCGTGGACGAGCTCGTCGCGAGAGCCAGGGCCAACGGAATCGAGCGCCTCGAGGCCGAGACCATGGCCGACAATCGGGCGATGCTGGCGGTCCTGCAGAGAACTGGGCTCCGATCGGCCAGTGCGCTCACCGACGACGGCACGTGGATCGTCACGCTCGACCTGGTCCGGTGACCAATCGCGTCGCTGTGATCCTGACGCGGCGCCAGCCGATCGCCCCGATCGGTTCCGAACAGCGACAGGCGTGACCCCCTGATCAGTCGATGATGACCGACACGGGTGACCCCCTGATCAGTCGATGATGACGATGTCGGTTCCCGACCGGCCGAAGGTCTCAGGTGCGTAGATCTCCTCGGCCCGGGCCGGCGGGGTGACGAACGTGCCCGGTGTCGTTGCCCTGGTCACGTAGGTGTACTCGTAGGTTCCGGCCCAGAGCAGCGTCGTGAAGGCTTCGGCCCGGTCGTCGCGCAGGTTCTGGTGGCCGAACCAGCGCCAGTACCAGTACGAGGGCGACGCGGCATCGGGATCGGCGTCGATCTGGGGCGTGACCGCGAGCTCGGGGTTCAACACCTCGAGGCCGGCTGGGAGGGGATCGATGAGGGCGACGTGGGTCCGGCGGCTGTCGGCAACCATCGTCACGCGGACACGAACCTCGGCGCCGGACGCGATGTGCCAGTTGCCGTCCTCGTCGATCGACACGTGGTCGGGAGCGTCGACTCCCTCGTAGGTCCTGGTCACCACGAAACCGCGATCGAGCGGATCGAGGTCGAGGTCACTCGGCGCGTACCGCAGGCCGAGCCGGTAGTAGAGCCGACCGTCCTCGCCGTCCTTGCTGACCACGAGGTCGCTGTCACCCCGGTCGATCAGCTCGACCATGGGCACCAGCGTCTCGTTTCGATCGGTGGACCGACCGCGGTATTCGTGCTCGGCGGCGTACAGGTCACCGAGCCAGATTCGCGCCACGAAGTCGGGGTCCTCGGCCTCGAACGTGTCGAAGTAGTCGTTCAGCGCGAGCAGGATGAACGTGTTCTCCTGCATGTTGTCCCAGCGGCCCCGGGTCTGGTTGCCCAACAGGCCCGCAACCACCTTCGGGATCAGGTCGCTGTCCGGACGCTCTGCGATCAAGGCGTCGAGGATGATGCCGTCGGTCCGGCGGGAGGAGTGCAGCACGAGGTACGCATCCTCGCCGTAGTCGGTGGCGAACGTCGCTGCTCCGGCAGTCTCGGTCGCTTGGTTGGTGAAGAGGCGCTCGATCTCACCGTCGATCACCGGATCGTCGATCACGGGCCACAACCAGGCGGTGGCTTCGAGCGTGCGGTCGTCGCCGGCGTCACGGTACAACGCCTCGGCTTTGGCCACGTCGGTGTCACCCGCGAGGTGGCGGACATGCAGCGCGTAGGCGCTGATGGTGGCTCGGGCCCGGGGCCCGTAGCCGGAGGGGTAGAGGTCCTCGATGAACCGGAGATGGTCGAGCGCCCGGTTCAATGTCTCGATCGGCACGTCGTAGCCGTTGCTCTGCGCCTCCACCAGGGCATGGGTCACGTGGACCGTGTGATAGGGCCAGGAGAGGTCGAAGCGGCGCCAGATGGGGAAGCCGCCGTCGCCGTTCTGCAGCGAGGCAATGGCATCGAGGTCGTCCTGGACTGTCCGGTTCAAGGTGGCGGCGTCGGGCAGACCCTCGGCGTCGAAGGCGTCGAGCACGTCGCGGAGCGCGGCGATGGCCAGGATGCGGGATGCGTGAGCGTCGGCACTCGTGTAGCGGTATTCGCTGATGTAGATCACTGCATCGGTGAGCGCCTGCAACGCGGTCGACGACGTGTTCACTTCGAGGCCGCCGAACTGGGGCCACACGTCGGTCGGCGCGAGCACGGTCTGACCGACCGCTCCCTCGTCGTCGACCACCCCATAGGTCGCGAAGGCCTCTGCTGTCGCCGGCGTGTAGACCGGAAGTGAGATCGAGGCTGCATCGGAGCTCTCGCCGCTCACTGCGCTCACGCGGAATCGAGCCGTTCCGGCCTCGTCGGCCGTTGCCGGGAACCGGATCTCGACTCGATCGTTTGCGGGCACCGACACTCGCGCGCCGGTTCGCCCGGTCGGCACCAGATTGCTCGTCTCCAACACGACGTCGACGTCCATGGCGGCGTCGGTCTGGTTCTGGAGCACGACAGGGAGCTCGAGCTCGTCACCGAAGTTCAAGAACCGCGGCGCGGAGGGCCGGACCATCAAGGGGAGCCGAGCCGTGATGTTCGATTCGGCCGATCCGAACTGTTCGGCGTCGTTCACCGCCACGACCATCACCCGGTAGCGCGTGAGGTTGTCCGGCAGCGGAACATCGATCAGGGCCGTGCCGTCGGCGTCGGTGGTCACCTCCGGCGCGAACACGGCGAGTGCGTCGAAATCAGTTCGCACGTCGATGGCGCCCTGGGCTGTCGCGCCGGCCTCCGATGGTGCTGCGGCCGGCGCCTCGGCCTCCGCGGCGAAGTCGCCCGCGGACTCGTCGGCGGCGACGCTGCCCGGGTCCTCGAACCCAGCTCGTGCGGCTTCCTCGGACAACAGGAGTGGATCGTCGAGGATCACGCTCGACCGCGTGTACAGCGATCGCACGTCGGCGGCGATGGTGCCGTAGAAGCTCCCGATGGGGTCGCGGAGCTCGTAGTCGGTGAGTGCGAGCACGGCCTCGTCGACGACGACGACGGCGAGCTCGGCGCCCTCGAGCGGTCGACCGGCCGAGTCGACGACCGTGACGGCAACCGAGGTGCCCGAGCCGGGCTCGATGATGTCGGTTGCGGGCGTGGCGGTCACATCCAGCACCCGGTTCGTCGGCGGGACGTCGAGCACGATCTGGCCCACAGCGAACGCCGGCCGAGGCGGTGCCTCGGGCACGGGGGCGCCGTCGTCACCGACGCGTTCAGCCGATCCGGTGACGTCGACCTGGACGTGGAGGTTGGGTACGTCGGTCTCGTCGATCGGAACGGTCAGAATCGCCGACCCGTCCTCGACGGCGAACGGGGTGGTCGAGACGATGCCGTTCCGGGCGACGGTGAGCAGACCCTCGCCCTCGTCGAACGGCGCCTGCACCAGGATCTCGGCCACATCACCGTCGGCGTACTCGGCCTTGTCCGGGATGAGGATGACCTCTTCCTGTTCGAGCTCGCGGTTCGGACGCTGGCGCCCACCACTCACCCACCTGGTCAGCTCGCTGCGGTTCTTCCGTTCCGCGTCGTCGACGACGGTCGACGTGACCGTGTAGGTCCCTCCCTTGTCGGTGTCGAACGAGCACGACGCCGGCTCTTCGGCACTGATCACGTCGCACACCTGGGTCTCGGCGATGACCTGTTCCCACCGGCCCTCCACGATGCGCCATTCGAGCAGGTTGGCCTCGACGGTCAGCGCACGATCGGCCACTGCGTTGCCGTCGATGTCGGTGACGATCGCCGAGATGTCCATGCCATCCCCCTGGCGGACGAACGTCCGGTCGCTCCGGAGGCCGACGTAGAGGTCGGCCGGGTGGACGAGCAGCGCCGTGGTGGACCCCCACGCTTGCCGGTTCACGTCGGTGACCGTTGCTGCGGCGGTGACGGAGACGGGCTGGTCGGTCTCGTCCCCTTCGAAGTCGATCTGGAGGAAGTGGGTGCCGTTGGCATCGGTCAGGCCGGAGAACCCCTCGACGAGGCCGGGATCGAAATCGGGGAAGACGTCTCCATCGATCGAGACTTCCTCACTGACAGCACCGCTGCGACCGACGAAGAACGGGTCGTACCACCACGGGACCCACGTTCCGAAGGTGAAGTCGCCCCAGTTCGGCGGGCTGTACGAGGTATCCCTGGTGGTGACCTGCCAGTCGACGGGGGCGTTGGGGAGCGGGCCGCCCGAGAAATACGCGGCATCGACGGCCACTGTGGCCGGCTCGGTACGCAGGTAGGGGCCAGGTGTCTCGTTTCGTGCCGTCACCTCGAACTCCGGTCGACGGAACTCCTGGATCTGGAACTGGTGGGAGGTGGTCCTCCCGTCCAGGGTTCCGTCCCCCACGATCGTCAGGTCGACCCGGGCAATGCCGAGGTTTGCGTTGTCGGGAAGGTCGATCGTGAAGTCGAACCCACCGAGCGCGTTGACGGGCGCGTCACCGGACGCGAGCTCGTTGCCCTGGGAGCCGTAGGCCGTGAAGCTCACCTGGGAGCCGGTCTCGATCGGCCTCAGTTGCGCATCGCTGGCCAGGGTCAGACGCCGCACCCAACCCTTCAGGCTGAGCGTCTCGCCCGGTCGGTACATCGCCCGGTCGTCGAATACGTGCCAGCTGGCCACATCGGCCCGAGTGTCGGGGCGGATGTCGGCCTCGGCCAGAATGGCAACGTCATCGCCGCGGGTCGCGACGAGCATCTCGATGCTGCCCGGCAGATCGGTTGCGGCAAGTCCGTCGGATCCCGTCGAGATGGACACACTCGTGGGTCTCAGCTCCACGTCCACGTCTGCGAGCGGAGCGCCGGTGGCGAGATCGGTGGTCCAGACGACGAGCTCGTCGGCGTCGGTGAATGCATCGAGGCCGATGTCGGTGACCTGAACCCATGCAATCGTGGGTCGGTTCGACCGGTAGAAGGCATCGTCGCGGGTGAATTCGCGTTCGGGTGAGACCACGACCACCAGGTGGCCGGTGTCAGCGTCGAGCGCGTCACCGAGGTCGATCGCGGTCTCTGTCAGCTCGTCGGCGGCTGCATCGGTCGAAACCGTGGTGTCCACCACCCGAGGCCATGGCGGGAGACGCAGTTCGTCGTCCGAGCCTCTGAGCTCGTTGTAGGCCTCGACGAAGCCGTCCCAGTCCGATGGCTCGACGGCGAAGACCTGCACCTCCAACCGCTCGTGGTTGATGGATGTCAGCGAGACCGAGGGCCGCTCGGCGAAGGGGTCGGTCGTGATCAGCCGCTGCCGGAACCGGGCGAGCGCAGGAAAGGCCGGGCCGATCTCGAAGGTGACCGTGACCTCCTCGCCGAGGGTCTGACCCCAGACGTCGGTGAGGCCTGCAGGGAGGGTGACGCGGTAGTCGGTGCGCCCGGCCGTCGCGCCCTGGATGAAGATCGAATCCCCTGCCGCCGAGATCACCGCCTCGGGGAGCTCGGGTTCGACGCGGACCTGTGTCGGGTCGAACGCGTCGGGATCGAGCACATTGTTGAACCACAGGTTGAGGCCGCTGAGGGGCTGACAGGGGTTCTCGAGGCCGCGTTCGCAGTTCTGGCCGCGTACTCGGAGTGGCTCGTAGGTGTTGGCGGTGAAAATCAGAGAGCTCGGTGAGGTCAACGGTCCTTCGGCGGACGGAACGTCGGGTCCGACGGTGATCTCGATGGGCGTGTCGGGCTCGAAGGTCTCGACGGCGCGGAACGCGATGAATCGACCCTCACCAGCGCGTGAGACGGCTGACCTCGCGCGATCGTTCGCCTCGATCTCGTCGTCGGTGGCCAAGCGGATCTCCCACCGGGCTCCGGCCGCTTCGAGCGCGATGGTCTCCAGGACTGCGGTGTCGTCGACGCGCTGATCGAATCGGGCCACGAACACCGGCTCGACATCGAGGCCGACGTCCGATCCGCTGTACTGGTGCGAGGGAGTCAGCTCGAGCACCTGCACCGTGGGCGTCCCGAACTCCCACCGGAATGTTTCGGCGAGCACGCCGCCCGTCTGCGACGTGGTGCCGGCCGGGATCTCCACGACATAGTCGGTGGCCATCGGCAGGCGGTCGATCGTGGCGGACTCGTGCTCGAATCGGAGGGTGCGTGCTCCGATCCACTGCCACCGGCCGGGCAGCTCGGGTGTCATCGTGGCCGGCACATCCTCCGCCTCGAGCTGGGCAAGCGTCCCGAGGGGCACCATCGGCTGATCGAAGGTGATGCTGATCACCGGGGCGATGTCCACGTCGCCGTCGGGCTGGACGCGCAGGACCTCGAGCGGGCCGGTCGGCGTGTCCGGCACGGGCACGTCGAATCCCGCGGGGAAGCTCGACTCGATGGTCTCGCCCGTCCGGGGTGGGGGCAAGCTCTCGGGCGGGCGGTTGAAGTCCTGCTGATCGTCCTCGCCGGTGACCCACTCGGGGAGTCGGGAGAGGATCTCCTGAACGCGTGCCTCGGTGAGATCCTCGCCGTTCACCACGGTGATCGGGTCGGGCTGCTCCGCGGCCCCGCCCTGACCGCCGCTGAGACGAACGGTGAGCGGTCCGCTCACCTGCTGGCTCGCCGACTGCACCTGGCCGGCGCCGGGCTGGTCCGTTCCGGTCGGCGTCGGATCCTCCTCGGGCCCAGCGGGTCGACTCAGGTCGACGCTCGAGGAGCAGCTCGTTGCCAGCAGGGCGAGTACCGCCACGACGAACAAGACTGTGCGGCCACACCGATCCATGGTCGCCACGTCGATCAGCACCTTTCCGGGACGGCCGGGGTGATCGACCGCGTCTTGCCGTGTCCGCCCATCTGATCAATCGGCGGCCCGTGAAGGCAGTTGAGCGTCCGTCGCCGTCGCTGCCGCATGGTGATGTGACGAGGGCCAGGTGGCACCTGGTTCCACGAACCGACCGAAATACCGAAATTGCGGTGCTGGTGGTTCGCAGGCGCGCGTCAGCCCCGCAATTTCGGTTGTTGGGTCTCCCGTGGTCACGTACCGGTGAAGGTGGCATTCCCGGGGCCGTGGTCGATGAAGGCCTGCACGCCCGCCCGTGCGTCGTCGGTGTCGAAACAATCGGCGAATCGTTCGGTCTCGACCTTGACCGCCTCGTCGAGGGGAAGCGCGAGACCGCCCATGATGGAGCGTTTCGCCAGCCCGAGGGCAGCCGGACCCGCCGCATAGGTGGCCGCCAGCTCGACTGCCGCGTCGTACACGGCGTCGGCAGGATGCACCGCCGATGCGAGACCGATCTCGACCGCCTCGGTGGCGGTCACCTGGCGGCCGCTGTACACGAGCTCCTTCGCGGTGGTGACGCCGACAAGTCGGGTGAGTCGCTGCGTGCCACCTGCACCCGGGATGAGGCCGAGCAGGATCTCGGGCTGACCGAACACCGCGGTGTCGGCGGCCAGCCGGAACTCGGCCGCCATCGCCAGCTCGCAGCCGCCGCCCAGTGCATACCCGGTGACCGCGGCGACGGTGACCTGGGGAAGGTTCTCGAACGCCAGGAACGTGTCGTTCAGTCGGGTCGACAACTCGACGGCACCGGCGCGGTCGAGGCTCGGAAACTCCTTGATGTCGGCGCCGGCGGCGAAGATCCTGGGACCGCCCCACAGGACTACGGCTCGCACCTCGTCGCTCGCGGCCAGCTCCGCTGTGACCTCGCCGAGCTCGATGACGAGGTCGGTGCCGAGCGCGTTCATCGGCGGACGATCGAGTTGTACGGTGGCGACCCGCTTGTCGGCGTCGACGTCGAGACGGACGAGATCGCCCATGGTTCTGCTCCCCTACGGACCGATGTGATCTGGCAGCAACCTAGTGGTGCGGCATAGCGTCGGCGACGCACAGCCATCGAGCTCGGGATGTCGACGGCATCGGCGGTTCTCGCCCGCCGGTCGTCGACCGACAACGACCAGGAGACCCGGTCCACATGTCAGCACCAATGCCGTTCCGTTTCGGGGTCCAGACGTTCAACACCGTCTCGGCGGCCGACTGGCGCGAGCAGGCCGTGCGAGCCGAGGGTCAGGGCTACGACGTCCTGAGCGTCGCGGATCACTACATCGGCGCCGGTCCTGCGCTCGAGGCGGCGGCGCATCCGGTCCAGGACATCGCATGCATCCCGGCGATGGCGACAGCCTTGGCCGCGACGTCGACGCTGCGCGTCGGCAGCCGGGTGATCGCCTGCGACTATCACCACCCGGTGGTGCTGGCGAAATCGCTTGTCACCCTCGACTACCTGTCCGATGGCCGCTTCGAACCGGGCCTCGGCGCCGGATGGATCACAAGCGAGTACGAAGCGATGGGCATCGAGATGATGTCGGCCGGGCGGCGCATCGACAAGCTCGTCGAGGTCATCGACCTCGTGCGAGCCACCTACCGGCCCGGTGAGCTGGACATCGACGGCGAGTACGTACACGCCGTCGGGTTCGAAGCCACACCGCGTCCCGTCCAACCCGCGCCGCCCATCATGGTGGGGGGCGGATCGCCACGGGTGCTCGGGCTGGCGGGACGCCACGCCGACATCGTGAGCATCAACTTCGACAACTCCGAGGGCAAGCTCGGCGCGGTCGGCGTCGGGA
>Ga0224508_10004130_pt1 | contig 11902 bp, 11 predicted proteins | sample SF_Jan12_sed_USG_4_FD_170157 | JGI IMG/M metagenome (GOLD analysis project Ga0224508, IMG submission 170157) | Sediment microbial communities from San Francisco Bay, California, United States - SF_Jan12_sed_USGS_21 | ecosystem: Environmental > Aquatic > Marine > Sediment | place: USA...
GACATCAATGCCAGTGACGATACGGTTATCGCGGCAGACGGCGATAAGCTACTCGCTCAGAAGGCGCACGAAAAAATCAATGCGCGAATTTCGCTCGGTTCAATCGACGGAAAATGGTTGATTGCTGTCGTTGGCAAGAATCTGGGCAATGAAGCGACAACGACTTTCGGCAATGACGTTCCGCTGGGTAGTCTCGGTTTCGACGGCACGTACTTCCAGCACATCGATCCGCCCCGCACGATCGCTTTGCAGGGCCGTTGGTCGTTCTGATTTGAGGTATACGCTGAATTACCGGTGTTCGGAAAAAAGGGTCGCCGAAAGGCGACCCTTTGTTCAGTGGCTCAGTCTCCGTTCTGCCAACGCAGAGGTAGAGCCTGTTCGTGGCCGTCAGGTTACGGCAGCTGTCCAAGCGCGAATTCTGCGAACAGTGCATGCACCTTCTTCGTCGGGTGCAGCGGATCCCAGAGGAGGTATCCATCGCGGTCGTTGCAGAACGCGCCTTCGGTGACGCCAAGCGTCACGCATGTGTCCGTAACGTTGGTGAGGCCGAATGCTTCTGGCGTCGCCAACATTCCGCTGACGAAAGCGAAGTAATCGACGACCGAGACATTCATATCTGTCTCGCTGGCGTACGACTGGATAATGGGCTGCAAGAACATGTAGTTGTAAATCATGCTCAGGCTCGGTGCCGTCGGATCCTCAGGCGGAGGCACTATTGGCGAAATCTCTACAGGGAGAATGTACGCGAACAAGAGGTTGCGTGCGCCGCACTCATAAAGAATGCCGATATTTGTGGCGATGCTGGTGGCCATGCCGGAAAGGACGACGAACGGATCCTCTCCTGCGATTATGTCGGCCAGGTCAAAGAAGGCGGCATCCACGACAAACAGCGTGTCCTCCATCGGAGCGTAGGTGCAATAACCGTTATCTCTCCAGGCCTGCACCTGGTCGCCAAGGCTGGGCTCCACCGGGTCGGGCAAGATGTCACGTGCGCGCCCGTAACCAACGGCATAGTTGCCAAATGCCGGATCACGATAGGCGGGTTTTGCCCATTCGGTCAGCTCCATCTCCTGTGCCAGGAGTTCGACCCAGGTGCGACCGTTGCTGAAATGATGCCCGCCGACTCCGTAGCTGGGGCCAAATAGCACGAAAGGTGGGTGCGCGGTCTCACCGGTGATGGCGAAATGGTTGCCGCTATCAATGAAGCTGGCACCGAAGACGAACATACGGGAATAGCCATGCTCGGTGTCTGCGACGGCCACTCCGGTCGCAAGTGGCAGCAGCGCCAGCAAGGCGACCATCATGCGTTTCAGGGTTTTCATTTTATCTCTCCATTCAGTGGCTTCGGGGCCGCAACCCATTCGGACTGCCGACCCACACAGATAGCCTACGAAGGTCCTCGCAGTGCTGCATGACGGCTGGGTGACGGGTAGCTGACGGTATCAGGACGGATCCGCTTTCAGGGCCTCAGTAGTTCGGTTTACCACATGGTATTCAGCTCCCGAGGCCTTAGAATGGAAGGGAAAAGGACAACATCCTGTGTACCGATTCGACGACTTCCTGGCCGACCCGGAGACTTGGCGACTGACCCGAGGTGGACAGGAGATCCATCTCGAGCCGGTGGTGCTGGAACTCCTCATCTACCTGATTGCCCACCGTGAGCGGCTCGTAACGCGGCAGGAGCTGATGGACACCGTCTGGGGCGACACGGTGATCAGCGAATCCGCGCTCACCAAGGCCGTGGCTCGCCTGCGCGAGGCGCTGGACGATGACCCGGCCACCCCCCGCTACCTGGAGACCGTGCGCACTAAGGGCTATCGCTTCGTCGCCGATGTCGAGGAGATCGAACGCCAGGGCGGCCCCGGCCTGCCGTCACGAAAGACCTACGCGCGAACCGCGAACCGAAGCCTGCTCCTGGCCGCCGCCGCGATGGTCGCGCTGGTCATCATGGGCGTTCTCTGGCTCCGTACACCTCCGCATGAGGCTCCGCAGGGAGAGGCGATCCGCTCGCTCGCGGTGCTGCCGCTGAGCAACCTGACCGGAGACCCTGAGCAGGACTACTACGTCGACGGCATCCAGGACCTCCTGATAACGGAGCTTTCGCAGTTCCCCGGCCTGCGGGTTACGTCCCGGCAGTCCACGAAACGCTACCGGGACAGCCAGCTGCCCACGGCCGATATCGCCGGCGAACTGGGCGTGGACGCCCTGGTCGAGGGCAGCCTGCTGCGGGAAGGCAGCACGATCGAGGTGACAGTCCAGCTGATCGACGGCCGGAGCGACGATCACCTCTGGGCGGAACGCTACACGCGCGAGACTCCCTACGTATTCAACCTGATCGCAGACATGGCAGACGCTATTGGCGCCGAGATCGGTGCCAACGCGGCGTCGCCTGCGATCGACCGGATGGGTCCGGTCGACCCGCGCGCCGTCGACGCCTACGCGCTGGGCCTTTCGCAGTTCGATCGGTTTACCAGGGATGGCATCCAAACCGGCATCGACCAGTTCAAGAAGGCAGTTGCGATCGAACCGAGATTTGCGCTTGCCTGGGGCCAGCTGTCGGTGGCGCATGCGATGCAGGGCATGTTCGGTTTTTCCCATCCGCGAGAGGCCATGGAGAAATGGCGGGCCGCCGCGTTACAGGCGATCGAGGCGAATGACCAGGTTGCGATCGGTCACTCTGTGCTTGGCGGGGCACGTTGGTATACGTGGGACTTTGACGACGCCTGCAAATCGTTCGAGGAGGCGTTGCGGCTCAATCCGTCGGAGCCCTATGCGATTCATGGCGACTCAGACTGCTTGTTGCTTGAGGGGCGCTTTGACGAGAGCGTCGCCCGGGCGCGTGAACTCCTGACGATCAGCCCGTTCAGCGCTATGCACAGTCTGCCGTTACCGGGCCATCTGTACATGGCGCGCCGCTTTGACGAGGCCATCACGGCGGCCACGGCGATGCAGGCGAGGGTCCCCCAGTACTCGGTGCACTGGTTGCTTGCACGGTATTTCTGGCAGCAGGGCCGCTTCGACGAGGCGCTGGAGGAGGAGCGGCTGGAACTCGAGCGGCGTGGCGATATTGTCCTCCTGGCGGCGCTCGAAGATGGCCTCGACGCAGGCGGCCCGACCGGCGCCATGCGTGCCATGGCCGAGGCGCTGGTTGCCCGGACAAGTGCAACCTACCTGGATCCGGGCGATATCGCGGAGCTGTACGCCCGGGCCGGGTTGGTCGACGAAGCCCTGCTCTGGCTGGAAAAGGCTGTCGAAAATGGCTCTTACGAGGAGAGCTTCGCCGCCTTTTGGCCCCATTGGGATGTTTTGCGGGACGATCCGCGGTACGAGGATCTGCTGGAGCTCGTATACGGCGAGAAGGCTCAGGAAATCACTCGGGCTGCTAATTCAATTCGATGATGAGCGTCTGCTTTATTTGAGAAGACGGACTGTTGTCACGCGGTTTGTTCTGTGACGGCACGCCAGCCTGCATCAATGGCTGCGTCGAGGTAGGCGCGAGCCTCGGAATCCGAGTTCGCAATTGAGATTCGCCCGAACTGCGCTCGCCCGAGCTCATGAGGCGCTTGTCCTTGCTCCCATTGCGGATCGTCCAATGACATGTATTCGTAGGCATAGCCGTGTGGCCAGCGATTCACTGTAATCGCCTCGATATCGGTCTCGTGGTTGAAGCCGTACTCGCCCATTAATCCTTGTAGCTGTTCGCGGATTTCCTGCTCGTACGTGTCGAAGGTGGTTGCGTACACTATGTGTCGTGCTCTACGCAAAATCTCTCGACTCGTCTCGCCGTCGGCAGGATCAATGGACGGCACGCCGAGCATGTAAATCACCATGGGATCATCGGGGCCGGCCGGAGGCCGGTTTCCACCCGTTGTCGTGGGCGGCGAGGTCGTTACTACAGCGTACGGGTCGTCAGGACAGTTTATTTGCCCCACGCCAAGCTTGGAAAAGGCGCGACCATTCCTTACCAGTACATTGCTCCATACCAACGGCACCTTGACGCCGTAGCGAAGCGCTTCCTTCTGACTCTCCGGCAACTGCGGGCAGATATACGGGATTGCACCGTTGTAGCAGGCGAGCACGCAGTGGTCACCCGTAACGCTTACGGCTTCGCCGTCCCGGACGTAGTCGACTTTCACTGTATTGCCTTCGGTTTCACGCACGCCAACTACAGTGCTGTTTAGCCGCAGGCGAACGGGGTGTTGTTCGAGATCGAGCGCGCCGTAATCAAATTGGCTTGTCGCAATGTCATCAAAACCCCGAGTGTCTGGAGCTACGGCTGGAATCAATTTGTGGACCAGCAGCCGGGCGACCGACGCGTTGCCATCGGGAAAGTACAGCGATTGGAGGCCAGCCAGGGCGCCCTTGACAAGTTTGACCCCCAGTTTACCGAGCCAGCCCATCCCCTGTATTCCCGGGCTGCCGAGGTAGAACATCTCCAAGACACTCAGTCTGGAAGCTGCAGGACCAAATAATAGCTTGGGAAACGGATAGAGGATGGGAATGGTTTCTGACGAGAGGCCGACCCGCTCAGTTAGGAACTCGGCATAACTGACCGTCTCAATGTAGGCAGACTTTTCACTGAGAGAAAGGTCTTCGAGATAGTCAACATCGCCGCTGAGCAACTCGATCAACAAGTCTTGCTCGGATGCCGGTAGTGGCAAATCCCGGACAGCAGATTCGTAATCGCCGATACCGAGCATCATCTCGACCCACGGACCGCGGATTTTCGCGTGCCCCTCCGGGCCGGGAAACGCGTACATCGTCGTCGTCGATGAGCCCAGAAAGGCACTGGCACTCATGTTGGATCGCATCGTTTCCAGATTTACACCGAGATCATCCAGCAATCCTTTGGAAATCTTGCTGTAGGACTCTGGGGCTTCCAGATTGACTGATCCGCCGATGCCCAGGCGCACCTGACCATCAAAATGAAATTCATTGCGCTTGGCGTGACCGCCAAAGTCGTCGTGGTTATCCAGCAAAAGAATCTTCGCATCCGTGCCTATTCGTTTTTGGTAGAACCTGGCAGCTGCAAGCCCGCTTACACCTGCGCCTACAATGACCATGTCGTAGTGTTCGTTCGACTTGCGATACGCAGTCGGTTTTTGCTCGCCCCAGACCAGACCGTGCATGACCTCAAACGACCCCGGGTGGTTGCCGCGGATCCCTGTGAGCAATGGTGGGTAATAATCAACCTCCGTGCCGGAGTCACCTTGCGCAAACAGCTGTGAGGGCGCCAGTAGCGTGGTACCGGTGCCGACGGCAATGCCGTTCAAAAAGTCCCGTCGGGTAATTTTAGGTCTCATGACATTACTCCGTAGCCTTAATCGCCTTCCGGAAGTAAACGGCCATGCTGATGACAGGGATTAATAACAAAATTCCTATCGATTCGGCGTAAGAACCAATATCTGCTGTCACGACGCTTCCCGTCATCACGCCTGCGAACAGGATGTGATAAAGCAAACCGAAAAGAGCAAGTGCTACTGCTGCGATTTTTGCGCTTAACGTCAGGCGAAAGAGCGGGCGAGCCACCAGCAGACCGAAGACCCCGTACATCCAGAACCCGAGGTAATCAAAGGACGTGAAGAGGGAAAACGATAAAGAAGGGTTCAATAAACGAAACAACTGTTCGGCAACAGCCGCGTTCGCCGTTACAGTCGACGACGCTACAACCATCTGCGGAATCGACCAGATGGCAATGAATTTTGGAATGATGAATGAAACGACTGCAATCAGCAGTGCTGTTCCAGCAACAAAGGAGCTTAGTGGGTTCGTCCTGCGGATCTGCCACGCTGTGCCCGCAAGTACACCAGACAAAGTCAGCATTGCGATCATCTGCACGACCCAGCCCATGACATAGGCGTTGACATTAGCGCTGTACCATTGCATCCGATCTGCGAACGGTCCTTCTGGGGCGTCCAACGGGAGAAATACGGACAGAACGCCTGCCAGAATCAGGACGACAGCAGACCAGAAAGCGGCCTTGTTAATAGTGTCATCGATTGTTTGTGAATCAGTCATCGGTTTCCCCCAGGGTATGGTTCATTCTCTATCACCGTTGCCCTCTGACGCGATAATCCCGATCGCTTACGACGGTTTCCTGGTGGGCAGCTAACGTGTCAAGTGACATGTTAGGGCCTGTCAGCTGACAGGTACAGTCTTCGTGAGATTCAACGGAGACGAATGCGTTGGCAGGCTGTCGGAACAGAGCAAATCTGGCCCCCGAGTCCATCCTGCCTGCCGACCCCCTACCTACTCCAGGCAATTCGTAGCAGCCGATCATCGTCCGCGGAGACCGGATGAGATACAGTGTTGTCGACGCCTGACAGAGCCGTTTCGTGAACTGATCGGCTCGTAGTTGAAGGCGCTCGCGGGAGAGGAGTCTGGAGGTGCGCTCGAAGGGAAAAAGCAGAACGCGACACATCAAACAAATTTGTTTCGCGCTGGCAGCGTCCTTGGGTATCGCAGCCGCTTGCACGGCCGAAGCGAGCAGTCAGCCGGCATCGATTTCTTTACCTCAATCGATTTGGGTGCATCAAGAGTCGAAATGGAAGTACTTGCCTGTTGATGCTCATGGGCGAGAGGAGCACCGTATTGGGGCCGGGAGCCTAATTATCTTTGACGCCGACGAGACGTTCTATATCGTCAATTGTTCTATCGTGGATACCGGGGCTGGCCTGATGGTAAGTCGCTCAGATCCAATCTCTGTATACGTTGGAAGGTGGACTCGTGAAGGGGATGACGTCGACGTTGAGTACAGCGGACTCTGGTCTCGGGGTCTCGCTGAGCGACCCAACGAGCAGCCAATACGTACAAAGATAGGGATGACAGAGGCCGGTGTTCTTGAGCTGGACGGTCGGGTATTCAAGGCCACGACAAAGATACGACGGAAAGAGATAGAGGATCTTCTATCGAAACCGGTTACCAACTGACCGACGTAATCGGGTTACAACGGCATGATCGGCGCCATGAATGCCGTGGATGTGCAAGGTCTTCGATCCTGCCTCTATTACCTCTCATTCCCAACCGTGACGCGCTTCGTTCTTTCCCGCAGGCGTTAGTGCTAGGCTGTTTTATATGAAGCGTCGTATCGTCATTCCCAATTCAGAGATGCGCCCATGGCCCGGTGAGAGCCAGGCAGACGCCATTCGTCGAGCGACTCTCGGAAGACCTATGCGTGAGCTGGGCTTCGAGACCGGCAAGGATGGCAAAGACAAAAATCGTCGTTAAGTACATCCCGGAATTGACGCAGCTAACCTGAAGCCGAGAATAATCAAATAGACGGGGTGGACCCGTATTCGGTGAATTGGCATGCAGAAAGTCCTGGTTGCTGGTGCCACGGGGTATCTTGGTCAGTTCGTGGTCAAGGCGTTAAAGTCGAAGGGATACTGGCTCCGCGCGCTCGGTCGTAGCGCAGAAAAACTCGCTCCTGTCGAAGCTTATGCTGACGAGCTATTCATCGGCGAAGTTACCGATCCTGATTCTCTCACCGGCCTCTGCGATGGCATCGACATCGTGTTCTCATCGGTAGGAATCACGCGACAGAAAGACGGGTTGACCTATAACGATGTCGACTACCAGGCGAACAGGAATCTCCTGACGATTGCGGAAGCGGCGGGCGTCTCGAAGTTCATGTATGTGCATGTCCTGAATGCCGAGAAACTGCAACACGTTGCGATGATTCAAGCCAAGCAGGCGTTTGTCGACGAGCTCAAACAGTCGCCGTTGGATACTACAGTGATCTGTCCGACGGGATTCTTCGCGGATATGGATGAGTTTCTGAAGATGGCCCGCGCCGGGCGCGTCTACCTCTTTGGTGACGGCTCAAACCGGATTAACCCAATCCACGGCGCTGATCTTGCCGAGGTTTGTGCGGATGCTTTGGAAACTCGGGAACGGCAGCTCGACGTCGGTGGACCGGAAGTGTTTACCTACCGCGAGATTGCCGAACTCGCCTTCGTAGCCCTCGATAAGCCCAGCAAGATCACGTGCCTTCCGAAGAAGCTGGTCGCCGTAGCTGTAGGAGCATTACGCTGGGTAGTGCCTGTCAAAGCGTATGGCCCGATTCAGTTTCTCGCGACGGTAATGACCATGGATGTCGTTGCTGAGAAATACGGTAGGCAACAACTGCTAGACCATTTCTGCCGTTGCGCCAGGGCCGGAGCACAAGAGACACCCGATGAAGCCAGGCAGTCGCACGGGCTGACGAAGCGTCACTCTTGATACAGGACGTGACGAATCCTGATTCCGCGGCATCTATGCCGGCGCACTAAGCGGCTTTTTCCATGCCTCTAATGCCCGGTCTTTGGCGTTTGTCTCAATGAGGTCGCCGTGCGACAAAATAATCCTGTCGAAATCCCACTCGAGGATCTTCCCCAGCGACTTACGGGCGGCTGACTTGTCTTTCCACCCCATCTGGTACTCCGGTGCCGGCTTGGGATGGTTCCACATGCGGAAGACCGTCTTCCACCACAATGTCAGCAGCCAGTTTACGTTGGGCGTTTGATCGGTGATGTTCTCGATGAGATCGACCAGCAGCAGCGTCTTGCTCGGCCTGTGGTAAAAGGCCACCTCCCACATGAGTTTATTACCCCGGACCAGGACCTGGTCGAGGATTCCGGCCCAGGCTTCAGGAGGCCGATCTCCGAGAAGCCAATCGAAATCCAATTCAGGCCGCTTTCTTTCGATTCCCGGGCATATGTAGGTCTCTGCGTCAGGGAAGGCCGCTTGCGCAGAGGGGACATATAGATGGTGATATGAGCCTGGCGCAACGATATAGGCTACGTCTCCAAGAGCGGAAATCGTCTTTTTCGTCACAGGGTCGATCTCGCACGGCGAATGAAGCATCAGTTCCGAATCGGAAACCTTGATCACGGCCATGCGGGCGTTGAAGTCACAGCCAGCGAAGTGAATCGGGTATTCCTGTAGCCACAATTGCCCGGGCAGGTATTCGCTTAGTGGCACGATTCAAGCTCCTGGTTAGATGCGAGGGCTCTGCTAGATCACTCTCATGCCGCAATAGACAAACGGCATGGATTCCATTCAGTATTTGCCGGCCAGCTTCATGATCCACTTGTGGATGGAGTGGTAGCTTGGCTCGGGCTTGACGTACATGACCGCGCAGGTCCCGGTCCGGGCGTTGATCCCCTTGTCGCGCGCCAGGGCGAGCGCCTCGGGCGTCTCCCGCCCCATGTGGATCCAGACATCCTTAATGCCGGCGTCCGCGACCTTGGCGACCCAGTCCTTCGTTTCCTCTTTCGGCACCTCGAGAACGACGGCGTCGACCTTCGCGGGAAGGCCTTCGAGCGTCGCGTAAGCGTGATCGCCCTCGATTTCCTCCACCGATGAGTCGACCGGGAAGACCGCCTTGCCGAGCTTCTTGAGGCCCCGATACGTCAGGACAGGAAAGTTCTGCTTGGCCTTGTCTCCGACCACGGCGAAGCAGTTGTTCTCCCAGAAGGCTTCGTAATTGGATGCCATGGCGCACCTCTCTCCAGGCAGGTTGGAAGAATAACGAAATCAGGCCCGCCCAGGCCGCCCCGGAAACCGGCGCCTGACCCTCAGTGACCGTAGATCGCGGGGCGTTGGTGCACAATAAGTAGTACACGTAGACGTCGGCTGCCGCTGCGCGAGGGAAGACAGACGTTCGCAGAGCAGGGCGAGGGGCCCTTTGTCATTCTCCTTCCGCAGCCATGAAGTGCAGGGGATCCCTGAATATCTGCAGGGCCCGATAGTAGAAGAGCCGATTGGGTCGCCTGGTCTTGAAGCTGAGTTTCCTGAGGAACTCGAGCTCATCCTCGCTTAATTCGCTGCTCAGCACGGAGTCCTGGATGAATTCGGTGAGCCCGGGTTGATCTTCGCGTTGACTGTCTTCGTTTTTCTCAACAAATGCGAGTCTCTTTGGTTCCCCGGGAGCGAGCCTCTCGTTCAGCGCTATTTCCATATCGAAGGTCGAGAGGTCGATATCCCAGCGAGCAATGAGGGGGTCCAGGAAGGAAGCACAGTCTTCATGTGAAATGCTGAAAATATCTGTGTCGAGGAACTCCAGGATGATGACGCGCATCTGCTCATGGGTCTTGTCGCCGAGCTGGGCGACTTCTTCCAGCCACGCCTGATTGTCCAGCTCAGATTGCGCGACGCGGCTGACAACGTCCAGGAGGGTTTTTGTGACGAGCTGTTCCAGTTCACCAAACGGCTGCCGCTCGAAGATCGAACGAATGTTCTTCTGCTTGGCGGCGACGCATTTGCGCAGGATCAGCTTGCGTGTTTCCTTTAGCAGGGCGCCCTGCGGTTCCTCTAAATCGCGCCTCAATGCATCCATGCGCTGTGCAGACGCCAATTTTGCAAGTTCGCCGTTCGAGAGCTTCAAGACCTTTCCCAATTTCTCGTAGATGTCTGTTCGGCTCGGCGCGGGCGGCAACTTTTTGCCGGTCAACAGTTGCGATATGTAGGATTCTGTCACCTCAGCAGCTTCCGCCAGATCCTTCTGTTCCAGGCCCATCTCCTCAAGTCGGGCTTTGATGGCAGATCTGACGTCCATTGGTATGCACTCCAAAGTTACACGATAGGTTAAGTGGTAAAATGTTGTCAGAAATGACTTGACTAATCAAGTAAATTAACCAAGTATGGTTAACACCGGAATGGCGCTTCAAGAGATTTCGCTCAAACGAGCTACTTGATGTGCCTTTCGAGATGGCCAACCACTCTGTCGGCAATCCCGCCGAAGCCAAAGGAATGGCATTCCAGGCTCTTTCGCCGAATGCCTGGCCGCGCACACAAAGGAACAACCCCATGAACGTAACTAACAGGTGTCTCGACGCGGTCGCATACGTCCTGATACCTATGATGATCTTCGCTGGCTTAACAGGGTCAGCCCTGGCGCAAAGCGTTGAGGGTGCTATTCCCGCCAACGCGACGGCCAATGCCCATAGCAAGGGATGGCGGTGCGACAAGGGTTACAGGAAGGCGGGTAGCGAGTGCGTTGTCGTGATATTGCCCGAAGACGCGTACCTGACGGATTCATGGCATCGATCGGGCTGGAAGTGCAATTATGGCTACAAACAAAACGGCGAAGTGTGCGATCTGGTTGCGCTGCCGGCGAATGCCTATCTGAGCGCGGCGACAGGCGACAGATGGATGTGCGCTAGAGGATATCGAAAAGTCGACAACACTTGCGTGGCCATCGACGTGCCGGCAAATGGCTTCCTTGCACAGAGTGCCAGCGGCTCAGGCTGGACCTGCAACCGCGGTTTTCGGGCGGCAGGCGGTGCCTGCGCAGCCATTGCAGCGCCGAAAAATGCATACGTGACATTCCGTTCCAATGGTTCCGGCTGGGAATGCGATCGCGGTTATCGGGAAGTCGATGATGCCTGCGATGCCATCGAAGTGCCCGCAAACGCGTACTTGTCCGAGCGGTCTTACGGGAATGGCTGGAGTTGTGAGCGCGGATATCGGAAAGCCAAGGACACATGCGTTGTTGTAGAGCTGCCGAAGAACGCTCATTTGAATTTCGCCGGCAATGACTGGGACTGCAATAAACCGTACCGCAAGCACAAGCAAGCATGTACATCAGGTGACCGAAATGACTAAAGACGAAGCCGTTAGCCCACCAGCCTTGTCCTTGTTCGACTCGGTTTTCGCCATTCGAAAACGTACCGCCACAGCTATTGTTTATTGTGAAGCAAACTTCGGCGCCATCGATGGAAAAACCGCGAACGGGCTTGTTCGACACTCCGAGCGATACGAAATCCTGTCGGTTATCGATAGTGAAAAAGCGGGCCTGGATGCTGGCACGGTGCTCGATGGCAAAGCCAACGCGATACCGATTTGCCGCGATCTCTCGGAAGCTCTGGAGAAGGCCGTCACGGTACCTGATTACTTCATATTTGGTATGGCGCCCTCCAGC
>Ga0224508_10004131_pt1 | contig 11902 bp, 6 predicted proteins | sample SF_Jan12_sed_USG_4_FD_170157 | JGI IMG/M metagenome (GOLD analysis project Ga0224508, IMG submission 170157) | Sediment microbial communities from San Francisco Bay, California, United States - SF_Jan12_sed_USGS_21 | ecosystem: Environmental > Aquatic > Marine > Sediment | place: USA: California...
CCATAGGAAAGCGAGCTTCTCAAAACTTTTCGAGGCACTCCCATATCTCTGTATTCCTGCTGCGTGGTCTGCATGAATTCATCCATCCGGTTTTCCGAAAAGATCAGGGCCTTGCCTACAACGGCAAAGGCATGGAAGGCAGCAATGCCAAAGTGAACCTCTTCCTCTTGCGGAGGTGCCGGAGTTTCTGTCAACTCATGTAACCTCCCCGCAAAGCTTGCATTTTCCGGGTGAGCCTGTTGGATAGCTTCGTAAGCAGCGATACTGGGGTAAGCATAGTTTCTACTTGCCACAGGCGGTGAAAATATATCATACACGATAATATCCGTGAGTTTGGAGAGGGCGCTGTGGAGAAATTCAGGATTCTCTGCCAATCGTTGGTATTCAGTGTTTTGCTGGCAAGAAATCCATCCAATCAAGCTACACAAGAAGATTACTCTTTTCATAGATTTACTAGATTCTTAGCACTGAGGCGCAAAGTTAAGAAATGCAGAGATTTGGGGCACTGAATCCGCTAAGTGGGATAAACCCAGGGAGCACGGTAGGACCTTTGCATCATTGCTGTCGCCTCCTGATCTCCAATAATCTTTTCTCCATCCCAGCGCACATTGCGTCCTGTCTGATAGGAAATCATCGCAAGCAAACTCAGATTAGTGGCCAGGTAGCCATGTTCAATATCGCAAACGGGTCGTTTATTCTGCTCGATAGACATGATGAAATCGGCCCATAGTTCTCTAATATTCTGCTTATCCGGGTCATGCAGTTCAGGTTCCACATGAATGGTTTCTCCGCTCTTTTTAGAAGGATAAAATGTCCAACCATCCTGCCATCCGATATGAAGGGTTCCTGTATGACCATAGAAGTAGCAACCCACATTCGCTGTTTCATTAGAGTTAGGTGCACAAAGCTTATGTTCCCAGGTAAGGGTGAATTCCTCAAAATCGAATATAGCCTGCTGAGTGTCCGGGGCATCAGTGTTGTCTGCTTTGACAAATCGACCTCCAGTGCTAAAAACATTGGTAGGAAATCGTTCTTCAGTCCACCACAGTACCTGATCAAACCAATGAATTCCCCAATCGCCAATCGTACCATTGGCAAAATCGAGAAACTGACGAAAGCCCCTCGGATGAATTCTGGAATTGTAAGGACGTTTTGGAGCTGGACCCACATACATATTCCAGTCTAATTCCTCTGGTGCATCGCTATCCTCCGTTATTTGACCCGGACCCTGACCATAGTTGACGAAGCACTTTACAGCAGACACCTTCCCAACTTTTCCTGCCCGGAGAAATTCCATGGCTGAAGTATTATGGGGAGATACGCGCCTGTGGGTACCCACCTGCACAACCCTGCGATGTTCACGAGCAGCTCGTAATATCGCCTTGCCTTCGTCAATGGTATGGCCGATCGGTTTTTCAATATATACATGTGCACCTTGCTTAATTGCTGCGATAGTGGGAAGAGCATGCCAATGATCTGGTGTGGCCACTATGGCGATGTCCGGATTTGTCTGCTCAAGACACTCTCGATAGTCGACAAACCACTTTGGTGATTCACCTGTCCATCCTTTGAGCTCCTCACTGGTCTTTTGCAGAGCCGCCTGATCTACATCACAGATTCCTACTACCTTGACGTTACCTGCTTTAACCGCTTCCCGTAAGATGTTGCCACCCCACCATCCACTACCGATGAGTACAAGGTTTTTCGATGCTATTTTACTTGTTCTAAGGAGGGGAGCACCAGCCAGGGACAAGGCTGACAGTGAAGACTGCCTAAGAAAAGATCGACGTTCCATCAAATTATTCATATTGTTTCGCAATTTTTCTGAGGCGATCCTGAATATACTCTTTAGAGAGCCAATGACCACGGTACATTACTCCTTCAATTTCCTGAGCATGAGATATATCCTCCAACGGGTTATTACTCAAAAGGACTAGGTCTGCGATTTTTCCCGGTTCGATTGTCCCAAATTCATCACTTCGGTTGAAAAAGGTAGCCACATTCACCGTACCTGTACGGAGCACTTGTTGAGGAGATAGCCCTACATCGATCATGTCTTGCATTTCGTGATGAATTGAGAAACCGGGCACGTTGGCTACCTGAGGAGCGTCTGAGCCAAGCAGTAGGGGCACGCCGGCATCATGCAGCGCTTTTAGTACTTTTTCGCGTACTTGAATAAATTGACGGTAGCCCGCCTCTTCATAGTCGAGGTTTTCCATCATGCGTTCTTTGCTTTGCCTCCAGGTGTAACGCAATGATCCAGGGATATACTTCATCTCCGGCTCATTTACCATTGCCTCGGCAGAGCCGGGTAGTAACCATCGGGTCATTAAGGTCTGGGTAGGCACGATAGCAATGCCGGCTTCTTTTGTGCTGTGAACCAGCTCACTGATCTTTGATTCATCCAGGTGATTATGCAACAGTACGCCGAAGAATCCTCCGTCTTTTCTTTTTTCTTCCGGAGCCAAGCCTTCAATATATCCATCCAGGTGATCGATACTTGCGTAATTGGATGCAATCGCGTGCCGGATCCCTACATCTGCCGGCACATGGCCTGAGAAATCAATACCCACCGCGTTTGCTGTTGCCACCATTTCATCAAACACATCCTTTTGAATACCCGGATGAACCTTTAGAAAGTCATAGCCATCCTGTTTGTACTGAGTGACTTTCTGCTTAGCTTCTTCCTTTGTGGAAATGGAGTTGCCGTTGAGCGAAGGACTGGATGTGTATACGCGGGGACTGGGGAAAGCCCCTTGGTCGATCTGTTTTTTCAACTCTAGGTGGTATGGATCACCCAACATGCCACGGATGGTGGTGATCCCATTTGCGAGGTATAGAAATAAGGTCTCGCGAACATTGGAATCATCTCCGTCTGTTGGTGTCGGAATATGGGCGTGCATTTCAGCCCAACCCGGCACTAAATATTTACCTGACCCATCTATCACGGTAGCACCGGCTCTTGGAGTGTATTGATCAGCTGATACGATCTGCACGATCCGACCATCTTCCACTATAACAGCCTGACGCGAAAGGACTGATTCTGTCGTCATAGGAATAACATCAACGTCCAGAAATACAGTCTGACCTGAAGCTGCTGTGTAACTGGCAAGCAGAAATATAAGTGCAAATCCGCGATATGATCTCTTTGTCATATTATTTATTTATGATCTGAAAGGTTGTTCTCTCAGGATTGGAAGCAATAGCTTCTTCAGTCTTTCAAAATAATGTCGATAATACCGTTAGCGCCTCTGCTGCCGAAGAGTGCTGCCTTTGGTCCACCTCTGATTACATCGATTCTTTCAATCGATTCCGGATCTACTGTGGAATAGACACTGGCATAACCACCCACAATGGGTGATCCATTGAGGAGAAAGAGCGGTTCGTTGGATCCAGTTAACGTCTCATGACCTCGGATGCTGATCTCTGCTGTGGCACCATCGCCGGTGACTTGGATACCACCCAGAGATCGCAGCTGATCGGTGAGATCTACGGGTGCCCTACTTACGTCCCTGGCGACTGTGCTTTTCGTCCCCTTGGTTGTAGAGCAAGCGAACAAACACAGTAAAACAAATATGAGGGGAGACAGATTTACATCAAATTCAAAGCGCATAAGAAATTCATTTTTGGTATCCTTCAAGATATCAAAATCGGAAGAGAGATACCACTGATCTTAGTCACTGCACCAATTAGATCATTGTCCTCGTCTGGTTGGATTTTTTTTACTTGTAATTAATATCTGACTTCATTGTCACCATCAAGATCGATACAGGAAAGGAATGGATGTACAACAGCAGCTAGGAAAAACATTTAACATTGATATTCAATCTATTAAACTTCAGGTGTATGGATGCTAGGTATAATCATTCAGGTTGTGTTTAATCCAAAGGTGCCACATAGTAGGAATCATGCTCCGGCCTATTGATTTCGTTATAAACGAACAGTCTGTAATTATGAAAGTAAGGGTTGAAACTGCTTTGTACAGGTAATGACCCCAATAACTAGGATTGCGAAATAGTGCGATCTCATTGGGTAGGAGTCATGATATAAGTAAGAATGGATGCATTATTCCGAGCTGCCAGAATCATTTGTTTTCCTTGGAGATGAATCAGGTCTAGATCACGGATCTGGCCATCTAACCGAAAATCGAGAATATCATTATCTGCAACTTCAAAATTCCCCGCTCCTGTACCGAAGAGCAATGTACCGATGCTGGCATCCATACGGCCAATGGCTGGTTGTATTTCATCAAAGTTTCCTGCAAGCAAAAGGTCCAAAAGACCATCTTCATTGAAATCATGTACATGAATAGCATTGGTCGTTGAAGCCTGGACCTGAAGAGGTAGCGTCTTTATATGGAAGTTACCAGCCCCATCGTTTACAGCCACCACTGTAGAAAAAGTAGTAGCATGAAAAACCTCGGCCTGTTCCAATTGGCTAGGGCTGAAAACTTCTTGGATGTTGCTCGCTGCAAATTCTGCATAAGAGCGAAATTCTTTTTTTAGATAAATGAGTTGCTTGGCAAGAGGATCTAATCCAACCAGTGGAAATTCCTTACCCTGCCGATAATAGCTCAAAATAGACTCCGTGCTCAGGTTATTATCAAAATCTCCGACGTAAAGTTTAATAGGTTCAGCAATTGAAGGCTGCAGATTGGAGTTGAGACCAAAATTTCCAACGACTAGATCCTGATCCCCGTCTCCATCCAAGTCGGCGGCTTCAATGGTGTTCCACCAGCCAAATGAGTCATTCTCAGAGCCTGAGATGAGGGGAAGTGATGATTTCACAAAAGTCCCCTTCATATTTGTGAATATGGTCGGAGGCATCCAATGCCCGACAACAACTATATCCAGGTCGCGGTCTTGATCGATGTCTGTCCAGGTGGCATCTGTCACCATACCCAATTGTATCAGATCAATAAATTGCTTTTCAGCGAGTTCAAAGTAACCATCGCCATCATTTATTAGTAAATAGCTATTTGGCTGTTGTCCATAATGTACGGCTACAGATTGACTGCCAACAAACAAATCCATATCCCCATCCTCATCAAAATCTGATGCCTTCACACAAGATGTTTGATTAAAAAATGATGGTACCCTGCTCCTATCGATTGAAAAGTTGCCGCTTCCATCATTGATGTATAGGCGATCCATGAGTAAGCTATCTTGGAGGTAATACTGATTGCCTCCACTTCCGATGTACAGATCTTTGTCACCATCGTTGTCGACATCCACAAATGCAGAACCTGTATCTTCACATTTGGCATCCTTTTCTAAGTCAAGAGCATTCACTGCGATGAAAGAGCCCGTTTTCGTCTGAGTAAAAAGTGCTCCGGGTTGGCCAGAAGCACCTCCCACAAAAAGATCCTCAATCTTGTCACCATTTACGTCGGCGACGGCAATTTTTGGCCCCTGTGTGGACAATAAATAGGGTATCAGGGGCTCCCGGTTATTGTCATTGAAAATGTTCTCTTGATGTCGAAAGGCGACGATGTTTTCAGCGCGCTCAAATATCTTATTTCTAGATTTGGCATCGGATAACATTTCAGGTCTGGCATCAGAATATTTTACGACAAGAGTTTGATTCAACTGGACATCATACAATGTTTCAACCTTTCGATCAGGCCATCGAAGTAGGATCGAATCAACCCTAGAGTCTTTACCAAGACCAAAGTGCATCTCATGCTCTACACTTGATTGCCAACCCCGTGTTACATACAGCTCTTGAAATTGCGATGTACCTTGATTATATATTGTGGCACTAGTACCAAGTCCACTGGGATTATTTTCGGGACCTCGACATTTGATGGTTATATAGTCATTTGATGAATAATGATCAGCCAGGTTCTCGTATAAGAATGCGTGGTCATTGATATTATTTACCACAATATCCAGATCACCATCATTGTCGAAGTCAGCATAGGCTGCACCATTAGAGAATGAAAGTCGTGTTAGGCCCCAGTCTTCTGTGACATCAATGAATTTTTCACCCTGCCGGTTACTAAACATCAGATTAGAAGTTTTGCCAGAGGGCATTTGCGCAGCGAGCGACAGGTCCGAGGCCTCTTCCTGGATCTTTCGATTTGATATATACTTAAGATAGTCCAAATCGTTTGGTCGGCGAATGATTCCATTAGTTACATGCAGATCTTTCCAACCATCCATATCAAAATCAGCCAGTAAGGCTGACCAGCTCCAATCGGTTGCTGACATCCCTTGCATTTGACCGATTTCGTGAAACCAACCATTATCGCTTTCCCAGAGTCCTTGGTTGATTTGCAGCATGTTTCGCGGCAGCTGATGATGATATCCAAAGCTGCGCTTAAAACGATAGATACCGTACGTATCAGGTCCCTGTGCGCTCTTGAGGAGAAATTCATCGTCCGGTTTCATGTCCAAGGTGACCAGATCCAGGAGACCGTCATTGTTAATATCAGCCAGGTCGTTGCCCATCGAGGCATAACTGGTATGCCCGAAAGAGCTCGTCGATTTTTCACGGAAGGTGCCGTTGCCCTGATTTAAATAGAGAAAGTCATTCTCATGAAAATCGTTTCCGATGTAAACGTCCGGAAAGCCATTTTCATCCACGTCTCCTATTGCTATGCCCAGACCATAGCCGGCCACGCCTCCAAGGATACCGGCCCTTTCACTTACGTCAATAAAGTATGGTTCGTCACTTTTTGATTCATTGACTTTGTTTTCAAACAGTTTATCCCCAGCCTTGGGGTCACGGATCCTAGTGGTGGATGTATCCCGATAAGATTCAGTTGAATGCACGGAGTGGCAAAGCAGATACATGTCCAGGTCACCGTCAAGGTCATAATCGAAGAATGCCGATTGTGTCGAAAATCCTTGATGCTCCAGGCCATATGTACTAGCCTCATTCCTGAAACTGACCGCACATCCTATGTCACTGCTTTCGTCGGAATTACATCCTTGGTTGATGAAAACTTGATTTTTACCGTTGAATGATTTGTAGCCTCCAACCTGGCATAAGTAAATGTCCAGCCATCCGTCTGCATTTATATCCACCATGTTCACGCCGGTTGACCAATTGCCTTCTCCTCCTACACCAGCTTCATCGGTAATATCATCAAAGAGGATGCGACCTCTCTTATCCTTCCCCCGATTGAGAAACAACCGATTGGACGAGCGATTGGCCGAAAAGTAAATATCTGGGAGTTCGTCATTGTTAATGTCGCCGACTGCCACTCCACCACCATTGTAATAATACAGGTACTGGATAATATTCAGTGAATCATCTTCCACCAATGTATTGACAAAGTCAATTCCGCTGTTTTCAGACGGTACCAGACGAAATAACATGTAAGATTCCTTTGGGTGGCAGGAGAAAACTAGCATTAAAAACAGAGAAAATCCTCCTGCATAAAGCATTACCCTGATCGCCATTATTACCAAAAAATAGATTCGGTTTGCTGGAAGGAAACTCGCCTGGGTTCTATGGAAGCATTTGTCCTTGACTTCATCAGAATTTAAACGCCTGCATCTTTTCATATTCTTTACAACAAAAATCAGTTTCTTGCCATTGATCATTTTCCCGGATCGATCCTGGGTTCTCTCTCTATACTAAACCCATGTGTTGTACGCCTCACACTGACGAGGGCTGATGAATGGAAATGTTTCTTGCTTGGCGTTCACAGTCTATTCTCATTTTTTTCACGAAATAATGAAACTCAATTAGCAATCACTAATAACTATAAACCAGAACCGAAGCGTCATTTCGAGCTATGATAATATCCTTTTTCTCACCATTCGGTACAATAACAAATTTTCGAATCTGGTCCTTAATTTTCAGATTCGTATCTTGATTCCGGACGTATTTAAAATTAGCCTTTCCGTCGCCTGAGAGTAGAGTGCCAAAACTTGCATCGTAGATGCCAACCTCAGGTTTTGAGTAGAAAAAATTCCCACCTAGCAGAATATCTAAATGACCATCATAGTTAAAATCATTGATAGCTATGGCATACATTGGAGACAATTGAGCTTGCACGGGAAGAGGCACTAATTCGAAACCTAAGGAACCGTTGTTAATTAAAATACAAGTTTCCAAACAGTAGACGCTCGATATCAACGATTCTTCAAGTAACTCAGGAGCGAAGATGTCTTCCATAGTCGCTTCCTGGTAGTATTCATATTTGACATACAACTTTTGCAAGGGGGGCAATTGTCTGATCAAGTCATGTTTTAACGCAAGCGGATATGATTTTTCGCCGAGGTACAGGCAGATGATGGGATCAATAGCTCCATTACGATCGAAATCATTGAGGTACATCGTGACTGGCTTCTCCTTCGAGGCACTGAACCTTGAATTGTATCCATGATTTGTCACAATGAAGTCTGTATCTCCATCCATATCCAGGTCCGCAGCTTCGATGCTATTCCACCAACCATTGGTGCTATCTAAATTCATTGCAGTGGAAATATCACTCAGTCGTCCTGCTTCATTTTCAAATACTTTGATAGGCATCCATTCTCCGATTACCAGTAAGTCTGGATCTTTGTCCTGATCAATATCTGCCCATATAGCATCGGTTATCATACCGAGTTTTTTCAAAAGAGGGGCTTTATTTTTGGCTACGTCTTTGAACTTGCCTTTGCCATCATTCTCTAGAAGGTAGCCATCAACAGGAACGCCCACTACAGATGGTTTGGCGCGAATACCAACAAACAAATCCATATCGCCGTCCATGTCAAAATCTGCAGGGCTCACACAGGATGAATTTTCGAAATTGAAGGAAGGTAGTATTTGTTCGGATTTGGTAAAATATCCTTTACCATCATTCAGATATAAACGATCAATGAGTTCGGTTGAGTTGCTGGGGAATTCACTACTTCCACTAGCAACATAAATATCCAAATCTTGATCCCCGTCAGCATCAAAGCAAGTACAATCAACATCCTCTTTTAATTGATCTTCTTCGAAGACTTTGGCGTCTGCAGGAGTATACTTTCCACCACTCATTTGAAAGAATATTTCACCTGCCTGTCCACTCGCACCGCCAATAAAAAAATCATTCCTGCCATCACCATTCAAATCACCTGTGCAAAGGGAAGGACCTTCCGCGGAAAGCATATGATATAGAAGGCGATCTCGATCGAAGTCAATGAATGGGCTTTCATCGTGGATAAAGCTTACGCCAGATTTTATTGTTTTATCATAGAATTGGAGATTGGCTGATTTGTTTTCATGCGATGCTACAGCAATAGACTCGGCATCTTCAGCGCTCAATGTTATAATTTGATTTGCTTTAATGTTAGTAAGCTTGCTAAATTTTCCGGAAGGCCAATAAATCAAAAGACTATCCACCCTTTTAGCCTCACCCAAGCCGAAATTAGGGCGGGGATCAACGGAGGACTGGAAACCTCGCACCGGCATATGATCATGATACAGTTTCGTCTCTCCAAAATGGGCAATTACTCGAGTGCCGATGGCTTGCTGATTTTTATCGATTCCCTTTAAATTGAGCTTAATGAAATTGTTACCATCTGTCAGTTTTTCATTTTGGTTTATATAAATCCAAGCCTGCTCATTAACGTTGCTGATGACCAAGTCCATATCCCCATCATTATCCAAATCGGCGTAGGCAGACCCATTGGAGTGGGAGGGCGTAGCCAAGCCCCAATCTTCCGTAACTTTCTCAAACTGAAGGTTTCCTTTATTTTTATACATGTAGTTAGGAATCTTGTTAGAAGGAATAACATCGGTGAGCGCTTTGTAATCGACTCCTTCATCTGAAATGATTGACTTCAATACTTCCTCATTAGAGATATAGTTGATGTAGTCCTGGTCAGTGAGGTCGCCGAATATACCATTTGCAACGAATAGGTCACGCAAGCCATCATTATCAAAGTCGCAAATCAATGCGCCCCAACTCCAATCAGTAGCTTCCACTCCTGCTAGCCTTCCAATTTCACTAAAGCTTTCATTCCCATTATTGAGTTGCAACATGTTGCGTGTAAACTGATGGTAGTAACCATTTTCAAGATTATATTGGTATTTATCCCAGTCTTCAAAAGTGGTTTTGGTTTTGAGTCGATGATTGGGCTCTGGAAGCATTTCAGTTACAAAAATGTCAAGATAGCCATCGTTGTTGATGTCAGCCATGTCCGCTCCCATAGAAGCTGCGCTAATGGACTTCATCTGACTTTCCAGGTCCTCTGTAAAGGTTCCATCTCCATTATTCATATAGATGTAATCACGCTCGAAGAAGTCATTGGAAATGTATAGGTCTTGCCAGCCATCCAAGTCAATATCGCCCACAGTGACCCCTAGCCCAAAGCCAATTACACTTCCATATATTCCAGCTTCTTCACTTACATCTACAAATTGCCCATCATCATTACGGTAGAGTTTGTCACCACCTTCTTTATTTCGATTAGGTCGCTCATTTTTTCTAAGATTAAATGATCCGATCGGCTGAAAGGAGTTGTTCAATAAGTATACATCCAGATCACCGTCCTTGTCGAAATCGAAGAAAGCTGCATGCGTGGAAAAGCCCTTGTCGGCCAATCCGTATTTTTCAGCCTCCTCTTTGAACGTACCGTCTGTTTGGTTGATAAATAATTCGTTTTGCTTGTTGTCTCCATCCACCATACCTGAATTGCATACATAGATATCTGTCCAACTATCGCCATTGATATCTATCATGCTTACACCAGTTGACCAACTACGGGTGCCAGCCACTCCAGCATGGTCGGTTACATCTTCAAAGCTCAGATCGCCATTATTTAAGTAGAGCTTGTTAGGAAGTATGTTAGCAGTCATGTAGATGTCAACATAACCGTCATTATTAACATCAGCGATACCAACTCCGCCACCATTATAAAAATTACGGTAAGTATATATGTTAAATTCCCTTCTGAACTCCAATGTATTTTCGAAAGTAACACCACTGCGCTCTGCAGATAGTCTATTGAACTGGATGACAGGTAGATTGACTGGCTTGGTGCAACTTGTACCAAGAAGCATTATCGAAAAAATTAAGATTTGAAGTCTTTGCAAAAGACCAATCATGTGTGTCACTTACAGATTTTTTGAGATTGTTTAATCTTCATTAAGAATCAGCACATCATCCTCATTTGTCAAATCAGAAAACAATACGTTCACTCGATTATCTTCAGTATAGTATAAAACGATTCGTCGGTTACCATCAATTTTTGTGTAGGCTTTTCCTATGCCCAACGATTTTATGGGAAAAAATTTATTTCCTTCATAAGATTGTTCGTAAAGCTCTCTGGTGTCTTCGATTAATTTATCTGACCAAAGTTCCTTATTCCAAGGTGCCCATCCTTTGTACATCGTGAATCCTTGTATTGATTGGATTTTTCCGGTTTTAAATATTGGAAAAAAATCAAAAAAACCTTCATGCTTTAGACCTTCAAGCGGATAATAAACGGTCACATTCGAGAATCCTTCTTTAATGATTCCTTGTTGATTATAATCCCAGCAGGTGGAGTAAAATATTGGTTCAGGCATGCCAAAATAAAAGTCCAGAAGAATGGTATCATTACGAATGCCTGTGGCTAATTCTCTTTTAACAATCTTCTTGTACTCTGTATTCAATGAGCAACCAAAAATACATAGTGCTAACATGAGCAGAGCGATGTATTTTTTGCTATTCATCTTATATCCTATTAAAGTTAAATTTACCTTCCTGAAAAAATTTGTGGTCTTTTATCATTTCTAGCGATAAGAATTTGTTTAAACCCTTTAGATTGTAGACCTGCGATCTTCCTAATTTCTCCATTTACTAGAACACCTGATTTTTGATGGGTTAGTGCTTTGAAATTTCGTTTGCCGTCGCCAAGTAATAATAGACTTACACTGCCATCATTAATACCGATTTCAGGTCTGATGCGATATTGGTTACCGCCCAAAAATA
>Ga0224508_10004132_pt1 | contig 11901 bp, 7 predicted proteins | sample SF_Jan12_sed_USG_4_FD_170157 | JGI IMG/M metagenome (GOLD analysis project Ga0224508, IMG submission 170157) | Sediment microbial communities from San Francisco Bay, California, United States - SF_Jan12_sed_USGS_21 | ecosystem: Environmental > Aquatic > Marine > Sediment | place: USA: California...
CTCGTAACCGCAACCGACGAAGTACTGCTCCGCATCGATCGTCAGCAACCAGAGTTCGGTAATACCGCGATCGGCTGCGATCTTTTCGAGCGCGTCAACGAGCTGCCTGCCTAGTCCCGCATTGCGGCAGTGTGGGTCGACCACCAGCGATCGCAATAGCCCCACTGCCGCAAACTGCTCGATACCGATCATGCCGACGGCCCGCTGCTCCCCGAGTGCGACCAGGAAGTCGGCCATATGTGCCGCCGTCAGGTCCTCGCTCGGCAGACCCGCGGCAGCCAACCACGACCGGGCAGCGTCGAGATCTGCCGCAACAGCCGGCCGAATCGGAATTGCCGGGGTCATGGTAGTTCCTGCGGCGCGGCTCTGCGGCGCTGCCGGGCCTCGGCCAGCGCTCGGCAAACCGCATCGCCGGCGATCAGTAATCGCGGCGTGGCGCGGCCGATTTCGTCGGCCGGCATCAGAAACCGGTTGCGGTAACGATTGGCCGCCATATTCGGCCAGCGTTGCCACTCGGCAAATGCGTCTTCCCCGGCCTCGTCGCTTGCGAGCATGACCTCGGGATCCCGTTCCACGATCGCTTCTACGTCCACCGTTGGTGCCAGGTCGTCGAGATCCGAGAAGATGTTCCGCCCCCCGCACAGGCCAATCAACTCGCTAAGGAAATGCTCGCCGTTAATCGTGAACAACGGCCGGCGCGATACCTGGTAGAAGACGCGCAGCGGTGCCGCATCCGCGTGGCGGCTGCGCAATGCCTCCAAGCCATCGACGTAGCGCTTCGCGGCGACAGCTGCCTGCTGTTCATGGCCCGTGAGCTCGCCAATGCGTAATAACGCTGTAGCGATGTCTTCGAGACTTCGCGTCCGAATCACTTCCACCTGGTAGCCGATGCGCTGCAGTTCATCGATCACATGCGCCGGTGTGCCGCTTTGCCAGACCAGCAGGACGTCAGGCTTCAGCAACGCAAGTTGTTCCTGGTCAACCGTAAATGCGTCCCCAACGACGGGCAACAAAAGCGCCTCGGCCGGGAAATCGGAATAGGCGCTAACGCCGACGAGGCTGTCGCCGGCGCCCGCGGCGAAGACGAGTTCGGTCAGGTTAGGGGCAAGCGCGACCAGCCGCGAGAATTTGTCCGGCGTGGCGACTGGCGCAGGAGATTCGGAACACGCCAGCAGCCCGCACAGCAATAATGCCGGTGCCAGCCCACCCCGGCGTCTCACCGCGTAAGGCCATACAGTGTCATCGCGGCAATGATGACCGCCCAGATCAGTAACAGGCGAAACACCAGTTTGTTTGCCGCCCTTGCTCCGCGCACGCCGCGTTGCGTCATATCTTCGGCATCGTCATCAGCAAGCGCCAACGCACTGACGCCAACGCGGGCGAGCAGGTATTCGTTGTACTCCGAGAGACTCGCGTCTTTCTGCTCGGTCGGTGCGCGCCATGCGCCTATTGCGGCATCGAAATGGCCGGCCGCCGCATAACCGATCGCTGTCAGGCGTGCCGGAATGAACGCCAGCCAGCCGTGCAAAGTCACGGCCGCATCGCGCACTTGCGATGCCGTGCCATCGGTCTCGTCATCACGTGATGCGGTAAACACTGCGCGTCGCCGGACCAGGTCCGTTACGCGATAGATCCAGGCTCCAAGCGGCCCAAGCAGTACAAACCAGAAGATAACCGCAAACAGGCGATTGTTTGCCTGCACGCAAACGGCTTCCTCGACTTTGAGAATGCGCTCGTGGTCGTCGTCGGGCACATCGCTTTCGACGATGGCCTTGGCCGTTTGCTGAATACGGTCTTCGTCGCCGTCTTCGAGCGCCTGGCAATATTCATCGACATCTTCGCCAATGTCCTTCGGGCCCAGGGAGAAGAACAGGACAACGATCGCGAGCAGCATGTACGGAAAACCGGCAAGCGTCTCTCCGAGCATGAAATTGGCGACCAACACAAACGTCGCAGCGAATACCGGCAACGCCAGCACCAGTGCAAGCAGGATCACCGGTATGAGCGCCGGCCAGTTCGGCACTCTCTGGGCTTGCCGAAACCCGGCATCAATGATGCGATCCAGCCAGCGCAAGCGACGCAGGTGAAACAACTGCGTTGCAAGCCGCTCTATAACCAGGCCGATCAGCAGGGCAATCAGGTTCATCGTCGATTTGCTCGTTTTTTCTAGTTTCGACGGTTGCCCGATGTGGGCAGCGCATCACTCAACCCATCATACAAGCGAAGCCAGTCGAAAGCAGGGCCCGGATCGGTTTTTCGACCCGGAGCGATATCCGAATGTGCGGCGATTCTGCGCACAGACAAGGTCGGGTAGGCTGCCAGCAGCGCCTGCAGTGTCCCTAGCAGCGCAGCATACTGACGATCGTCGTACGGTGTTTCGTCCTCACCCTCCAGTTCGATACCGATCGAAAAATCGTTACAACAGCTGCGGTCGCGAAAGCCCGATGCGCCGGCATGCCAGGCGCGTTGCGTAAACGGTACGAATTGTACGAGCTCACCGTCGCGAGGAATCAGCAGGTGTGACGAAACCTCCAGGCCACGAATCTCATTGAAATACGGATGTCTGTCCCAGTCGAGGCAGTTCGTGAACAGTTGCTCGATTTCGTGACCACCAAATTCTCCCGGCGGCAGGCTGATACCGTGGATAACAATGAGCTCAGGGTCGTACACGACCGGTCGCTCGTCGCAATTCGGACTTGGGCACTGCCGCGCCGGATGAATGGTTCCGGCCTCACGATCGACTTCAGGAATTGCACTGCTCAATGGTTGCCCCACACGCCCGGAAAGACGATAGTCAGGGTAGCATTAATGTTTACGATGCATCGACCGGACGAAATCCATGGCGCTGACGCGACTCTATTTACGTAGCGAATTGCAAAGTGCTGCGGAGTTGCAGCTCGACGACGAGCAGGCACGGTATATAGGGCGAGTTCTGCGCCTGCGGGTCGGGGATTCGCTCAGTGTCTTCAATGGCGATGACGGCGAATTCGAAGCCAGGGTACTCAAGATCGGCAAAGCAGCGGCGACGATCGTATTAGGTGAGCAACGCAAGAACAACGCGGAGACGCCCCTCAAGGTGCACCTCGTGCAGGGCGTCTCGCGCGGCGAGCGCATGGACCTCGTCGTGCAGAAAGCGACGGAACTCGGTGTCAAGCGTATTTCCCCGGTACTCACTGAGTACGGTGTCGTGAAACTCGACGCGACGCGCACAGAGAAGCGCCGTGCACACTGGCAAAAAGTCGCGGCAAGTGCGTGCGAACAATGCGGCCGGATCCGACCACCGCTGGTCGACACCCCTGTTCCCCTCAAGACCTGGTTTGGCGCCCTGCCGCGGGACGCCGACATCGACCTGGTGCTAAAGCCGAATGCACCGACCGCGCTGACGGCCCTGGCGGCCCCGAAGACCAAGGTTTGTATCCTGATCGGACCGGAGGGCGGCTTGAGCCCAATCGAGTACGAGGATGCCGCGGTCGCGGGATTTGCCGACGTGTCGCTCGGACCGCGAGTGCTGCGTACCGAGACGGCTGCGATCGCGGCGATTGCCGTCATGCAAGCGCTATGGGGAGATCTACGCCTGAATTGACTCTTCGGCGACCATATTCTCGAGCTGCTCGAGATTCGGTATCAACGGGAATTCGTTAATCATTTTCACGCGGCACAGTACGGGCGCCGACTCGGGCCAGCCTTCGGTCGACTCGAGTTTGAGAACATCCTTGTTGACCCGCACAAGCTGCGGAAACCCCTGTGTCAGTATGCCGAAGAAGCCTGTCTTCAGTGCCCCGGTGTTCGCATAGAACACCACGATTCGTGTACGACCCGTCGTTGCCGGCACATCCTTGCCCAGGATGCCTTCGAAGGAAACCACGGGAAGTTGCCGGCCGTTCCAGTTCACGGTGCCCAGCATCCAGCTGTGTGCGCCGGCCTCGTGGTCGGGCTTCGTAAAACGCACTACCTCGACAACGCAGGCACGCGGCACGATGAGCCGGTCTTCGGCAAGCGGCACGAGCAGGCTGTAGAGTTCCGGCGCTTCGTTGCTCACGATAACGTGATTCCTCTCTCTTCAAGCAGGCGCTGCACCGCTTCCAGCAGCTGCGAATCCTGGTACGGTTTGCCGAGGTAATCATTAACGCCAATCTCGATGGCGCGGGCTCGATGCTTGTCGCCAACCCGTGACGTCACCATGATTATGGGTACGTCGGCAACACGTTCGTCGTTGCGCACGTGCGACGCAAATTCGTAACCGTCCATGCGGGGCATTTCAATATCGAGCACGATGACGTCGGGCCGCGTATCACGGAGCACGCTGATCGCGTCGAGACCGTCTTTGGCCGTTACAACGCGCATGCCGCTGCGCTGCAGGAAGCGTTCAGTCACGCGGCGTACAGTGATTGAATCATCGACGACCAGCGCCACCGGCCGATCATCGACCGGCGTCGGCGCGGCCTTCTTGAGCTCGACAACCGGTGCGCCGGTACGCACCAGCGCGGCGATATCGAGGATCAACACGATGCTGCCGTCGCCGAGAATCGTCGCGCCCGAAATACCCCGAATACTGGCAAGCTGTGGTCCGACAGACTTGACCACGATCTCGCGGCTCGTCAGCATTTCGTCTGTCAGCAATGCTGCCGAGTACTCGCCGGCACGGACCAGGATGACCGGTATGAAAGCCTCATCTTCCGGCAACTGTGCTGCCTGTCCACCGAGGTACATGCCGAGGTGTCGGAACTTGTAGCTTTGCTCGCCATACTCGTAACTCGGTTCGGACTGGCTCAGCAGGTTTTCCAGGTCTGCACGGGGTATGCGGGCCACGCCTTCGACCGACGGCAGCGGCAACGCATAGACTTCTTCGCCCGTGCGTACAATGAGAGCCTGGGTAATCGCCAGCGTGAAGGGCAGCCGCACCGTAAAATTCGTGCCCTGGCCGGTGACCGATGAGATCCGCAGCGATCCGCCCAGTTTCTTGACCTCGTTAGCCACGACATCCATGCCGACGCCCCGGCCGGCCGATTGTGTAACCTTGCCCGCCGTCGAAAATCCAGGCGTGAGGATCAGGCTCATGATTTCTTCGTCGGTGACCTTGCTCTCCGGTTTGAGCATGTCGAGCTCGTACGCCTTGCGCCGAATCGCATCGACGTCGAGGCCGCGGCCATCATCCGCTACGTCGATGACCATTTCGGCGCCTTCGCGGTGTAGCCGGATCGTGATCCGCCCTGTCGCGGGTTTGTTGTTCTTTTGCCGTTCTTTGGGTGGTTCCATGCCATGCACGACGGCGTTGCGCAACATGTGTTCAAGCGGCGGCAACATTTTGTCGAGCACCTGCCGATCGAGCTCGCCCGACGCACCCTCGACCGCCAGATCTGCCTTCCTGCCGGCCTCTTTGGCGATCTGCCGTACAAGCCGTGTGAGTCGCGGCACATTACGCTCGAACGGCACCATCCGAGTGCGCATGAGACCGTCCTGCAATTCAGCCGTAACGCGCGACTGTTGCACGAGCAGGCCCTCTGCTTCGGTCGTGACTGACTGCAGCAGATCCTTGATGCTACCCAGGTCGTTTGCAGATTCGGCCAGTGCGCGTGAGAGCTGCTGAATGTTGGAATAACGATCGAGTTCGAGAGGATCAAAATCGCGGGCTACCAGCGTGTCCTGGTGGCCGTGCATGATTTGAGCCTCGGTTTCTATTTCCAGCTTGCGCAGCTGTCCGCGCAGGCGGCTGACCGTCTGTTCGAGTTCGTCGACATGGAATTCGAAAGAGCTGATCTGTTGACTCAACCGCGAATGATAAATACTGATTTCGCCGGCCGCGTTTAACAGGTCCTCAAGCAGCTCCGCATCGATGCGGGCAAATTCCTGCGCCTGTTTCTGCGGCGCGGCCTGCACAGGAGCCGGCCTGATGATGTCGGGCGGCGGCGGTATGGGCGGCAGCTCGGGTTGTGGCGCGGGCACTGGTTCGGGCTCCGGTTCCGGTTCCGGTTCGGGCTCCGGCTCCGGCTCCAGCTCCGGCGCTGCCGTCTGCGCTTCGACTGGCGTGCCGATTTCGGCGAGCTCATCGGCGAGCGGCGTATCGACAATGACCATGCTGACCGTGTCCTCGGGCTCGATCGTAAACGCCCCGGGCTCGGCTTTCTCGACACCGGTCTCCTCGACGGCCGGCGTAACCAGGGTCTCCTCGGCCAGTTCGAAACCGGAGTTCACCTGGTGAATACGATCGGTAAGTCCGCTTTGACCAACCGGCTTGCCGGCAATCACCGCATCGCGCATCCGATGCAGTTCGTCGACACTTTGCTGCAGCAGGTCGTCGACTGCCTTTGTCGGCGTAACCCGGCGCTCGTCGAGTGAGATCAGCAATGTCTCAATCTCATGGCTTAGATTGCCCATCGCTGTAATACCCGCCATGCGTGCACCGCCTTTCAGCGTATGCAGATGGCGCTTGAGTTCCTCGATCGGCTGGCGGGCTTCCTTGTTGTTACTCCACTCTCCAAGTGCCTTGTCAGCCAGTTCGAGAAGCTCGGCCGATTCCTCGGTAAATATCGCCGCTATCTCGGCATCGTATTCCGCTTCCTCCGGCACTGCCTCGATCGCAGGGGCAGGTTCGACGACGGGCTCCGGCTCCTCCTGGACGACCGTGTGCTCGGGCTGAATCGTATTCGCCAGCTTGTTGATATGCTCGATTAGCGGGGTGTAATTGGCGCGATCACGATTTGGCTTGTTGATGTCCTCGACGATGCTTGCAATTGCTTTTGCAGCGGCACGTAACGCGTCGATGCCCGATTGCTGGAAGCCGACCTTGAAGTCGTATACGCGACGCACCAGGCGATTCAGCGCCCCGGCGACCGCAACGCCGCGTTCTACATTGGCCATATTGGCGCTGCCGTGCAGCGTATGGCAGGCGCGGTGCAGATTGTCCGTCACATCGAACGGCGGCGTGTGTCCTTCGCAAGCCGCAATGTAGTTGGAAATCACCTGCAGATGTCCGGTGGTTTCCTTGGTGAAAATATCGAGCAGCACCGGATCCATTTCCAGCGCTTGTTCTTCAGGCGCCGGTGCCTCTGCCGGGCGGGCGATCGTCAATACCGCGGCATTCGGATCGCCTTCCGCAAACGCGTTCGCACGCGCCATCAGCAACGCAATATCTGCTGCAGGTTCGGCACCCACCTCAAGTTGCTCAATGAGTTCAGGAACTGCGCGTGAGGCCTCGATGATGAAGTCGACCATAGGAGGTGTGCGGACAAGCGTACTGTTGATCAGTCGATTCAGAAGATTCTCAACGCTCCAGCAGTATTCACCGATGCGCTCGGCGCCGACCATGCGGCCGCTACCCTTCAGCGTATGGAACGAACGCCGCACCGTGATCAACAATTCCATATCATCAGGCGCTTCCTGCCAGGCGGGCAGCTTGCGCTCTATCGACACCGCCTCCTCCTTCGCCTCTTCGATGAAGAGCTCGAGGAGTTCCGGATCCAGGTGCTCGGCGTCCTTTGCGACAACCGGTAAGGGCATTACCTCGGTCGCCTGCATCGCGGCGGCTTGCTCCTGCGCCGCCTGCTCGATATCGATCGTTGCAATCTTCTGCGTTCTTGCAACCTGCGGCTCTTCCTCAGCCTCTTTGGCGAGGCGAAGCTCAACGTCACGCAAGACTGCGAGACATGCCTCCGCATTGTCGAGCATGTACCAGGGTTCGCTGCGGCCCGCCTTCACGGTCTCCATGTAGTACTCAATACTGACGATGGCGTCGGCCAGGCGATCCGTCTCTTTCTGGGTCAATCGCTGTGGGCCACTACCCTGCAGCGCAAGCGTAATCACGCGACCAACGCGATCAACAACCTCCATCGCGCGGGTCTTGTTGAGCATCATCAGGCCGGCCTTGATGCCGCGAATCAGTGACGGGACGCTGTCGAGGCCCTGCGATGGCGCCTGTGATGCGAGGCTTTGCCCAACGGTCTCCTTGATGCGTGCAAGATTGATAATGCATTCGCGCATTACCGACTCGGCAACCTGCTGGTAGTCGGCAGCTTCCTGCGGTGGCAGGTCCGGACCCGCCTCATCGCCCGCTGCATCGCGCGGCACAATCAGGCGCAGCAATTGCTGATCGAGCCTGTCTTCGACGCGGAGCAACGTAGACGCGATATCGAGGACGACGGTCTCGCTGGCGACACCACCGCGCTCGACGACTGATTTGAGGCGATCGATCTCGGCATCGATATCGCCGCGCAGCTCGCCGAGTCCGAGGACGCCGAGCGTGTCGCTGATCTTCTTCAGAAGTTCAAGCTGCGGCACGAGTTCCGCCGACTTGTTGAGTCCCGTGCGGGCAAAAATATCCAGCACGTCTTTGACCCGGCCCAGGTCTTCCTTGATCGCGGACGCCACCGTCTCCATGAGCCTGACGCTGGGTGCAGACAGCGCTTCGCGCGCGCTCTCGACCTGTTCGTCGCCCGGCAACAGCTCGGACAGGTTGAACGCGGCACGTATCTCGCTGATACGCCTGCCCGCCTTGCTCGAACGCGCAACGTAATAAAGCAGATTGTTCAGCAAGTCATCGATCGGATGTTTGTCGAATGCCGTGATGCCTTCGTCTATGACACGCTTGATCTGCCGGTCGGTCTGGCCGAGCAGCCTCTTTATCGCTACCGAGGTCTCGAGTCCACCGTTCTGCAAGGACTCTAATACGCCGCCAACGACCCACCAGAGCTGGTGCATGTCGTCGCGGGTGGCGGCGCTCTCGAGTTTTGCAGCCACACTGGCCAGTGTCTCGAGATGTTGTTCGGCATTGCCTCCCTTGATCCACCCGAGTAAAGCCAGCTGAAATTTTGGCCGCAGTCGTCGCGCCACGGCAACCGGATCTTCACCCGTGCCCTCGCGAACGGCCGCTTTGTCCTTGGATTGCGTCGGCGACAGGTTCAGAAGCAGCAGTGTGCCTTCGGACAGCAACGGCTCGCCCCGTGCTGCGCGCAAATCGTTCAGCATCGGCAACAACACCAGCGCGATGTCGCGTCCTCCACCACGCAGCCGCTCGATATACGTCGGCAACTGCACCATCGCGCGCGTCAGCGCATCGAGCCCGTCTTCACGGCCTTTGCCTGCACGCAGTCCTGCCAGGAATTTGCAACCGAGTTCCATCTCCTCGGCCAGCAGTGCCGCGCCGTAGGTTTCGGTCATTTGCAACGCACCGCGGGCCTGGTGCAGAAGTTCGGCCGCGCGATTCAGCGCCGCCGATCCGCCCCGACCATCAACGCAATCCTCAAGCGCGAGGTGCGCGCTGCGGATGGTCTCCATGAGCTCGTCGCTGATGATCGCCAGCGCATTCACAGTTATCTCACTGCTGGCGCTGCTACGGTCGTCCCGCACCTGCTCCTGTATGCCGGTTTCACCTGTCATCAGTGCTTCGTGTGTTGCTAGCCCGTTTGTGCCCGCTCATCCGTCGGTGCCGGCGGTTTTTGCGCGCCGAGCACTTTCGACGTGGCCGACGACAATGCACTGGCCTTCATCGCTGCATTCGGCAGCGAGAAGCCAGCGACGGTCTTCCTGAGCTGCGACGCCAGTTCCGACAGCTTGGATATGGCTGCCGCGGTCGCAGTTGTCGCCTTGCCAGTTTGATCCGAGATTTCGCGTAGTCGTGTCGTTCGCCGGGTTACGTCGGCAGCCGAGCCTGCCTGCTGTCGCGCCGACCCCGAAATATTCTGTACCAGGCTTGCGATCTGGTTTGATACCTGTTCGATCTCATCGAGTGCCGCACCTGCGTTTTCGGCGAGCAGTGCGCCGCCGACAACATCGGTCGTACTACGCTCCATCGATACGACGGCTTCGTTGGTATCGGCCTGGATCGTGCGAACCAGGACCTCGATCTGTTTGGTGGCGTTCGTGGACCGCTCGGCAAGGCGCTGTACCTCGTCAGCGACGACCGCAAAACCGCGGCCGGCCTCGCCGGCCATCGACGCCTGGATCGATGCATTCAGGGCAAGGATATTGGTCTGCTCAGCGATATCGTTGATCAGTTCGATTATGTTCCCGATCTCCTGCGAACTCTCGCCGAGCCGTTTGATGCGCTTCGACGTGTCCTGGATCGTTTCACGAATCGTGTTCATACCGTCAATGGTCCGCCGTACCGCCTCGCCGCCCTTGTGCGCGACCTCAACCGAGTGTCGGGCAACGTCTGATGAACGCTCCGCGTTCCCGGACACTTCCTCGATCGATGCGGCCATCGACACAACGGACTCGGTCGCCGCGTTAATTTCGCGAGTCTGGTTCTCAGCAGCCTTGGCCATGTGTGATGCGGTGCTTTCGGTTTGCTTCGCCGCCGAATCAACCATGATCGCCGTTTCATTGACTGTCGCGACAAGTTTGCGTAGCTCCTCGATCGCGTAATTAAAGGAGTCAGCAATCGTTCCCGTGATGTCCTCGGTCACTGTTGCCTCGACAGTCAGGTCACCGTCAGCAAGGCTACCCATTTCGTCCAGCAGCCGCAGGATGGCCTGTTGATTGCGCTCATTCTGGTCGGCCTGTTCCTGTGCGGTCTGCTCAAACCTCGCGATCTGCAAATTCAGAAATACCAGCGCACCAATCAGGATCATGGCGACGACGATCAGCCCGACCGGAATCCATGGATTCTGGAGCGGACCGGGCAACGGTCCGCCAGCCAAGCCGCCCGAGAACGCGCCGCCCAGGCCCGCTGCGCTGGCAGTGAGTTCGCCCAGCGCCGCGTTCATCCCGTTAACCTGGCTGACGCTGCCGGCGATGCGTTCGGCCTGTGTCTCTATGTCGGCAACGTGACCCTGCAGAGGATTTAGCACTGCGGCGACATCGGCGCCCTGCAATCTGCGCACATCCAGGCCTGTGTTTTGGCCGGCCAGGGCATTCGTTACTGTCCGCAGAAACGCCGTATCGCCAGCAATCTCCGCAGCTACTGTAGCCACGTTGGCGTTCATGACCAGGGCGGGCGCCGACCGCCCCAGGTTGGCCGCCCGTTGTTGCAGCTCCTGGATGACGCCGGGGCTGCCCGCCCGGCTCAGCAGGGTGTTGGACAATTCGAGAATTGGCTCGATGCTCGACGCAATGCTCGCCCCGGCATCATTGATTGCCTCTACATCTGCACGTTTTGACAACACTGCGGCTGCGTGCGACTCGAGCTGTTGCCAGGCATCGGAACTGCCCGGCACCGCCGGGCCGGCACTGCGTCGTAGCTGCGCCAGGCGCTGCAGGCTCGTGTCAAGCCGATCAAATCCACCTGCGTCACCCTGCAACGCCGCCTGCGCTTGCGCCGGTATCGATTGGGACAACGCGGCAATCTCCGTGGTCGGGCTGCCGCCGCCGGCGCTCTGCAGGTAAGTAAGTGCCGCCGCAATGAGCAACATCACTACGGACACGATCGCGACGGTGCGGAAGGTTGATGAAACGTTTGTTTTCTTAGCCATGATATTTCAGGAACTCTGTAATGTGTCTCTTCGCAGCGCACCGGCTGTGCGATCGGCGCCAGTCATGCTTCCGCTGCCGCTTGCAGGAAAAGATTGCTTTCGATGAAGTCGAAGATGTTCAAGACGGGCCAGGTATCGTCGCCACGTTTGTAGGCGCCCGTGAGAAACCGGTCGCAGCGAACGACCGTTTCAGGCCATTGGTCCGCGTGTTCTTGGTCCATGAATCGGCGAAACCCGTGTACCTCGTCGACAACCAGGCCGGCTGGGATTTCGCGATGATTGACCGAAATAACGCGGGTCGTGCGGCGCAGTGACGTTCTGCCGCTACCGAGCAATAACTTGACGTCAATGAGCGGCAAAAGGTGGCCGCGCAGATTGGCGATCCCGAGCAGCCAGCGCTTGGCCCCGGGTACCCGCGTCATCGATTCCGGCAACATCAATACCTCGCGAACCTGGTCCCGGTTCGCGACGAAATGTTCATCGCCAATCCGGAAGC
>Ga0224508_10004133_pt1 | contig 11901 bp, 11 predicted proteins | sample SF_Jan12_sed_USG_4_FD_170157 | JGI IMG/M metagenome (GOLD analysis project Ga0224508, IMG submission 170157) | Sediment microbial communities from San Francisco Bay, California, United States - SF_Jan12_sed_USGS_21 | ecosystem: Environmental > Aquatic > Marine > Sediment | place: USA...
AGCGATCGTGGCAAGCCTGCGCGAGGTCTGCAAACTCCGTGGCGAAGTGATCCTCACTGCCCCGGGGAGCCTGGCCAACGACGGTAAAATCATCGACGACGTGCGCAGCTACGAGTAACAAAAAAAGGGACGCACTTATTTATTCGGTTACAAATAAATAAGTGCGTCCCCTTTTTGCGTTTACGTCTGAATCAGTACATGTGCATGCCGCCGTTGATGTCGATGGTCGAACCGGTGATGAACGTGGCGTTGTCGTCGACCAGGAACATCACGCCGCGCGCGATGTCCTCGGCGTGGCCGAGCCGGCCGACGGGAATGGTTCTGATGATTTTCGCCAGCACGTCTTCCGGCACCGCACGCACCATATCCGTATCGACGTAACCGGGTGCGATGGCGTTGACCGTAATGCCTTTCGCAGCCCCTTCCTTGGCCAGCGCTTTGGTGAACCCGTGGATACCCGATTTGGCCGCCGCGTAATTGACCTGCCCGTATTGCCCGGCCTGCCCGTTTACCGAACCGATATTGACGATGCGCCCGAAGCCGCGCTCGCGCATGCCTTCGATGACCGCACGGCAGCAGTTGAAGCACGATGACAGATTGGTTTGCAGGACCGCGTTCCAGTTGGCGAAATCCATGCGGTGCATGACACCGTCGCGGGTGATGCCCGCGTTGTTCACCAGGATTTCGACAGGTCCCAGGTCGGATTCGATACCTGCAATACCGGCCCGTACCGCTTCGTAGTCCGAGACATCGAACTTGAAGGTGGGAATGCCGGTGCGCTCGGTGAATGCCTGAGCGGCTGCGTCGTTGCCGGCGTAATTCGCGGCCACGCCGTAGCCAGCCTCTTTCAGAGCGACGCTGATGGCTTCACCGATGCCGCGTGTACCGCCCGTTACCAGTGCTACTCGACCCATTTGCTTGTCCTCGCGATGTCCGGTTAGTGAATGCTTTCGAACAATGCGGCAATGCCCTGGCCGCCGCCGATGCACATGGTGACCAGAGCGTACTGGCTGCCGGTACGCTGCATTTCAAACAAAGCCTTGGTGGTCACAATGCTGCCGGTGGCGCCGATGGGGTGACCCAGGGAAATGCCGCTGCCGTTGGGATTGGTCTTGTCCATCGGCAGGCCGAGGTCGCGGCACACGGCGAGTGCCTGCGCCGCGAACGCTTCATTGACTTCGAAAACGCCGATGTCCTCCAGCTTCACACCGGTCTTCTCCAGCAGTTTGCGCACGGCGGGCACCGGACCGATGCCCATGTATTTCGGCTCCACGCCGGCGTGGGTGTAGCCTACCATGCGGGCCATGGGCTTCAGCCCCTTGCGCTCCGCAGCCTGCGCTTCCATCATCACTATGGCCGACGCCGCGTCGTTGATTCCGGAGGCGTTGCCGGCCGTAACCGAACCTTCTTTGTTGAATACCGGGCGTAACTTCGCCATGCCTTCCAGCGTCGCGTCGCGCCGCACGTGTTCGTCGGTGTCGAATACCTGAGTGCCTTTGCGCGTTTTGATTTCCACTGGCACGATCTGGTCCTTGAACAAACCGTTATCGATGGCGCTGGCAGCGCGCCGATGACTTTCCACGGCAAGGGCGTCCTGATCTTCGCGCGTTATCTGCCACTTCTCCGCGATGTTTTCGGCGGTGATGCCCATGTGGCAGTCGTCGAACGGGTCGGTGAGCGCCCCCACCATGGCATCCACTACCTGCCCGGCATTCATGCGTTGTCCCCAGCGCATGCTTGGCAGCCAGTACTGTCCGCGGCTCATGTTTTCGGCACCGCCGGCCACCACGGCGTCTGCGTCACCCATTTTGATCACCTGCGCCCCGGAGACGATAGCCTGCAAACCGCTGCCGCACAGGCGGTTCAACGTGAAGGCCGGGGTCTCGTTGGGCAGTCCGCCCTGTATCGCGGCAACGCGGCTCAGGTACATGTCGCGCGTGTCGGTGTGCACGACGTTGCCGAATACGCAATGGCCGATATCTTCGGCTGCGACGCCTGCGCGGCTAACGGCCTCGCGCACCACCAGCGCGGCCAGATCGACGGTCGGTTGGTCTTTGAGGGTGCCGCCATAGGTTCCCACGGGGGTGCGGACGGCGCTTAGAACGACGACATCACGTTCGGACATGCTTTCCTCCAGCGTGTGTGTTGCAATGCAACATCAGATGGTTTTGATTTTGTAAGGCGAATTTACAAATACTAAACGATAATATGTTGCACTGCAACATATGAGCGGATAAGTCGTGACAGGGCGGCCACAGGGCCCTGGCGCCCCTGCAACGTGGACCGCATCACACTGTCGACGTAACAGGTTCACCCGGCTGACTGCAACTCTGTCACTGCGACTGGACCGCCATTACGGCAAGCTTACCGTTACCGGCCAACGGCCGGCATCCAGGCACCAACCCGGAGAGTTTCATGACCAACGAGATACTCAACACGACCTTGTTGTTTGCGGCCTGTCTCCTCTACGTGGCCATCACCAGCAGTCTGGCGACCGTCGGCATGTAAGTAGAAGACCTGTGAGAGGGCGTTACCCCGGCCGGGCAGGTTTGCTAGAGTCATGGGCATCGCAATGCCGATCCGTCCGGTTGACGGATTCTCGAGTCGACGGCGTTGCACCTGCAACCGGAGAATTTAAGGAGTTGTCCCGTGCACACTATCGAAACCGTGGAAGTTCTGGGCAATCCCATGGAGGTGTTCGTGTTCGCGCCTCAGGGCGGCGGCCCGCACCCCGGAATTGTTCTCGCACAGCACATTCCCGTGGGCCACACGGGTATCGAAAATGACGAGTTTACGCTGGCGGCCGGCGAACGCTTCGCCGCCGACGGCTACGTCGTTGCTGCCCCGTTCATCTTCCACTGGTGGCCCAAGGACGCCGATATTCAGGTAAAGCGCGACGAGAGCCGTGACGACTGGATGGCGGCCGACATGCGCGCCGCGTTCGATGTGCTGCGAGCGCGGGAGGACGTTGATAGCGAGCGCATTGGTGTCGTGGGACACTGCTGGGGCGGGCGCGTCGCCTGGATCGCCGCCTGTCGCATTCCCGAGCTGGCCGCCTGCGCGACGTTCTATGGCGGCAACGTCAAGGTCGCGAAAGGCGATGGCTCCGCGCCCATCGACGAGGCACACAGGATTCGCTGCCCGGTGGTGGGCTTTTTCGGCAACGACGATCAGAATCCCTCACCGGCCGATGTCGATGATTACAGTGCGGCACTCACCAAGGCGGGCGTGGAACACGTCTTTCATCGCTATGACGGCGCGGGGCACGCGTTCCAGAATTTTCCGGCGCCGGAGCGTTACCGGGAAGCGCAAAGCGAGGACGCGTGGCAGAAAGTCCTGGAGTTTCTTGCCGAAAAGCTGAAGTGAGGCGTGGCGCGCTATGGCCTGCAATTTTTACGAAGGATTCGCTTGTCGGTGGACGCGCTACATGCTGCGCCGGTATTGGCCGCCTACTTCGAACAGGGCGTCGGTGATCTGTCCCAGTGAGCAATAGCGAACCGCGTTCACCAGTTCCGCAAACACATTGCGATTCTCCATTGCCGCGAGTTGTACGCGATGCAGTGCATCTATGGCATTGTCCGCGTGTTGCCTGTGAAACTGTCGCAGGCGGGCCAGCTGGCTTTGTTTCTCGTCTTCGGTTGAACGCGCCAGTTCGATTTCCCGGGTTTCTTCCGAACGGGGACCGAGAAACGTGTTGACGCCAACGATCGGCAACGAACCATCGTGCTTGCGATGCTCGTAGTACAGTGATTCGTCCTGAATTTTCCCTCGCTGGTAACCGGTTTCCATGGCGCCCAGCACGCCGCCGCGTTCGGCCAGGCGTTCGAACTCGGTGAGCACCGCTTCCTCCACCAGTTCGGTCAGCTCGTCGATGATGAAAGCCCCCTGATTCGGGTTTTCATTGTTCGCCAGCCCCCACTCGCGGTTGATTATCAGCTGGATCGCCATCGCGCGGCGTACCGACTCCTCGGTGGGTGTGGTGATAGCCTCGTCGTAAGCGTTGGTATGCAGACTGTTGCAGTTGTCGTAGACGGCGATCAGCGCCTGCAATGTCGTGCGGATGTCGTTGAAGCTCATTTCCTGCGCATGCAAGGAGCGCCCGGACGTCTGTATATGGTATTTCAGTTTCTGGCTGCGCTCGTTGGCCCCGTACTTATTTCTCATCGCGGTCGCCCAGATACGGCGGGCCACACGGCCCATCACCGTGTATTCCGGATCCATGCCGTTGGAGAAGAAGAACGACAGGTTGGGCGCGAAGTCGTCGACGTGCATGCCGCGCGCGAGATAGGCTTCGACGTAAGTAAATCCGTTGGCCAGCGTCAATGCCAGCTGCGTGATCGGGTTGGCACCCGCTTCGGCGATGTGATAGCCGGAAATCGACACCGAATAGAAATTGCGGATGTCGTGCTGGACGAAATACTCCTGGATGTCGCCCATCATGCGCAGCGAAAACTCGGTAGAAAAAATACAGGTGTTCTGCCCCTGATCCTCCTTGAGGATATCCGCCTGCACTGTGCCGCGTACGTTCTGCAGCGCCCAGGCGCGGATTTTCTCCATTTCCTCGTCGGTAGGCGGGCGGTTGTTGTCGTTTTCGAACTTGCGCATCTGCTGATCGACGGCGGTATTGAGAAACATCGCCAGCAGAGTCGGCGCGGGACCGTTGATGGTCATCGACACCGAAGTCCCTGCGGCACACAGATCGAAGCCGTCGTAGAGCGCCCGCATGTCGTCCAGCGTGGCGATGGAGACGCCGGAGTTGCCGACTTTGCCATAAATGTCGGGCCGTTCGTGCGGATCGAACCCGTACAGGGTTACCGAATCGAAAGCCGTGGACAGGCGTTTTGCCGCTGAGTGCTCCGACAGCTTCTTGAAGCGGCGATTGGTACGGAAGGCATCGCCCTCACCGGCGAACATGCGGGTCGGATCCTCGCCTTCACGCTTGAACGCGAACACGCCAGCGGTATACGGAAAACTGCCAGGAACGTTTTCCAGCAGCAGCCACTTGAGAATCTCGCCCTCGTCCTCGAACGCGGGCAACGCGACTTTCGAGATCAGGGTGCCCGATAAAGTCCGTTGTTTGATCTGGGTGCGAATTTCTCGATCCCTGATTTTCACCACGTACTCGTCGCCGGCATAGCTGCGCTGGATCGCGGGCCAGATGTCGAGCAGTTTTTTCGCGCGCCCCTCGAGTTGTGCGTCGCGCCGTGCGATCAACGGATCGAGCGAATCGCTGTCGACGCCGCTCTCATCCAGCATTCTTTTGCTGGCGCGAAGCTGCTGACGTTCACGGGCTATTGCGGCTTGTGCATACGCCGCCGTTTTGTAGGCGCGCACCGTTTCCGCGATTTCGGCGAGATACCGTATACGGCTCGCCGGGATGATGCTGGAGCGCTCGCTGGAGCGATGCGTGGAAACGCGCGGCAGTTTACCCGGTGATTGCGCCAGTCCATGCTTGCGCAGCGCCTCGCCCAGTGCCTGATACAGCGCGGTTACGCCGTCGTCGTTGAAGTGCGCGGCGATAGTACCGAACACCGGCATCTCCTCGGTGCTTTGTGCAAACGCTTCACGATTGCGTTGCACCTGCTTGGCCACGTCGCGCAACGCATCTTCACCACCTTTGCGGTCGAACTTGTTGATGGCGATGACGTCTGCGTAGTCGAGCATGTCGATTTTTTCCAACTGGCTGGCCGCGCCAAACTCCGGGGTCATGACGTACAGTGACGTATCGACGTGCGTCACTATGCCGGCATCGCCCTGGCCGATGCCCGGCGTTTCCACGACCACCAGATCGAAACCGGCCAGTTTGCAGGCGTCGATGATGTGTGGCAGCGCGGTGGGAATTTCGCCGTCGTTGCCGCGGGTCGCCAGCGAGCGCAGATACACGCCCGGGTGCTCGATCGCGTTCATGCGGATCCGATCGCCGAGCAGCGCGCCCCCGGTTCTACGGCGCGTGGGATCGATCGCCAGAATGGCGATGCGCAGGCTGTCGGCATAATCGAGCCGCAACCGCCGGATCAATTCATCCGTCAGGGATGATTTTCCCGACCCGCCCGTGCCGGTGATGCCGAGCACGGGAACGGCTGGTTGCTGCGTAACCCGCTTGCGCAGTGCTTGCGCCAGCGGATTGTCGGTGCCGGTGTTTTCCAGATGCGTGATGGCGCGCGCCAGGGTGCGCCAATCGTCTTGCGGCAGCGCGTCGATGTCGACACCGGGCCCCGCGCCCGGGTCTACGTCGCAGCAGCGCAGCATGTCGTCGATCATGCCCTGCAGTCCGAGTTGCTGACCATCGGCCGGCGAATAGATCCGGGTCACCCCGTAGTCGTGCAGTTCGGCGATTTCCTGCGGAATGATGACGCCGCCGCCGCCGCCGAAGACTTTGATGTCGGCGCCGTCGCGTTCGCGCAACATGTCAATCATGTATTTGAAATACTCGACGTGGCCGCCCTGGTAGGAGCTTACAGCGATTCCCTGCACGTCCTCTTGCAACGCCGCGGTAACGATCTCGTGTACCGAGCGATTGTGCCCCAGGTGAATCACTTCCGCGCCGGAAGCCTGCAGGATGCGGCGCATGATATTGATCGACGCATCGTGCCCGTCAAACAGGCTGGCGGCGGTCACCAGGCGCACGTTGTGCTGTAATGCCGGTTTCGCATCGATAGCGGTGATGGTGGCGGACATGCTGCACTCCGGTCCGGGACGTTGCCGCGGCGGTTTCGGCACATGTGCCGGTCGCCGCGACGCGTCGGTCAAGGTTGCTAAGACCGGCATTTTAAGTGACGATTATGCATTTACGTTTACGTAAACGTCAATCTGTGCCGTTTGTCCGGCCCGATGCGTGCAACGCTGACTGGAGAGCGAGGATTGAGGTCCGTGCCCGACTCGATTGCCCCGAACCTGCCGTATTGCTACTCGCGGCGCGTGCAATGGGGCGACGCCGACCCTGCGCTGATGGCGTATACGGTGCGGTTTCTGGACTTCGCGATGGATGCAGTGGACAGTTGGTTCCGCGACGTCGTCGGCTTCGACTGGTACCGCATGAACACCGAGCACGGGATGGCTGCGCCGGCTGTTCACGTGTCAATGGATTTCCGCGAACCGTTGCGCCCGGGCGATCTGCTGACGCTCGCGGTGTATGTGGATCACATCGGCAGGTCGTCGCTCGGTTTGCGGTTCGAAGGCTGGCTCGAAGGCGGCACGCCGGTTTACGCGGGTAAACTGGTGCACACTTTCGTGGACCGGCAGAGTATGCGCAGCACGCCCATTCCGGCATTGTTTCGCGAACCCATCGAACGCTATGCTGAGGCGTGCGACGCGAGAATCGAAAAATGACCAGAGAGTTGTTTGCCACCCTGATGAACGAAGTAGCCGATGTGATCGGCGGCCGCGCCGTGGATACGAATCTGGGCGAGCACCTGAATCGTACGTTGCCTGCCGAAGGCGACACGTTTCGACGCATCGAGGAAGCTTGTCATGCCGGCGTGGATGCCGGCTGGATGTGCAAACACGAGGCCGGCGGCATTCGTTACGGACGGGTGTTACGGCCGGATGCCGTACAGGGGCTGAGTGTGGACGTGGTGTACATGAACGACGTACGCGGACCCCGCCACAAACATCCGAAAGGCGAGATCGACATGATCATGCCGATCGACAGCGCCGCATGCTTCGACGGGCATGGACGGGGATGGTGCGTATACGCGCCCGGCAGCGAACACTACCCGACAGTCACCGGGGGAGCTGCGCTGGTGTTGTATCTGCTGCCGGAAGGGGACATCGAATTCACGTGACCAGACAGCTAGCCTGATGATGCGCAAAGGCGGACTCGCGACGCCGTGTTGCAATAATCGCGCAGCGCGTTGAGGGGTTGAAGAAATTTTGATCGCGGCGGCTTGTGCCGCAGGCCAGCCGCGCCAACTCAATAATCTGCAGGAGGGCGCCATGCCGGCAACCGCGAAAGTCGACTACTCCACGGATCCCGCAACGATCGAAATACCCCGTGACTACAACGCTGCCGTTGAGTTTATCGATGTGCACGCGAGTGCCGGGCGCAGCGGCAAGACCGCTTTCATAGACGACGCCGGCGCCTACACTTATGCGGAGCTGGCACAGCGGGTAAATCGAGCGGGCAACGCTTTGCAAGCGCTGGGTGCCGAACTGGAGACCCGGGTCATGCTGTGCATGCTGGATACAGTGGATATGTCGGCCGTGTTCTGGGGCGTAATCAAAGCTGGCGCCGTTGCGATCCCCGTCAACACCTTGTTGACTCCGCAGGACTACGAATACATCGTAAAGGACAGCCGCGCGCGCATTCTCGTCGTCAGCGCTGCGCTTTACGATACGCTGGCGCCGGTCATTGCCGAGGCGCCGCACCTCAAAGAGATCGTCATCGCCGGTGGCAGCCGCGACGGCCATCAGTCGCTCGAAGACCTGATGGCGAGTGCCGGCGACACGCTCATGCCTGCCGACACCACCGCCGACGATGTTGCATTCTGGCTTTACACTTCCGGGTCCACCGGCACGCCCAAGGGTTCCATGCACTTGCACAGCGATCTCGTGTGCACCGCTGTGCATTACGGCAAGGGTGTGCTGGGTATTCGTGAGGACGACGTGGTGTTTTCCGCGGCAAAAATGTTTTTCGCATACGGTCTCGGTAATACGCTGACTTTTCCGCTATATGTCGGCGCCACGGCAGCAGTGATTGCGGGGCGGCCCACACCTGACAGCGTGCTGGGTGCGTTGCAGAAACACCAGGCGAGTATTTTTTACGGCGTGCCGACGTTGTATGCAGCCATTCTCGCCGACGAAAAAAACGACCGCGAGCGTGTGTCGCAACGCCTGCGTTTGTGCGTATCAGCCGGCGAGGCCTTGCCTGGCGACGTGGGCACTCGCTGGCAGGAAAAGTTCGGTGCGGAAATAATCGATGGGCTGGGCAGTACCGAGATGCTGCATATTTTTCTCAGCAATGTCCCCGGCGACGTGCACTACGGTACGTCGGGGCGTGCGGTACCTGGCTACCGGCTGCGGGTGGTCGACGAAGACGATCAGCCGGTAGCGCCGGGAGAAATAGGCGAATTGCTGGTCGACGGGCGGTCTGCGGCGGTGGCTTACTGGAACCAGCGTGACAAGAGTCTGCATACATTTATGGGCCGGTGGACGCGCACGGGCGACAAGTACACGGTCAGCGAGGATGGGCTGTACACCTACTGTGGACGCACGGACGACATGCTGAAGGTAAGCGGCAACTGGGTGTCGCCGTTCGAAGTCGAGTCGGCGTTGATCGCGCACGACAAGGTGCTGGAAGTCGGCGTCGTCGGTGCACAGGACGAGGCGGGGCTGATAAAGCCAAAAGCTTTCGTCGTGCTGCACGAGCCCGGTGATGCCGGGGCAGCGACCGCCACTGAGTTGCAGGCGTTCGTGAAGCAGAGCCTCGCGCCTTACAAGTATCCGCGCTGGATAGAGTTCGTCGACGCGTTGCCCAAAACGGCCACCGGCAAGGTGCAACGGTTCAAGCTGCGTGCGCGTTCGCCGGACTGACGGTAACTGCTGGCTGTGACCGGGCGGCTGGGCGGCCAGCGGGAGAACGGGTTTCTGGCCGTCGTCGGGCGGCGCTTGGAATACAGCTGGGTGCCGCCACACCGCGAGGACTTGCCGACGCTGGTACTGTTGCACGAAGGGCTAGGCTGTGTGGCGATGTGGCGCGACTTTCCCGAACGGCTGGCCGATCAAACCGGAGCTGGCGTCTTCACTTACAGCCGCGCCGGCTATGGCGCGTCACAGGCGGCCGAGCTTCCGCGCCCCGAGCGCTACATGCATGACGAAGCGCTCGAGGTGCTGCCGAAACTGCTGGCGCTGGCCGGCATCCGGCGCAGCGTACTGGTCGGCCACAGCGACGGCGCGTCGATTGCCTTGATCTACGCGGGCGGTAGTGGGCGCGACGACGTCGAGGGGCTGGTGGCGATCGCCCCGCATGTATTCAACGAGCAACTCAGCATCGAGAGCATTCAGAATGCGAGGACACTTTACGAAACGACCGATTTGCGCGCGAAACTCGCGCGCTACCACGGCACGCAGGTCGACGCGGCATTCCGGGGCTGGAACGATGTCTGGTTGCGGAAAGAATTCCGACACTGGAATATCGAGGAGTACCTCGATGCGATCCGGGTGCCGGTTCTACTGGTGCAGGGTGAGCAGGATCAATTCGGTACGCTCTTGCAGCTGCAGTCGATCGAACGACGCGTCGGCGGTTCATGCCGCACACTTCTGTTGCCCGAGTGCGGCCATTCGCCACACCGCGATCAACCGCAGTCGACGCAGCGGGCCGTCGCCGCGTTCGTCGCCGAGGTCGCCGCATAGTCGGTGGTTTTTTGTGAACACGTCGAGCGCTGGTGAATTACGTTTACGTAAAGGTCAATGTTATACTGGCTTACAGTTTTTACACGTAGACCTCATGGATTCGCGGACTTATACGATCTCGGAGCTTTCCAAGGAATTCGGCATCACCACTCGTACGATCCGGTACTACGAGGATCAAGGGCTGATAAGTCCCGGCCGCCACGGTCGGCATCGGATCTACTCACGTCGCGATCGCACCCGGCTCAAACTGATCCTGCGCGGCAAGCGACTCGGCCTGCCGTTGCGCGATATCGGTGACATCATCGACATGTACAACACTGACCGCGGCGAAGCCGGGCAGCTGAAACACTTGTGTACCCGCATCAAGCAGGATCGTGCAATGCTGCTACAGCAGCGTGCCGAGATCGACACCATGTTGCGAGAGATGGACGTTATCGAGGCCCAATGCCGCAGCGCGCTGGCGCAACTGGAGACTGCTTAAGCGCATGCGTAAGGCTCACGGCTCGCGAGGTTGATCGATGCAACAGGTCTACGACATCGTGTTCACCGGTCGGCTGCGGCCCGGCACTGATCCGGAACAGGTACTCGATTCGTTCGGCAAGCGGTTCGACGTAGGACCCGACACGGCCCGCGCGATGCTGCATGCGGAACAGGAAATCGTCATCAGGAAAAGCGTACCGGCGAACCAGGCGTACAAGTTCAAGGAAGTGCTGGAATCGTTCGGCATGGAAGTGCGGCTGCAAGCCCTGCATGAGCATCTTGAAAGCGAAGAACCGTCGCTGGAACTGGTGCCCAAGGGTGGCGCAGCCGCGCCTGATGAACCTGCCGAGGAAAAGGGGTCGATGCATCTGCACCGGACCGGGGTCGAATGCCCGAAATGCGGGACCCGGCAACCGGCGGCCAGGGCCTGCGTAAAGTGCGGGGTGATATTCGCCAAGTACTATGAGCACGCGGCCAAGCCGTCGAGCGGTGGCGAAAGTGCCAGGATTGCCAGGGCGCGCGAAGCGGCGCGCAAAACCGCAGCACGGCGCCGCAACTCCACCCTGATAAATGTCGTTCTGGCAATAGCGGTACTTTGCATCGTGGGTGGGTTGAGCTACGTCTACTACTCCGGGCATCAGTTTTAGCGCGCCGCGGCGCTGGCCGCAGGAGAATGCTCATGTTCGAGCCTCGCAACGAGCGCTTCGCCGAGCGTGTGCGCGCCAGCTTCGAGCGCCAGAATTTCATGCATACGATCGGTGCGCAGGTGACCGCCGTGGAACCGGGGTTCGTCGAGATCCGACTCGCGTACGCCCCCGCACTGTGCCAGCAGCACGGCTTTTTTCACGGTGGTGTGATCGGCACGCTGGCCGATAACGCCGCCGGTTACGCCGCGTTCAGTCTGATGAGCGAACACGACTCGGTGCTCACGGTGGAATACAAAATGAACTTTGTGGCGCCCGGCCGTGGCGAGGCGCTGGTTGCGCGGGGCCAGGTCCTGCGGCCGGGACGGACACTGACGGTCTGTGAGGCCAAAGTCTATGCCCGCGGCGGCAATGACGAACGTTTGTG
>Ga0224508_10004134_pt1 | contig 11899 bp, 14 predicted proteins | sample SF_Jan12_sed_USG_4_FD_170157 | JGI IMG/M metagenome (GOLD analysis project Ga0224508, IMG submission 170157) | Sediment microbial communities from San Francisco Bay, California, United States - SF_Jan12_sed_USGS_21 | ecosystem: Environmental > Aquatic > Marine > Sediment | place: USA...
CGTCCTTGATGCCATGTCCGGCCATGCCAAGACGCGGCAGCTTTGCCACCACGGGTTGTGCCTTGTCCAGCAACTCTCTTGCCTGCTTTGGTCGGTTACGTTTCTGCTCAATGAAAGCAAGCAATATGGCTGATTTCACATTCTTGTGATCAATCGTTACGTCGGAATCACCTGCCAGCGACGGGTGGCCGCGCATCAGGTGATCATAGGCGCGGTTGAACTCGCCTTTCATGATCGCGGCACCGACCATCAGCCCGGAAAGAACGTCGGCGGGATACGAGGTAGGATCTTCGAGACTCTCGAGTTCGGTCAGGGCGCCCTCGTAGTCGCGCGTGATGTAATGCCAGTAGCTCTTGCCGATCGGGTAAAGGGGATGATCCGCCGGAAAATTTTCAACGAAATCGCTAACGGCTTCGTCTTCGCCGAATTCCTGGTAGATTCCGATAAGAGCGCCACCCGCCATCGGGTCCTCACTGAGCGCCATTTCCCGTAAGCCCCATGCGACAGCTTCGTCGAGGCGCCCGAGTTTTTGCAGGTGATTGCTGAGGTAGTTGTACGGCAAATACCAGTCGGGAAATATGCTCGCTGCTCTCAAGAGCATTGCCGTTGTTTCATCGTTCTGGCCGCGCGACGCGTAGAAGCTTGGCAGGTTCACGTATGGAATTCGGCTCAGCGGGTCGATCGTCAACGCCTTGGTCAATAGTTCGACTGCTGCATCGATTTCACCTTCCGCTTGGCGCAGCGACGCGAACCAGACATAGGCATCTGCCTGGCTTGGGCTGAGTGACAGAGCTGTCCTGAAGGAAGCCGCGGCATCAATATTGCCCGTGCCGATGCGTGAAGATTCCCACTGCATCAATTGCAATAGCCCGCGCGCGGCATAGGCTTCCGCGAGCTGTGGATCGATACTGAGCGCTTTATCTATGGCGCTTGCGGCCATAGAGAATGCTTCGGATTGCGGGATAGACTTGTGGTTTGTATGAGTAATCAGGACGGACTGCGCCAACGCTGCATGTGCTTGGGCGTAATCAGGATCCATTTCGATGGCGTGTTCGAACTGCGCGCGAGCGTTCTGCAGCGACGTCAAGGTACGCGCCGAAAGATTGCCACGGCCTTTCACGTACTCTGCGTAAGCTTCGATGCTGTTCGTCGGGATAGATGCCAGGCGCTGCTGATCTTCGGGCGTGAGTACTGCGCGTAATGCCGAAGCGATCTTGGCGCTGATTTCGCTTTGTATCTCGAAGACGTTCTCGATGGTTAATGCTTTGTCGTAGGATTCTGCCCAGATATGCTCGTCTGTCTGTGCGTCGATGAGCTGCACTGTGATGCGCACCTGGTCGCCGGAACGTTGAACCGCCCCCTCAAGAATCGTAGCTACGTCGAGCTCTCGTCCGATTTGCCGCATGTTTTGGGCGGTATCGCGATATTCGTTGACCGATGTACGAGAAATGACGCGCAGTGACTCGACGCCGGCGAGACGCGTCAGGATGTCATCGTGAATGCCGTCGGCGAAATACTGGTTTTCGGCGTCCGTGCTGCGACTCGAAAACGGCAGAACTGCAATGGAGTCTCTGGAAGATGGTTCTACAAGCCGTTCCCCGTCGCTTCTAATTCCCGTAACGTTAAACGTTATGGAAATGCCCAGCGCAACCGCCAGCAGCCCGATGATAACGCGATTCATTCGCTCGCGCGGTTTCGGCTTGTAGGAGGTGCGATCGACTTCACGTTCTAGTCTGACGCCGTCCGGCGTGATTTCGAAGGCCCAAGAAATGACCAGCGCGATCACGAAGCCCACGACGACAGCTATGACGTAATACTTGAAGATTCCATCAGGCACGCCAAATGTCGGGAGCAGGACGGATCCAGCTTCGATGAGAATCCATGATACAAGCGCGTATGCGGCTGCCACTCGCAGCATATTGCGTTGTCTGAGTTCAGATACGAATGTAGTCATAAGCGGATTATGGCCGTGTTTGACCTTTATGGCAGCACCTGAGTTCCTGTTTCGAAGCCAAAGAACGTATTGTTTCCATATGTATCACCGCAACAAGAAGCTGACAAATGCCCGCATTGTCCGGCTATCATTGCGAATATGACAAAAGTACTATTAATCGACGACGACAAAAAGCACTCGGAGCTGCTGCAGGCCTATTTCAAGCGCTTCGGGATCAATCTCGTCTGCGCTTATGAAGCGGAGAGCGGGTTTCGCAAGTTAAATCGTGAAGATCCTGATCTGCTGCTGCTGGACGTCATGCTTCCAGGGAAGGATGGTTTTGAAATCTGCCGCGAGGTGCGCAAGACCAGCAACCTGCCGATCATCATGTTGACTGCACGTGGTGACGTCATCGATCGCGTCTCGGGCCTTGAGCTCGGTGCGGACGATTACATCGCCAAGCCATTTGAGCCAAGAGAACTCGTTGCGCGGGTCCAGGCGATTCTGCGACGCTCTGAAGCGGGCGGTCCGAACGTCGGCAAACTCGAATTCGACGGTCTTGCAATCGACCTTGAAGCGCGAACCGTCGAAGTCGATGGCAAAATAGTTGACCTCACATCGATGGAATTCGAGCTGCTCGTGATTCTTGCAAAACGACACGGCAAGAAACTGTCCCGGGATGACATTCTTAGTGAACTGCGAGGTATCGACGCTGCGATCCTGACGCGATCGGTCGATATCATGATCAGTCGCCTGCGAGGCAAGCTCGGTGACTCCGTGAAGCCGCCGCGATTTATTCAGACGATCTGGGGACGCGGTTATTCTTTCGTCGGTGCGCCGCGCTCGGATGCTTAGACGGTTATCCCGTTCCCTGTCGTTCAGACTGCTGGCCATCTTTCTTGTGTTGGCGCTGATGTTCGTCTATGGCACTTTCACAGCGCTGCGCTGGGTCTATAACAGCGATGAGATACGGGGTCTCATCAGTGGTCATCTATCCCTGCACGTTCACTACGTGAAAGAGGACATTGGATCACCACCCCGAATTGACCGCGCGATCGCCATCACGGAGAGTGTCCCTGTCGACATCCGCATCCTGGGCCCGGGTATAGACTGGGCGTCGGATGCGAATTTCCCCGATTTGGCGACGCTGGATTTTGGGCCCAGCCCAAAATTCAGCGATGACGCGGACGCTTGGGTCGATGAACTGCAGGACCTGGAATTTGCGGTAGAGAGCGACCATCGATTCATAAAGATCCATCAGGATGAATACGACATCGTCGTTGCGTCGCCGCGCATAGCCGACGTGAGTACGGGACCGGACCTGATCACGATTATTGTCAGCCTCGGCCTGGTCTACCTGATGATTGGCTACGCGGCCGTCAGCTGGCTTTTCAAGCCCATTCGGGCGATACGTGCCGGCGCCGCTCAGATCGGCGAGGGCAATTTCGACCATCGAATTCGCAACATCAGGCAGGATCAGCTGGGTGACCTTGCATCGGATATCAATCGACTCGCCGACGATGTTGAAAACATGCTCGACGCAAAACGCGCGCTGCTGCTGGGAATCAGTCACGAGTTGCGCACGCCGCTGTCGCGCATGCGCCTCATGCTCGAATTCATTGACAAAGAAGCAGATCGGGAATCGCTGAAGCCGGAAATAGACGAAATGGAGAAAATCGTCGTGTCATTGCTCGAAGCAGAGCAGCTCAGCGCGCGGCACGTTACTCTCAATCGTTTCCGTGTGAACATCAGTGCGCTGATCAGTGAACTGATCAATAACTACTTTAGTCGCGACCGACAGCGGGTTGTTGTGCACGTTGCCGCAGATGAACTTGACGCAAACGTCGATGAGGCCAGGATATCCCTGCTGCTGAAGAACCTGATCTCCAACGCCTTGCGGTATGTGCCCGAATCAGGAGGCCGCGTGGACGTAACGGCAGAAGCTGATGGCGACGATCTTGTGCTGCGCGTCGAAGACAATGGGCCGGGTCTGTCGAAGGACCAGGCCGAGCACCTCGGCGAACCGTTTTACCGCGGCGACCCGTCGCGCACGCGAGATACCGGCGGCACCGGACTCGGTCTCTATCTCGCGATGTTGGTGGCGGAAGCCCATGGCGGTTCCCTGATACTCGCAAACCCCGACCAGGACGGCGCCTGTTTCGAAAGCCGGATCCCGCTGGGATTTAACATAAGCTCCTGATCAATCAAGAAATTAACTCTGTAATTCAATAGCTTGCTCGAGATAGGGGCTGTCATTCTTGATTTCTCAATCAAATGATATCAAAATGATATTAAAATAGATGAAAATAAAAGGAGAATGATGTGATTTGCGAAAAGACCAAAACCGTATCCTCGGGTTACATGATGATCGTGGTACTGCTGGTCGCCCAACTGGCCACTGCCTATGCCATTTTTTTGGCTGTTCGAGCGATGTCTATCGGCGGCTTAGTTGTCACCATTCTGGCTTCAACGGTAGTTCTGGTCTGTTGGGCCGGCTTGTTCATGGTCCACCCGAACGAAGCCAAGGTCCTGCAGCTATTCGGCAAATACGTTGGAACGACGCATGAGCCGGGACTTAAATGGGCAAACCCGTTTTTTGCGAAGACCGCGGTATCTACTCGCATCCGGAACTTCGAGAGCGGCCAGCTGAAGGTCAACGACTCCCAGGGCAGCCCAATCGAAATTGCGGCCGTTGTCGTCTGGAAAGTATTCGATACGGCTGAAGCGCTCTTCGAAGTGGACGACTATGAGGAGTTCGTGCGAATCCAGAGTGAGTCAGCGCTTCGCAATCTCTCGACGACCTATCCTTACGAGCCGCATGAGGGCGAGGGCACGGCGCTACGAAGTCATCCGAACGAGATCGCGCAGTCGCTTCGTGAAGAAATTCAGGATCGCCTTGAAAAAGCGGGCGTTACGGTAATTGAGGCTCGCATCAGTCACCTCGCTTATGCGCCCGAGATTGCCAACGCGATGCTTCGCCGCCAGCAGGCTTCCGCAATCATTGCCGCGCGCCAGCTGATTGTCCGCGGTGCGGTAGGCATGGTCGATATGGCGCTCGATGAGCTGCGTGACAATGACGTCGTCGAACTCGACGAGGAACGCAAAGCGGCAATGGTCAGCAACCTTCTTGTCGTGCTTTGCAGTGACGAGAGCGCGCAACCGGTTCTGAATACGGGTTCGCTGTACACCTGATTGGGCTGCAGTTCACGAAGATCCGCCGGGGCACAGCATGGCGACAAAAAAATCCTTCGCGCTGCGAATTGACGCGAAAACGCTCAAAGCCATGCAGCGCTGGGCCAGGGACGACTTGCGCAGCCTGAATTCTCAAATAGAGTTCGTGTTGCGCGGCGCGCTGCATAAATCGGGTCGATTGCCAAAACACGGCAAGGATAACGAGGTGTCAAACGGTGATAGCATCGAACGATGACAACCATTGTTCCAATTGTGTCAATCGCGCTTGCGTTGATAGCCGCCGGCTGTATCGCGTACATTGCCTGGGAATTGACCTCGGAAGACAAGCCCCCTGGCAAGCCGGATGAAAACGGGCCGCCAGGGAGCCATTAGTCCCTAGCGCCGTCGCTCCGATGTCCGTGACGACGATCGTCGTTTCGATGACCGCTCCGACTTCTGTTCTGACGATTGCCGGGCCACTGCGACAGCAGGACTCTTACGTTGCACGTTTTCCTGGCGCCGCGGCTCGGCTCGTCTCACCTGGCGTTGCGGCTCGGCTCGTCTCACCTGGCGCTGCGGCTCGGCTCGTCTCACCTGGCGCTGTGGTTCCGCCTGTTTGACCGGGCGCCGTTGTTCAATACGGCGCGGTGTGGGAACCGGCGTAGCTCGCGCAGTCTCCTGGCGACGCCGCTCCACCGTGGGTTCAGCCCGACGTAGCTTGGGCGTCGGTTCAGAACGCCGCTCCTTGGCGTCAAGGCGACGATCCTGTGGTTCCTGCCTTCGATCACGCATTTGCGGCTGACGCTGCTGTCGCGTTGTGTCGGATCGTGTCCGCGCCGTAGTGTCAGTTCGCGGCGTCACGCGCGTTGTCTGCCGGCGCCTGTCGGTACCTGCAGTCCGGCTCGTCGCCGCAGTTCGTGGTCGCTCGCGAAACGCAATCGGCTCACGCACGTCTTCACGGCGACGGGTATTGCTGCGGGCAGCCTGCTCCCGACTATCGATCCGTCTTACGCGAGGTGTCGCGCCATCGGTTCGAGGGCTCGTGTAATGACGATTGCGAGTTACACGGTGTCTCGGAACATAATCACGCCTGTTGTCGCGTGGACGCCAGCGGTCACCGCCGTAGTAACGGTTGACCGTAATGTTGGTGTTACCGCCGACGTAGATGGTGTTGTGGATGACCCTGGTCGGTCGGCGATACCACCATCTATCCCAGTAAGAACGGCCGTAGTAAGGGTGTCCGTAGTAGCTGTGGTGAAACACACTCAAGCTGTCGGAATACCAGCCGATCGTGAATGCCGTCGTGACGCCCCAGAAATACCCGCGATTGAAGGCGTGAGCCGACGAGTACGGATAATAATAGACCGGATACGGGCGTGGATAGTAGTAGTAGACCGGGCGCGGCTGATAAACGACCACGCGCTCGGGCTCATAATAGGGCACGTAAATAACGTCTTCGGCGACCGGCGTAATCTCGATGGCGCCCTCGTTGCGTGCGACGTTCTGGTAAGAGTCGCTTTTCAGATTGCCGGCTGTATAGGCCCTGTCGCGAAACGTCTCGATTGCGCCGACCACATCAGACTGTTGCGACACGACAGCCTCGCCGAGGCGCCATGTCCAGTCGATATCGTCGTTGAGAAGTTCGATTACCTCGGGGTAATTAAGCAGTGCGACGACTGAATCATCCCATTCCGGATCCGGTTCGAGTGATGGGTCTTTCTCGAGTGCCTCCAGGAAGCGGGCTGCGTCGACGATCTGCAGGGGGTAGGCGGCAGCTGGTAGGACGATCGCCAGCAGATCATCCGGATACAGCGCGATGGGGCCGACCAGTTCCTCTATTTCATCGGACGAAAGCAACGGAATATCCTCGTTGCCGGTCGGCGGCTCCGAGTATTGCTCTTCGAAAGCGCCGATGACTTCGCCGTTTTCATCCACTGGTACCTGCGCCAGTGCTGCGGCCGGCATTAGTGCCAGCAACCAGAATGAGGCGACGGAAGTTCTTGCCAGTCCGAATTTGGCGTCGAGTCGGTTTTTCATGCGGCCTCCCGGTCCATAACATCTTGCGGACCTGTCCATGTTGAGGCTAATAGTAACGCCGCCTAGCTGAACCGATGCTTAACCGAAACGGCCCTGTTTGGGCCGCTTATGGAAACTCTGTCGTCAGTCGTCGCTCCCGCCCGCCCAGGCGATGAACTTCCAGCCCTCGTCGGTGCGAACCAGGATATCGGTATACCGGCCGTTGCTGGTCTCAATCTTGCCGTCTTTACTCTTGCTCTTGTTGGCGCTCGTAAACAGGTAATGCGCTATTGCGACGTCATCGTGTACGACGATCGACAGCGGGTACAGTTCGTGAGCGACCATTTCGCTGACCGTTTTATTGAAGCGGTCCCACATCTTTGTGGATGCCTTGCCTCTTGGCGCCGGCGACTCCTTGCCCCAACCCGAGAAGTCGTCTGTCAGCAGTCGATCGATCCACTTGTTGTCGCCTTTTGCGTCGGCATTCCACGTTGCTTCGATTTGTGCCCAGACATCGGCCTGATCGTCAACCGGATTGGCGGGTGTCCCCTGTGCCAGAACGCTGCCGGCAGCCAACAAGAAAACACTCGTCAAAATCATACGGAACACGTTTTTGATCTTCATCGCTTGGAACCCCCGAGGCTATCCCTGATTTAAGTACTGCAAGTTTAGTCGCATTACGCCAGTTCGACAAACGCAGGTTTATTATTCCTGATTGCCGAGTACCATCGAAACCAGCTCGGAAACGACATGATGCGGCAGCGCGGTCGTATTATCGTACTCGTATAGCTCGTGCAGGTCGTTTTCGGACAGGTAGTCGGGATGATGGGTTTCTACAATTGTCGCGTATTCGAAAACCTGTTCGTTTCTAACCAGCAACAGCTGATACACATGCAGTGCGAGATTTTCGGCACCGTCAAGACGCATGAGTTCGCGGATGGCTGTTTTTTCTTGCGAAAGAGCGAGGCTGCCGATGTGCATCGTCTGTTTGTGTACGTCCCACCCATGCGATCTGAAAATGGCGCCTATCGAGTTACCGGCAAGTACTTTCGCGTGTTCTTCGCGGTAGCGATCGTCAAGTTGGTCGGCAAATCTTACGACGGCGTAGGTACGACAGGCTTGGGTGCCATCTTCCAGGCTGTACAGGCTGGACCGCCGCAGTCCGGCCTCACTGGCAAGAACCGCAATGCCGTAACTGCCGAATCGTTTCTCGATCCGTTCGCTGTTGAGCAGCACGGGCTCTGTCGCACAGGCGCTGAGCATTACGGCCAGGACGGCCGGTGGGAAAGTGGTCACTTGCATACTGGCAATAAACTGCAAAAAAGTGGGTGAACCATATACTGTGCGTAACTGGGCGTAAAGGAGTAGCGGAATGCGCGCAATGGTCCTGACTTCAAGCGCTGGATTCGACGAGTCTGGCGAACCGCTCGTAATGAGAGAGCTGCCGCGGCCGGTTCCTGGTGTTGGCGAGGTCCTGGTCAGGGTTCTGGCGTGCGGCGTCTGTCACACGGAGCTCGACGAAATCGAGGGCCGAACGCCACCCAGGAAATTCCCCGTTGTTCCCGGCCACGAAATCGTTGGGCGTATCGTAGAGCTTGGCCCTGAATGCAGCCGCCACGAGACCGGACAACGGGTCGGAGTAGGCTGGATTCATTCCTCCAGCGGCAGCGTCGACGAAAATATCAGCGAAGCTTTCGTGGCAACGGGGCGGGATGTCAACGGGGGCTATGCCGAGTTCGTCGTCGCGCCGGAGCGCTATGCGTACCCGATACCCGCGGTATTCAGCGACGCCGAGGCGGCCCCATTGTTATGCGCCGGCGCCGTCGGATTTCGCTCGCTGCGGCTGGCGAATATCACGGATGGGCAGGTACTTGGTCTGACGGGATTCGGCGGCTCGGGGCACCTGGTGCTGCAGCTGGCCAGGTATCTCTATCCGAGGGGCAAGATATTTGTCTTCGCCCGCAGCGAAACAGAGCGCGCTTTTGCCGAAGAGCTTGGCGCAAATTGGTCGGGCGATACCGAAGAAAGTCCGCCGCAAGCACCACACGCAATTATTGACACGACACCGGCCTGGAAGCCCGTGCTGGCGGCGCTGAAACAGCTGCGCCCGGGTGGACGCCTGGTCATCAATGCCATTCGAAAGGAGGCCGCAGACCGGCAATTGATGGCTGCTATCAGCTACGAAGACCACCTGTGGATGGAAAAGGAAACCAAGTCGGTCGCCAACGTGACGCATCGCGATATTGAGGAGTTCTTGCTCATTGCGGCGGAAATACCGCTGCGCGTGGAGATCCAGACGTATCCGCTCGAAAACGCAAACCAGGCTTTGCAGGATCTGCGGGCGGGACACGTTCGTGGCGCGAAGGTACTGATGATTTCGGACACGGTTTGAATCCGGCCTGGTTTCAATCGCATCGGCTCAACGATGGAGACGTTATACTGGGAATTCGCTAACGATCCGGATGGCTGCATGTCTCACAACATTGCCTGTTATCGTTGCGGCGCGCCGCTGGGCGCGCTGTCGCTGCCGTTTTCACGGCGGGATCAATGCCCGGACTGCAGCGCGGACTTACATGTCTGCAAAATGTGCGTGTATTTCGATTCCGGGGTGCCAAGACAATGTCGCGAAGATGGCGCGGAAGATGTTACCGAAAAGGAGCGCGCCAACTTTTGCGACTGGTTCAAGCCGTCGGAGTCCGCATTCGACCCGCAAGGCAAGTCTGAGGCCGACGCCGCAAAAGATGCCCTTGCCGAATTGTTCGGCGAACCCGATAAACGTTGACGAAAAACATGACAGCAAACAACGAAACGTCACTGGTTGTCCTGTCCGGCGGGCAGGACTCCACGACCTGTCTGTACTGGGCAATCGACCGGTTCGGGACGGCGAACGTCTCGACGATTTCGTTCGACTATGGCCAACGGCACAAAATCGAGCTTGAGTGCGCCGCTCGCATTGCGGAACACGCCTCCGTCAGCAATGCGCGCTTGCCGATCAACACGTTCGCCGCCCTGGGCGGTGACGCGCTGACCGATAGTGATATCGCGGTTGAAAACGGCATAGCCGCCGAAAGCGGCCTGCCGAACACATTTGTACCGGGCCGTAACCTCGTCTTCCTGACGTTTGCGGCCGCCTACGCTTATCGACGCGGCATCGATCATCTCGTGACGGGTGTCGCGCAGACGGACTACAGCGGTTATCCGGATTGTCGCGAGGATACCATTCGCTCATTGCAGCAGACGCTACGGGCAGGAATGGAAAGCGCGATTGTCATTCACGCGCCGCTGATGCACTTGTCCAAGAAAGAGACGATTGAACTGGCGGTGCAGCTCGGTGCGCTTCCGGCGCTGGCTCTCACTCACACCTGCTACAACGGCGTCCGCCCGCCTTGCGGTGAATGTCCTGCGTGCAAGTTGCGCGCGAGAGGATTCGCCGAAGCGGGAATTAAGGATCCACTCCTGCAAACGAAATGACATATTCGGTCAAAGAAATCTATTACACCTTGCAGGGTGAGGGCGCGCAAACTGGCCGTCCGGCCGTGTTCCTTCGCTTTACGGGCTGCAATCTCTGGTCGGGAAGGGAGGCCCACCGTGAAGAAGCTATCTGCCGATTTTGTGACACAGACTTTGTTGGCACAGACGGGCCGGGAGGCGGCAAGTTCGAAACGGCCGATGATCTTGCTGAGGCCGTTCGCCGTGCATGGCCGCGAGGGTCGATCTCCGCATCGCCATATGTGGTCTGCACTGGCGGCGAACCTCTATTGCAGCTGGACGGCGCGGCGATCGATGCGCTGCACAGCGCGGGCTTCGAGATCGGCGTTGAGAGTAACGGTACCCTGGTCGCACCCGAGGGTATCGACTGGCTTTGCGTCAGTCCAAAAGGCCGCGCGCCCGTATTGCAGACCTCGGGCGACGAACTAAAACTCGTTTATCCGCAAGCGGAACCCGAGGCGCAGCCTGACTCGTTTGCTAACTTGCGTTTCAGGCATTTTTTTCTGCAACCGCTGGACAGTCCCGAAAGGGATGAGAATACGCGGAGCGTGATCGACTACTGCCTGCGCCATCCTCGATGGAGGCTGAGCTTGCAGACACACAAGATTATCGGGATCGACTAGGCATGAATCATCGCATCGGGCGCGGTCTGTTCGCATTGCTGGTAGGGCTTGCAGTGGCGGTATTTTCATACAAGTGGATCACCGACCCCGATCCTCGTGTGGAACGGGCGCGCGAAGAGCAAGTTGTGCAGATCTCGCGATCGTTGCTGGCGACGTTGGTTGAGTCGGATTCGCTGGAGATTGTTGATCCCTTGGCACCCAATCGCAAGGTCGGCAAAGTTTATGTCTTTGCGGAAGCGCCTGGCTGGGCCGTGTCAGGTTACTACCGGCGCAGCGACGAGGATCGCTGGCACCCGTATTTAATGAGTCTGACTGAAAATTTCGAGCTGAGCCGACTCAAGGTTCAGGATGAAGCACTGGCCGAGCGGGCCGCCGCCGATCCAAGGCTCGCAATCAGTCAGTAGATCAAAGGACGAGTGTTGCTACCCAGCCGATCAAGACAATGAGGCTTGTTGCGTAGCCGAGGCCGAGGACGATCGTTACGGGGTCGAGTTCGATTCTATTTTCGTCGTAAGTCATTTTCTCATTCCCTTGTTTGCCTGGGTGAGATTGAATCGTCGCCGAACATGGCCGCGGCCACATGAGCTTAGCGTGATGCTCTCCTGAGCAATTTGTGATTTATGCTCGCCGAGCCGAGAAAAAGTGGCCAACTTATTGAAAATTCAAT
>Ga0224508_10004135_pt1 | contig 11897 bp, 10 predicted proteins | sample SF_Jan12_sed_USG_4_FD_170157 | JGI IMG/M metagenome (GOLD analysis project Ga0224508, IMG submission 170157) | Sediment microbial communities from San Francisco Bay, California, United States - SF_Jan12_sed_USGS_21 | ecosystem: Environmental > Aquatic > Marine > Sediment | place: USA...
GGTGGCGGCCACGCCACCCAACCGCCGTTGCCGGCCTGCGCATTCGACGATGCGCCGAGTACCCAGAGCGCGTTGGCTCGTGGCGTCGACCCCGTGCCGAATGACGTCTGTTGGGGCGCGAGCAGCCACCAGCGATGGCCGGCTGCGTCGTTGCCGGTCCCGGCGTCGTCGAGGTAGGCGAGTATCGATGCCGGCCCCGACGTGCCGAGCGCCAGGTTCGACTTCGCCGCCGCGCTCGTGCCGGCCGCGCTGTAGCACGGCCACCCCGGCGTCGGCGAGTGCGAGAGCACATTCGCCGCATCCATCATCAGTGCAGCCTGCTGGGTCGCTGCGTTGAGCGACGCGTCGAGTCCGACCGTCGGGACGCCCGCGAGGCCGCGGGCGTAGTTGATGACGTCGAGGGTCGCCTGCTGGTAGGCAGCGCTGGTCGTGCCGGCCTGGCACGCGTTGACGTTGCCGGTGAAGCCGATCGGTTCGTCGAGCGACGAGTGGACCATCGTGCGGTACGAGCTGATCACCTCGGCGCGACTGCTCGCATCGACTGCAGGGCCGGCATCGGCGGCCACGACGGTGTCGGCGGATGGCGGGGCCGCCGACTCGTCCGGGGCGGTGATGAGTGGTTCGCTGGACGAGTCGTCGGCTGCGCTCGACCCGACGCCGGTGACGGCGACCGCGACGAAGAGCGCGACGCCCGCAGGGCGGATGAATGCTGGTGACATCTGGCTGTGTGCTCCGAAACCCGCGCACAGTCGATTGACGGATCGCACTGTAGGCGGGGCGGAGCGGTATGTGACGTACCCCCGACGATTTCGATGAGAGCGCCGTGTCGTCGCTGGTAGCGTCGCGGAGCGTGAGCGAACATCGACTCGACGAGCTGGCGGCCGGCATGCCGATCGTCTACGGCGGCGACCGGATCACATGGGTGCCCCCCGAGCTGGCCGAGGCGTTCGCCCCCGGCGACCGGCTGGTGGTCGTGCAGACCACCGGCGATCTGTTGCACGTTCCGGCGGCTGACTGGGATGTGGCGGTCGGCGCGGTCGGGCGCGCCCACGCCGCATTCGCAGCCATGGGCACCGTGGCCGACGACCAGATCTCGGCGTTCTTCGACGCCTTCGCCGAGCGCCTGTCCGACCCCGACGCCTCCGCGTCGATCGCCGCAGCCAATGCCGCCGATGTCGAGGCGGCCAAGGCTCGCGGCCGCAGCACGACCCGGCTCGTGATGGACGACAAGATGCGAGCGGACATGATCGCGGGGCTCCACGCCTGGCGCGACGCACCGTCCGGGCGAGGTCAGGTCATCGAGACGCTCGAACACCCGGGCTGGTCGGTCGAGCAGGTCAAGGCCGGACTCGGCGTCGTCGGATTCGTGTTCGAAGGTCGACCGAACGTGTTCGCCGACGCCACCGGAGTACTGCGCTCGGGAAACACCGTCGTCTTCCGCATCGGTTCCGATGCGCTCGGCACCGCGAACGCCATCGTCGACGCCGCCCTCGTGCCCGCGCTCGCCGCAGCCGGTCTACCCGAGGGCGCGGTTTCGCTGGTCGACAGTCCCGCCCGAGCGGCGGGCTGGGCGCTCTTCTCCGACGACCGGCTCGGCCTCGCGGTGGCGCGGGGCTCGGGTGCTGCGGTCGCACAGCTCGGAGCCGTCGCCCGGCAGGTGGGCATCCCCGTGAGCCTGCACGGCACCGGCGGCGCCTGGATCGTCGCGGCGGCGAGCGCGTCTGCCGACGCCTTCGAATCCGCCGTGTACCACTCACTCGACCGCAAGGTGTGCAACTCGCTCAACACGTGCTGCATCGTCGCCGCCCGTGCCGACGAGCTCGTGCCCAGATTCCTCGACGCGCTCGATCGCGCCGGCCAGCGGCGCAACGCAGTCTCCAAGCTCCATGTCATCGCCGACCAAATCGATCATCTGCCCGATCGGTGGTTCGACGAGGCCGCCATCTCCCGGGCCGAGGGCGACGTGCTCGAATCGCGGACCAGCACCCTCGGCTGGGACGACCTCGGTCACGAGTGGGAGTGGGAGGACAGCCCCGAGGTCTCGCTCGCGATCGTCGAGTCCGTCGACCACGCCGTCGCCGAGTTCAACCGGACGGCGCCCCGGTTCGCAGCCAGCCTGGTGTCGAGCGACCAGGCCGAACACGAGCGGTTCTTCGAGACGGTCGATGCGCCGTTCGTCGGCAACGGGTTCACGCGCTGGGTCGACGGGCAGTACGCCCTCGACCGCCCCGAGCTCGGCCTGTCGAACTGGCAGTTCGGACGACTGTTCGGCCGGGGCGGGGTGTTGTCGGGCGACTCGGTCTACACAGTTCGCACCCGAGCGACCCAGAGCGACTCCGACATCGGACGATGACCGCCTGAGACGAGCCGTGGAACGCCGAGGCCTGGCGAGCTACTGCTCCCACTGCATGGCCGTTCGGGTCGCCATCTCGTATCGCCCGCACCGGCCGCGCGAAGCTCGGGGCCATGAGCACACGTCCCTTCCGCATCCTCGGAGTCCAACAGATCGCCGTCGGCAGCACCGACAAGGGCCGGCTCCGGAATCTCTGGGTCGACATGTTCGGCCTCGACGACCGGGGAACGACGGTCAGCGAGTCCGAGAACGTTGACGAGGACATCCTCGCGGTCGGCTCCGGGCCACATGCAGTCGAGGTCGACATCATGGAGCCCCTCGACCCGGACCGGTCACCAAGGGTGCACGTTCCGCCGCTCAATCACGTCGGCCTGTGGGTCGACGACCTCGCGACCGCCGTCGGCTGGCTCACCCGACAGGGCATGCGCTTCACGCCGGGTGGCATCCGGCCCGGCGCGGCCGGCCACGACATCTGCTTCATCCATCCCAAGGGCAACGACGACTTCCCGCTCTCCGGTGAGGGCGTGCTCATCGAGCTGGTCCAGGCGCCCCCCGATGTGATCGAGGCGCTCGGGTGATCAACGACCTGGCCGGCAAGGTCGCTGTCGTGACCGGCGGGGCGAGCGGCATCGGCCTGGCCCTGGTCGAGGCGTTCGTCGAGGCCGGAGCCCGAGTGGTGGTCGCCGACATCGAGGAGCCGGTGCTCGCGCGCGAGATCGCACGACTCGATGCTGCCGGCGCCGACGTACTCGGGGTCGTCTGCGACGTGCGCGAGCTCGATCACGTCGAGGCGCTCGCTGCTCGCACGATCGAAAACTTCGGTGCGGTCCATGTCGTCTGCAACAACGCCGGCGTCGCGCCCGTGGGGCCGATGATCGAATCGAACGCAACCGAGTGGCGGTGGGTGCTCGACGTCAACGTGCTCGGGGTCGCCAACTGCATCATGGTCTTCGGACCGACCCTCGTGGCCCAGGGCGAAGGGCACATCGTGAACACGGCATCGGGCGCCGGCCTGGCGACGACCGCGTTCTTGGGCCTCTACCACGCGTCGAAACATGCGGTCGTCGGGTTGAGCGAGGCGCTCTACAAGGAGCTCGCCGACACCGGCGTCGGCGTGTCGGTGCTGTGCCCCGAGCTGGTCGATACGCCGATCTTCGAGTCCGAACGAAACGCACCCGACGGTGTCGACCAGAACACCGAGGTCCTCAGCCCGCTGCGCGAGGTCATCGCTGCCGTCGGCATCCCGGCGGCCCAGGTCGCCGCCGACGTGCTCGACGCTGTCCGCTCCGATCGGTTCTGGATACTGACCCACCCCGAGACGGTCGCCCACGCACGAGCGCGGATCGACGACCTCGAAGCCGGCCGCAATCCGACCGACGCCTACGCCGCGTCCCGCGGGTCCGAGCCGACGGAGGCATGATGGAGACGGTTCGGGTCGGGCTGGTCGGCGCCGGGTTCATGGGCAAGATCCACACGCTCGCATACCGCAATGCCGCCATGTTGTTCGGGTCCGCGATCCCCGTCGTCGATCCGGTCGTCGTCGCCGACTTCGATCCGGTCCTCGCCGACCGCGCGGTCCGCGACTGGGGTTGGTCGCGAACCGCAGCGACGTGGCAGGAGGTGACCGCCGCCGACGATGTCGACGTCATCGACATCTGCACACCCAACGACACCCATGTGGCCATCGCGCTCGACGCGCTCGAGCACGGCAAGCACGTGCTCTGCGAGAAGCCCCTGGCCCTCGACGCCCACGACGCCCACCGGCTCTGTGAGGCGGCGCGGTCGACCGACCGGCTCACCCAGGTCGGGTTCGTCTATCGCCAGTGGCCGGCGGTGGTGATGGCCCGCCGGCTGATCGACGAAGGAGCCATCGGCGACGTTCGCACCGCCCGAGCTCGGTTCCTGCTCGACTACAACAGCGATCCTGACGTGGCGATGAGCTGGCGGTTCGACCGAGCGAGGGCGGGCTCCGGGGCCCTCGGCGACATCGGGTCGCACTGCATCGATCTGCTCCAGTACCTCGTGGGCCCGATCTCGGAGGTCACCGCCCGGATGCAGACGTTCGTCGACCGGCGGCGCCGCGTCGACGGTGCAGTTGCCGACGTCACCGTCGACGATCAGACCGAGATCCTCGCCCACTTCGAGAGCGGTGCCAGCGGCACGATCCTGGCGTCGTGGGCCGCCACCGGGCACAAGTGCGATCTCGGATTCGAGCTGATCGGCTCGCGCGGCTCGGTCCGGTTCGGTTGGGAACAGTCGAACGAGCTGCAGTTCTACGACGGCGATGACCCGGCGGACCGGCTCGGCTTCCGCACGATCCTGCTCGGTCCGACTCATCCCGGGGCCGACGACATCCACACCGTCGCCGGCCAGGGGCTCGGGTACAACGACGCATTCGTGATCGCGGCGCGAAACACGCTCCGCGACCTCGCCGCCGGCACGACCGGGTCGATCCCGACCTTCGTCGACGGCCTTCGGGTGGCCGAGGTCGTGGACGCCGTGATCGAGGCCGCGGCCGGTGGCTCGGTGGTGCCCGTCACCCGCCGGGCCCTGTGAACACGGGCTCGGGCAGACCGCTGACACCCGGTGTGAGCGCGAGAACGCCGCCGGCCAGGGGCTGACCCGGGGCGGTCGGCTGCGACCCGCCGGTCGAGATCGACGTCAGGAAGAGCGTGTCGAGGCCTGCACCCCCGAACGCGGGCATCGTCGGCTTCTCCACCGGCAGCTCGATGATCCGGTCGACCCTGCCGTCGGGCGTGGCGCGCAGCAGCGCCCAGCCGTAGACGCACGCGATCCAGTAGCAGCCGGTCGCGTCGACACAGGCGCCATCGGGCCGCCCGGGAAGGTCGGCGAAGTCGAGGAAGATCCGTTCGTTCGATCTGCGGCCCTCGGCCTGGTCGTAGTCGTAGGCCCACACCAGGTCGCGCCACGTGTCGGCGAAGTACATGACCGATCCGTCGGGACTGAATGCCAACCCGTTCGAGACGCCGACACCCGTCTGCACCACCTGGCTCGTGTCATCGGGTTCGACCCGATGGAGCATCCCCGCCGCCGGTCCGTTGCCGGGCGGGTCGTTCATCGATCCCACCCAGAAGCGACCCGTCGCGTCACAGCGCCCGTCGTTCAGCCGCCTCGGCCCACTCGCCGGCTCGAGGACCACACGCTTCGTCGTGGCACCCGACGACCACGTCAGATCGACGAGCTCGTGTTCCATCGCGACGAGCAGTCGGTCCGGGTCCGCCGTGAGGGCCATCGAGCCGGGCCGGCCGGCGAGCGCTCGTGTCTCGTCGGTGCCGCTCGTCGGGTCGAAGCGGTGCACCAGTCGTCCGTCGATGTCGATCCAGAAGAGGCGCTGATCACGGGCGCTCCATACCGGGCACTCGCCCAGCTCGGCCCTCGCGTCGAGCACATTGTCGATCCTCATCGCACCGTCATCTTGCCGCATTCCGGCCGACTAGGGTCCGGGATCTGCCTCGATCGGACGAAGCAGGATCGGAGGAGCGTCGTGGAGACGATCGGACCTACTGGTGAGCTCGACGGCAGGGTCGCCGTCGTCACCGGCGCGGCGTCCTACATCGGGGCGGCAATCGCGGGTCGGCTGGTCGGCGCCGGCGCGATGGTCGTGCTCGGTGATGTCGACGCCGCGCTCGGACGCGGGATCACCCAGCCGCTCGGCGACGCTGCCCGATTCGTCGAGGTCGACGTCACCAGCGACGACGACCTCGACAGCCTGGTCGACACCGCCGTCGCCGAGTTCGGTGGCATCGACATCGCGATCGCGGCGGCCGCGATTTTCGACGATGCCCAGCTCGAGACCACCCGTGACCAGTGGCGCCATTCCTTCGACGTGAACGTCATCGGGGCCGCCATGCTCATCGAGAAGGCCGTTCCCCACATCGAGCGGCGGGGAGGCGGCGCGGTCGTCATCGTCGCGTCCGTCTCGGCCAAGCAGTCACAACCCGACCGCATCGTGTACCCGGTGACCAAGACGGCCCTGCTCGGCCTCACCCGCAACGCTTCCCAGCTGCTGGCCGGTCGCTCCATCCGCGTCAACGCGGTCTCGCCGGGGTGGACATGGAGCCGCCGCATCGAGCAGCGCTACGGATCGCGCCAACGAGCCGACGCGGTTGCCGCCGAATTCCAGGCCCTCGGCCGACTTGCCGATCCCGAGGAGATCGCCGATGCCGTCGCCTACCTGTGTTCGGACCAGGCGTCGTTCGTGACCGGCGCCGACCTCGCCGTCGACGGCGGCTACGGCGCCATGAGCCCGGAGGCGCTCGGTCAGGCCTTCGAGAAGTACCCGATCACCTAGTCGGCGAGCCCGAGCCCCCGCAGGTACTCCAGGCTGGCCCTGGCGTCCTCGAGCGCCGTGGTCTGGGACCGGAAGTCGCGGTCCTGCTCGATCGTGCCCGGCCCGTCGAAACCGTTCGCCAGTTCCGCCGCCAGCGCACCGAAGTCGACGACACCCGTGCCGACCGGGCAGAAGACGCCGAGCGCGACAGCGTCGAAGAACGCGACGCCATCGGCGAGCACCCGCTCGTGGACGACCGGGTCGACGTCTTTGAAGTGCAGGTAGAGCGCCCGGTCCCGGTGATCGGCCAGGAACCGGACCGGTTCGATGCCGGCATACGCGAAATGTCCGGTGTCGATGCAGAGCTGCACCCCGTCGGCCTCGGTGTCGTCGAGGATCCGCTCGACCTCGTCCTCGAACTCCACCGTGCTGCCGACGTGGGGGTGCAGCACCGGCGTGAGGCCGTGCTCGATGGCGATGGCCGCGACCAGTCGGAGGCCGCGCAGGAAGTCCTGATATGCGGGGCCCTCGAGCCGGCGAGCGGCGTCGCTGCGTCCTGCCGTGGCGCCGCGTTCTTCGTTCACCATGTCGATGATCACGAGGTAGCTGCCGCCGAGACCGGCGATGCGGCCACAGGTCAGTCGGGTGATGGCGGCGAGCTCGTCGTGGCGGGCCGGGTCGTGGACGGGTTCGAACACGTACGAGCCGGCGACGCCGAGGCCACGGGCGGCGAGCTCGGCTCGAACTCGTTCGTCGTCGTCGGGGAGGAATCCGAGGGGCCCGAGCTCGCACCACCGGTAGCCGGCCTCGCTGATCTCGCTGAAGACCTCTTCCCACGGCGGGGCACCGGGCTTGTCGGGCAGATCGACCCCCCACGACACCGGTCCGTTCGCAACGCGCAAAGCCATGCTCGACCCCAATCTCCGATCGGCCCGGACGCAGGGTACATTCTCGCGCCATGACGACCGCGAGCTCGATCGGCGACGTGTTGGTGACCTGGCCCGGCTACGACGTCGACGGCGAGCGCACGGGGCAGGTGCTGCGCGACGCCGGGCTCTCGATCCGGATGGAGCCCAAGACCGGGCCCCGATCGCCGGCCGAGCTGCGGCACCTGCTGGGCGACGCAGTCGCCGCGATCGTGAGCACCGACCCCTTCGACCGCGACGTGATCGGCGCCAGCCCGAACCTGCGGGTCATCGCCCGCACCGGCGTCGGCACCGACACCGTCGACCTCGTCGCCGCAACCGAGGCGGGTGTGTTGGTGACCACCACGCCGGGCGCAAACGAGGAGGCCGTCGCCGACCACACCCTCGCCCTCGTGCTGTCGCTCGTACGCCGTCTCCCCGAACACGACCGCTCGCTCCGCGCCCATCGCTGGGACCGCGCCGGAACCATGACGCCGGGCGACCTGTACAGCTCGACGGTCGGTCTCGTGGGGTCGGGCCGGATCGGGCGGGCCGTGGCCCGCCGGCTACGCGCGTTCGGCAGCACGATCCTCGTCTGCGATCCGGCGCTCGAACATCCCGCCGCAGGGACCGAGCTCGTGAGCCTCGACGAGCTGTTGGCCCGATCCGACGTCGTGTCGCTCCACGTGCCGCTGCTGCCCGAGACCAGCGGCCTCATCGGCGCCAGGGAGCTGGCGCTCATGCGCCCCACCGCTGTGTTGGTCAACACGGCGCGAGGACGCATCGTCGACGAACCCGCGTTGGCGGACGCGTTGCGCCGCGGCCAGCTCGCCGGCGCCGCCCTCGACGCCTTCGCCGAGGAACCGCCGTTCGACTCCGAGCTGCTCGAGCTCCCGACTGTGATCGTGACCCCGCATGTCGCGGGCCTGAGCCTCACGTCGATCGCGACCATGAACGAACAGGCAACGCAGTCGGTGGTCGATGTGCTCCGGGGCGAGGTCCCCATCGGGACGGTCAATCCCGAGGCTCGGTGATCGAGGTCGGTCAGAAACCGACCCGCTGGTGTTTGGACTCGGCCTCCCATTCGGCGCGGGCGACGAGCACGTCGGCCCGCTCGCTCACTTCCGGCACGCCGACCTCCCACCACGAGCCGCCGCCGACCCATTCGTACTGCGCCACGTCGATGACGATCACGTAGCTGCGGTCGGCGGCCTTGGCCTTGGCGAACGCGGCCGGCAGATCGGCGAGGTTCTCGACCCGTTCCGAGATGGCGCCGAGCGACTCTGCGTGTTTGGCGAAGTCGACCTGGCGGTAGTCGGTGTGTCGAGCAGTGCGGAGCAGGTTGTTGAACTCGGCGCCGCCCTGGTTCACCTGGAGCCGGTTGATGACGGCGAAGCCGCCGTTGTCGCACACGATGAAGATCACCTTGTGACCGGTGAAGACGGTCGAGTAGATGTCGGTGTTCATCATCAGATACGAGCCGTCGCCGACGAACACGAGCACGTCGGACTCGGGCCGCGCCATCTTGGCCCCCAGCCCACCGGAGATCTCGTAGCCCATGGTGGAATAGCCGAACTCGGCGTCGAAGTTCCCGACCTGCTTCGAGCGCCACCCGGCAACGAGCTCGCCCGGCAGGCCGCCGGCCGCCGACAGGCAGTAGTCGTCGTCGTCGCAGTGCTCGTTGATCACCTGGATCACCTGGGCATACGAGGGTGTCTCGGCCGACGGCTCACGCGCTCTGATCGAGTCGAGGTGGGCGTGCCACTCGGCGATCTGGGCCTGGGCGAACGCGAGCCAGTCGTTCGGCGCCGCATAGTCGCCGAGCGCGGCATCGAGCTCCCCGATCGCCACCAGCGCGTCGCCGATGACGGGTGTCGCGTGTTGTTTGACCGCGTCCCACCGGGCGGTGTTGACGGACACGAACCTGACGTCGGGATTCTTGAACAGCGCCCATGATCCGGTGGTGAAGTCCTGGAGGCGGGTGCCGACCGCGAGCACCACGTCGGCGTCCTCGGCGACGGCATTGGCGGCCGTGGCACCGCTCACACCGACCGGCCCGGCGTAGTTCGGGTGGTCGTGGACGAGGGTGGCCTTGCCGGCGACCGTCTCGACCACGGGAATCCCGCGGCGTTCGGCGAAGGCCGTGAGCTCGCCGACCGCGCCCGAGTAGTGCACACCGCCGCCGGCGATGATCATGGGCTTGCTCGCACCCTGGAGAATCGATGCGGCCGCCTCGATGTCGCGGGCGTCGGGGCCGGGCCGACGGATGAAGTGCACTCGGGGCTCGAAGAACGCGGCCGGGTAGTCGTAGGCGTCGGCCTGCACGTCCTGGGGCAGCGCGAAGAATGCAGGCCCGCAGTCGGCCGGGTCGAGCATGACCGCAAGCGCCTGGGGGAGCGACCGGACGATCTGTTCGGGTTTGGTGATCCGGTCCCAGTAGCGCGACACGGGCTTGAACGTGTCGGCGACCGTCACGGTGGGGTCGTGGAACTGCTCGATCTGCTGCAGCACGGGATCGACGATGCGGTGCTGGAAGGTGTCGCCGCTGAACAACAGCAGCGGGAGCCGGTTGGCGTGCGCGACGGCCGCCGCCGTGACCATGTTCGTGCAGCCCGGGCCGACCGACGAGGTCGCGATCATGATCTGTCGGCGTCGCTGCGCCTTGGCGAACGCAACAGCCGAGAGCGCCATGCCCTGCTCGTTGTGGCCTCGCCACGTGGGGAGCTCGTCCTGGACCTGTTCGAGGGCCTCGGCCAGACACGTCACGTTGCCGTGGCCGAAGATGCCGAACACGCCTGCGAACAGTGGTACCTCGTCGCCGTCGATCACCGTTCGTTGGTTCACCAGCCACCGCACGATGGCCTGGGCGGTCGTCAGTCGAATGGTGTCCACCTGGGTACCTCCGGTCTCTCCGCGTCGCGGGGTTCTTCGGAGCCGACCCTAGTGCCCGGCCCGAGGCACCGGTCGAGCCGCCGGGGCACTGTCGTGGTTCGTAGTAGGGTCATGCGCCGCATCGGGTCTGGAGGTCGGGTGTGCAATCGGATTCGAGGAGTTGTCGGCCGGCGAGCGATGTGAGATGACGTTCCGGATCGGGTTGATCGGCAGCGGCTACATGGGCCGAGCCCACGCCATCGCCTTCCGCGCCGCATCGGCCGTGTTCGACCTCCCGGTCGATCCCGAGCTGGAGGTCCTTGCCGACATCGACGCCGAAACCGCCCGATCGGCCGCCGCCTCGCTCGGCTTCACGCGTAGCACCGGCGACTGGCGACAGCTCGTCGCCGACCCGCTGGTCGATCTGGTCGACATCACGACGCCGAACATCATGCACGTCGAGATGGCATCGGCCGCGATCGATGCCGGGAAACACGTGTACTGCGAGAAGCCGTTGGCCCCCACCGCCGCCGAGGCGAGGCCACTGGTCGAGGCGGCCGAGGCCGCCGGAGTCCTGACGATGGTCGGCCTCAACTACCTCAAGAATCCCATCACGGCCCTCGCCAAGGAGATCATCGACAGCGGCGAGATCGGCGAGGTGTTCGCGTTCAGGGGCGCCCACTTCGAGGACTACATGCTCGACCCGAGCACCCTGGTGAGCCCGTGGCGCTTCGACCCGCGATCAGGCGACGGTGTGGTCGCCGACCTCGGCAGTCACATCGTCTCGATTGCCCGGTACCTGCTCGGGCCCATCGTCTCGGTCGCCGCAGATCGCCGAACCGTCATCGGCGAGCGAACCTCGTCCGAGGGCGAGACGATGACGGTCGAGGTCGCCGACGAGATGGACTCGCTGATGCGGTTCGCCAGCGGCGCCACGGGAACCGTCGCCGCGAGCTGGATCGCGACCGGACGCAAGATGGCGCTCGGGTGTGAGGTGCGAGGCACCGAGGGCGCGCTCGTCATCGACTTCGAGCGGCTCAACGAGCTCCAGCTCTACACCACAGGTCAGCCGGTCGGTCGCGAGGGGTTCACGCGGATCCTGGCCGGCCCGGCCCACAAGGACTATGCGAGCTTCGTCCCGGCTCCCGGCCACCAGCTCGGGTTCAACGACCTCAAGGCCATCGAGGTACGGGATCTCGTCGAGGGAATCGCGTCACCCGACGGACGCCCGTGGCCCGACTTCCGCGAAGCATGGGAGGTCCAGCGGGTGATCGACGCGATCATCGCGTCGGACGGTCGGGGCGCCTGGTTCGACGTCGACGATGTCGACTGACCGGTGGGCCCCGAGCATTCCCCGGCCGGCTCGACCACGGCCGGGTACACCGCCGCCCACGATCGTGCGATCATCGCGGCGGTGACGAAGGGAGCTCTCCATGTCCGATCTCGATGATGTCCGTCGCTTCCTCGGCGACGAGAA
>Ga0224508_10004136_pt1 | contig 11897 bp, 12 predicted proteins | sample SF_Jan12_sed_USG_4_FD_170157 | JGI IMG/M metagenome (GOLD analysis project Ga0224508, IMG submission 170157) | Sediment microbial communities from San Francisco Bay, California, United States - SF_Jan12_sed_USGS_21 | ecosystem: Environmental > Aquatic > Marine > Sediment | place: USA...
CCTCCCGCCCCTCACTGGTTCTACCTGTTCTTTGCAGAGCCAGGGAGCCCACCAGGCACTCAGACGCCTCCCAGTGGAGGGTGAAGGGTAACCGGCCTTCGGCCGGCCCCTCACTGGTTCTACCTGTTCTTTGCAGAGCCAGGGAGCCCACCAGGCACTCAGACGCCTCCCAGTGGAGGGTGAAGGGAAACCGGCCTTCGGCCGGCCCCTCACTGGTTCCACGGTTCACGCCCGAAGGGCGGTGACATCCCTCTGACTGTTGACTGTCGTCTGTCGACTGTCGACCGCCAACTGTCGACCACATTCCCAGGTGCATAGCGTGAAAAAGTCCGCTACCCTCTGTCGTCACGGGCATGCTGGCCCGTCGGGCTAGACACAGCGGAGAACTTCCCATGATCGCAGGACTCATTCGTGGCATCGCCACGCTCGCTTCCCTCGCCGTGGTGGTCACCTCCGTCGGGGCGTTCGCACTCGGTGGTGATTCCGGACTGCTGAGCACCGAAGCAGTGCTTTCCAACACAGGAGTCGAGGCCGAGCAGCAGCGGCTCACCCTCGAGTTGGTTTCATCTGAATCCGACGCCGCCACGGCTCCGGCCGAAAGCACGCCGGTGCCGGCCAGCAACCCATCGGCCCAGACAGGCACGGCATCGCCGGCTCCGTCCGCTCCCGCCGCTTCGGCGGCCCCGATCGACCAGCGGGTGACGCCGACGGCCGCACCGCCGACGACTGTCGCTCCGGCGGTCAGAGCACCCACACCGGCGACTCCATCACCGACCCCCGCCACCACAACCACAACCACAACCACAACCACAACCACAGTCGCCCCTCCTCCCGCCGTGTCCGGCTCGGGAATGGCTTTGTGGGACACCGCCTGGCAAGTTGCCGCAAAAGCCAACGATGCGGGAATGCAGCAATACGTCAACCGCCTGTCGGAGGCCAAGGGAATCACAGGCGCCAACATCACTGGATTTCTCTTCTCAGTGGTCAACATCAATCAGGACATCAACACCGCAAACGGATTCGGCAACACCTTCGGTAGCTTCTCTGAGCCAAACCCGGCCTACCTCAATAACGTCGAGACGCTGATTGCCAAAGCGGCTGGCCGGGGTTTGCGAGTGGCCATCGTGGTGGGCTGGGATGGACCAGAGCAGTACTCCGTCGAATCAGGAAAACTCAACGCCGACAATGCCTACCAGTACGGCTTCACCATCGCCTCACGATGGACCCGTCCTGACTTTGCAAGCCGGTGGGCGATTTCCGCCTGGGTCATGGGCGGCGACACCACTCGGGACAGCGGCGGGGAACACGGTGCCGTCTGGGCGGAGGTCGTCCGCGGCATCGAAGATGCGGAAGCGGCCAACGGATTCGGCAAAGCCACCATCCTCCACCACACCGCTCCCGGCCAGCAGATGCACTACGTCGGTGCCTCATGGCTGGACGCCCACTCCCCCCAGACCGGACACTGCACCGACACCAATACCGCCGTCGATTGGATAAATCAGCTCCACAACAGTGGGGCTCGGGTCTGGGGCAACGCCGAGATGCGGTATGAGGACATCACCTGGAGTTGCAACGGAAATGTCCCCATCAGTCCCGATCAGGTGTTGGCCGACGCCATCGCCATGGCCAACCTCGGCTATATGGATAACTTCGTATATGGTCACGACGATCGATGGAACTCCGGATGGCCGGGGGCCAACGGTCTGGACTCCGGCGGCGCGGTCTCGCCGGGATTGCAGAAGATCCTCGATCATCCCGGGCTCATCCGCTCCCGCTAGGTCTCGACCTCACCGCAGCTAGCGTTTCGGCAATGCGCTCGCTCCAAACAGCTCAGGAACAGGTCCTCGACACGGTTTCCGCCCTTCCCGCAACAGCTCATCCACTGGCGGACTGCCTCGGCTTGGTGGCGGCCGAAGACGTACGGGCCGGCCACCACATCCCTCCGTTCGACAACTCGGCGATGGACGGATATGCGGTTCGGGCAGCCGACATTGTCAACACACCAGTCGAGCTGCAGGTGCTTGAGGACGTCCCCGCCGGCAGCGTCCCGACGCAGAGTGTTGTCACCGGCTCTGCCATCAAGATCATGACCGGAGCGCCGATGCCGGCGGGAGCCGATGCCGTGGTCCGGGTGGAAGACACCCAGGCGGATGGCGACGTGGTGACCATCCGCGTCGGCGTCCCGGCCGGGGCCTCTGTACGGCGGGCCGGCGGCGACATTAGAGCCGGCAGCACCGTGGTGACGGCCGGCACTCGTCTCGGACCCAACCACCTGGGGGTGCTGGCTTCGGTCGGAACCGCTCACCCGCTCGTCTATCGCCGGCCAACCGTTGCCGTCTTGTCAACCGGGGACGAAATCGTGCCCTACGAGACGGAACAGCTGACGCCCGGCCAGATCCGGGGTACGAATGGGCTCGTGCTGGTCAGTCTTCTCCAGCAACTCGGGGCCACAGTCCTCGATCTGGGGATCGTGGGGGACGACGCCGACGAATTGAGAGCCGCGCTGGCACGGGCGGCGACCGAAGCCGACGCCATCGTTACCTCGGGCGGTGTATCGATGGGTGAGTACGACCTGGTCAAGGCGGTGCTCACCGACCTCGGCGGTGTCGAGTTCTGGCAGGTCGCCATGCAGCCCGGCAAGCCATTCGCCTTCGGCATCATCGACGGGACTCCGCTGTTCGGACTCCCTGGTAATCCCGTTTCCGTGTTCGTGGCCTTTGAGCAATTCGTACGCCCCGCCCTGCTGCACATGATGGGCTCCCCCAATCTGTTCCGTCCCCGGGTGCTCGGCGTCCTCGAGGAGGAGGTGGACACCAATCCGGAGAAGACCGTCTTCATCCGAGTGTCTCTGTCGTGGCAAGGCTCGATTCCGCATGCTCGGCCCAGCGGTGGGCAGGATTCGAACGTCTTATCGGCCCTGGCGTCCGCCGATGCCCTGGCCGTAATACCGGTCGGGAGCGACCGGGTAGCCGCCGGCTCCGAGGTTGAGCTCGAGATGTTTCGGTATCCCGAAGATCACGGCCTAACCGGGGAGTGAGCCTATTCTGACCGCTCACGACGAGGACTGGCATGGCTGAGGATTTCGGAGCATTCATCACTTCCCGACGGCGCGAGCTCGAGCTCACCCTTGGCGACGTGGCGACCGAGCTCGATGTATCACCGGTGACTGTGTCCAATTGGTCGAACGGTCAATCGACCCCCGATGCCACCCAACTGGACGCTCTGGCTGCGCTTCTCGACGTTCCGGCCGCCAAACTCGTCTCCCTGTCCGGCGGAGACGTAGAAGCCATCACAGAGGCAGCCTTCGCCGCAGTCGACAAGGTAGAGGTCGAGGACGTCGAAGAGGTGGCGATCCCTGAACCGGATCTGCCGTCGGAGACGTCGGAGATAGATGATGAGTTCGCCGAAATGATCGAAGGAGCGTCCGCCGAAGTCGAGGTGGCGGAGGTCGAGGTAGAGGTGCCTGCATTCGTTGCGGCAGCCGAGCCAACACCAGCTCCGAAGCCTGTCGCGGCCCGGGCTCCCCGACGCCAGCGCGCGGCAACGGCAACCGCCGAGCGCACCGTATCGACCCTGCCTCTTACCTACATAGAAGACCCCAAGCAGCTCATGCGTTACCGGATCCGATGGGGGCTCACCGTCGTTGCGCTGGTGATCATGTTCTTGGTTCTCATATGGGCAGCCGGTGGGCTCATCAGTGCCCTGTCCGACATCAAGGAATCCGTGACCCCCGGCGGCGGTTCCTAGAACTCGATTCCGTACAACTCGGTGATATTGCTGCGGAGTGCGGCCTCGCTCATCGCCCCCGGGTTGGTTGTTAACAGAGCGCCATCGGCGTCGTAGAAGGCGGTAAGTGGCATCGAGCCCGGCCGCATCCCCAGGTCGACGGCGAGATCGTTGCCTCCGAAGCTGCCACCGATGTCCCGTGCCAATGGCCACCAGTCCACGCCATGTTTCTCAGGCATGAACAGCGGATTGCCCTGCTCGGCCGAAGCCACTCCAACGAAGTTCACCTGATCGCGCAGCTGGTCGGAAATAGTCGCGAAGTGCGGGAGCTCCCGGTCGCATTCGACGCACCATGAGGCGAAGAAGTTGACGACGGTTGGCTTCCCGGCGAAGTCGACAAGAGCAACTCGCCCCTCTGGCTCGGCGTTGGGACCAAAGGCGGGAAGATCCCAGCTCTCTGCCAGGGCCACACCCGTTCGGGAGTTGCCACCGCCCAAGACGGCGAAACCGACGATGGCGACGAACACCAGGCCGACGACACTCCAGATGACATAGCTCTGGCGTTTTTGCTGTTGCTTGGCCGCCATCGCCCGGGCGGTGGCACGTTCGGCCTTCTTCTTGCCGGGAACAGGCGCTGGAGCCTTCTGCCGCGGCCCCTTGGGCGGCCGCCGTTTCTTGTTTGCCATTTCGCTCCTATCCGAGAGTTACGAGTGCGTCGAGACCGATAGCCCGAAGGCCGTCCTGAAGCTGAAGGGTGACCCAGGTCAACTGGTTGAAGACGAGCAACGCCCCGAAGAAGGCCAGCGACAGCCCCGACGTGAGGGTGATTCCCCTTAGGTGCCGCTTAAAGAAGGTGAAGGCGCCGGTGAGCCGACCGAAGAGCAGGCCGGTGATCAAGAAGGGCAAGCCGAGGCCGAGCGAGTACACCGCCAGCAGCAGAGCACCCTCGGCCGCCCGGTCCTGTACCGCGGCCAGAGTGAGCACCGAAGTGAGGACCGGTCCGATGCAGGGGGTCCAGCCCAGACCGAACGCAACTCCCGCCACCGGTGATGCAAATGGGCCGAACCGGTCCAACTTCGGATGAAAGCGCTTCTCTTGATACAGCCACGGGGCGTTGGCCCACAGCGACCCGAGCAGATAGAACGCCATAGCCAGAACCATGGCTCCCGAGATCCGCACCAAGAGGGCTTGGTTGTCGACGATCACGCTCCCGATGGAGGTGGCTCCGATGCCGAGCAACACAAACACGATGGAGAAACCGAGGATGAACAGTCCGGTGTCGCGGGCGATGCGAAGCGATTGGCCTTCCCGGGCGTCTGAGGTGATGTCCAATCCGGTAATAACCGTCAGGTAGCCGGGGACGATGGGAAGGACGCACGGCGAAAGGAACGAAACGAAACCGGCCCCGAAGGCGGCGAACAGCGATACGTTCTCGACGATTGATGATCTCCCGGCGTTGTTGGGGAAACGCCGTCACCCACACCCGCCGACTAGAACTGTCGGACTCCAGACAGTTCGAACTACCCGCGCACCTTGCTATCTGATTCGCGCAGACGCTGGGCGAGCGAGCGCATGATGCCCTGGGTGATTCGCGGGCTATCGAGCAACTGGGAGAAATCCTTCCGGTGGACGGCCAGCACAACGCAGGCCCGCTCGGCCACGACGTTGGCGGTGCGGGGTAGGCCATCGATGAGCGACATTTCGCCGAACACCTGGCCCGTCTTCAGAGTGTCCTTCTTCTGCGAGCCTTGGCGGATGACGAAGCTGCCATCAAGGACGACATACACCTCGGCTCCGCTGACCCCTTCCCGGGTGAGGTAGGCACCTTTTGGTACGTTGACCTCTTCGGCTCGATGGGCCAGCTCACCAAGCTTGGCTCGGCTCAAGCCGGCCAGCAGCGGTACCCGACGCAGGGCCTCGATCCGCTGAGTCTGATTGGTCAATCGCACGTCAAGAACTCCCGTTTGTAGCTGTCTCCTGATCCTAAGGCACGAGAGCGGTGGGCCGCCAACCGATCCTATGCACTCTCGGCTTTGGGTGGTCGGCCCATCAGCTCGGTGAGCATTTGGGTCACCGGCTGACCGCCAAGCACGCGATGGACCTGAGTGGCAATCGGCATTTCGACCCCCGCCGCCGTTGCCAACTCGACAACCACCGGCGTCGTCTTGACCCCCTCTGCCACCATGTTCATCTCCGCCACGATCTCTTCTAGCTGCTTGCCCTCGCCCAGCGCCACACCCACTCGCTGGTTACGCGACAACGGGCTGATGCAGGTGGCGATGAGGTCGCCCATGCCGGCCAGTCCGGCAAACGTCGCGGGGCGACCGCCCATGGCGGCTCCCAAACGACTCAACTCGGCAAGCGCCCGGGTAATCAGGGTGGCCATTGAGTTGTCGCCGTAGCCGAGGCCACGGGCCATGCCGGCCGCCAGCGCCATGACGTTTTTCAATGATCCGGCCATTTCGCACCCGACAACGTCGGTGTTGGAGTAGATACGCAGCGTTGGGCCCATGAACATGTTCTGGAGGGCGCCGGCGATCTCCTCGTCAGGCACGCTGATCACCGAAGCGGCCGGCTGGCCTGCGATGATCTCGCGAGCCAGGTTGGGCCCGGTGAGGACACCGATGCCGGCCCGGTCGTGGTCGGCCAACACATCGGCGATGACTTCCGTCATGCGCATGTTGGAGCCGATCTCGAGGCCCTTGGTCAAGCTGACAATCGGAGTGGACTGCCCGATGTAGGGGGCGGCATCTTCGAGGACGGCCCGCACCCCGTGCGAGGGGACGCCGATAACCACCACGTCGGCCCCGTCCAGGGCCTCGTCGAGGTCGGAGGTGGCCGCCAAGCCGGCCGGGAGATCGAAGCCCGGGAGATAATCGGCGTTCTGGCGGGTCTGGTTGATGGCCTCGGACAGATCGGTCCGGCGCGCCCACAACATCACCTCGGAGGTCTGTGAGGCGAGGGCGGCAACGGTGGTACCCCAGCTGCCGGCGCCGATGACTGCCATCTTCATGGGGCGATAGTAGGCGGTGGCGGGTCGCGAAATAAATGGGAGCGCGGAGCTTGGTCTGCCTTCCAAGCCTTGGCATTCTTGCCGCCAACGAACTTCGAGGGACAAACTGAATGCTTGATCGAGAACAACGCGACTTGCTCGTGGTCCCTTACACGACGCCCCCCGCCCCTCGACGCCATTTCGTAGCTGCCGCCACCCTGGCCGCCGCGGGTGCCCTCTCGCTTCTCGGGCTGGCGATGGCCGATTACTCGCCGGCCATCACCGCCTGGCTCATCATCGCAACCACTATCGCCCTTCTTGGTGCGGTTGTGCTGTTCGTCACCGGAGTACGGGTCCGTCGTCAGTTCCGGTCGGAAATGGAGCGAGCCGTCGAACCCGTTCCCGTTCAGCCGGCCGGTGACGCGACCACCACCTCAGTCGAGGCGGTTTAGGCAACCTCGGGCAGGGGCACCAGCTTCCACATCGGAATGTCCCGGCCGGCTCGGGCGACGTAGTCGCGATAGGGCGGATAGAACTCGGCGAATCGGCTCAAGTAGTGCGACCACTTCTCACCGGAGACCGGCTCGGCCCGGGCGGCCATCGTCCGACGGCCAACCTTTACGGTGCTCAGTGGTTGGGCGGCCAGATTGCGTGACCAATCCGGTTCGGCTCGGCCGTAGTTGGTGGCGACCACGACGTATCCGTCGTCCTCGAGGTAGTAGAGAGGGGCGCGGTGGTCCTGGCCACTCTGGTGGCCGGTGCTGGTGAGCAGCAGGGTGGCAAACGGCGTGGCCCGCCAGCCCCATCGCAAGAGCAGCGTGTCGACCTTCGGCAATACGCCCCAGGCCACCGGCCGGAACCACGGCTTGTCGCCCACCCAGCGCACGAACGATTGATACATCCGGGGAACGCTACCCGACAGCCAGCAGCATTACTTCGGCCGCACACCCCCACGACAGCGACCACCCGTTGCCTCCGTGTCCGTAATTGTGAATGATGCCAGGCGTTCCATCGACTGCTTCGTGCTCGACACGAACGCTGGAACGGCCCGGCCGGAGACCGACCTTGACGTCTACGATGTGGGCGTCAACCAGGGCCGGCTCAAGAATGATCGCCTTCTCGATGAGGCGCTCGGTCACGGCGTGATCCGGGGTGCGGTCCCATTCGCCGGGAACCCGCGTCCCGCCAACCACGCACTCGGAACCATGCGGCATGACGTAGCCATAGGCCAGCGGCCCTTCGTCGACGATGGTGACCCGTTCGAGCTCGACTCCGCCCAACCGGACCACCTGTCCCCGAACCGGCATAAGGTCGGCGTCACCGGTAAGGGCCCTCGCCCCGACACCGGCGCAATTCACAACGAGTACGTCGGGGCCCGACAGGTCGGCGAGTGCGGCGACCCGCTGGCGGGTAATCGTTCCTCCCAGTGACGCAAACAGGCCAGCCAAGTAGTCGAGGTGGGGGAGGACATCGATGACGGCGGTCTGCTGGATGTATCCGAGCGCGTACCCGGCCGGGATGTCGCCGGGTCCGGTGTGGCGAAACCCTCGCTCGGGGTTGGCCCACCAGGGGTCGGGTCCCGCCTCCATCCGAAGATCAACCATGTCACGCAGGGCGATCCCCGGGGCGCCGGCCGCCGCCGCGTCGGCGAATACTTCGAGCGAGGCGCGCCCCCACCCAGCCTCGGGAGCATCGGGTGACGAGCCGTAGGGGAACCAGATGGCCCCGGCTACCGCCGAGGCGACCGTCTCGGCCGGTAGCTCGGCAGCAACGATGTGGGCATCAACCCCTGCTTCTCGCAGACGGATCGCCGAGGTCAGGCCAATTACGCCCGCGCCAACGACGGTTGCTTTCATGGGATGGGAGACTATCGGCCCCATCGCCGCCAATACACCTCGAACCGGGAATGTCACCTAGAGCTGGGGGGTGTCAGGGGGCTGGTACGCTCGCCGGTGTGACCACCACCGTCCCCAAGCTGCGGAAGGCCATCAAACGCAAGGCCCCCGGCCTGCACTTCGAGCGAGAACTGTGGGACCAGGGTCTCGAGATCGTGGTGGGCGTCGATGAAGTCGGCCGCGGTGCCTGGGCCGGACCCATCAGTGTGGGGGCCGCCGTGGTACCCAAGGACCGCCGCGTGTACAAAGTACGCGACTCCAAGATGCTGCGCGAGGACGAACGGGAGGCCCTGTTTGACCGCATCGCCGACTGGGTGGAGGCCTGGGCGGTCGGTCACGCCTCACATTGGGAGTGCGATCGGTACGGCATGTCCGAAGCCCAGCGGATCGCCGCCCGTCGCGCCATCGCCGGCCTGGGGGTGGTTCCCGATATCGCCATCATCGACGGCAATTGGGACTTCGTTGGCGGCCGCACCAAGAAGATCGTGAAGGGTGATGCCGTGTGCTTGTCGGTGGCCTCGGCCTCGATCCTGGCCAAAGTCACGCGGGACCGAATCATGCGCCGGATGGCTATCCACTTCCCCGGATACAACTTCGAAAACAACAAGGGCTACAACGGGCCGCATCATGTGGCGGGACTCGCCTCCATCGGTCCCAGCGCCATCCATCGCAAGAGCTGGGCCTTCATGGACACCATCGACGAAATCACCGAGCCCCGTTATCGGCGGCCCGATCCACAAGGGCAGTTGTTCGACTGAATAGCTAGCGTCGGCGGGTGGATTCAACACACAATGAGGCGCCAACCCTCGACGCCATTCGCCAAGCTCGCGGCGTTCTCGGCGACCGGGTTCGGACAACCCCGGTGTGGGAGTGGCGGGGACCCGGCCTCGAAGAGCACATGGGGTCGGAGACCGATGTGGTCCTCAAGCTCGAGCTCTTCCAATACGCCGGCAGTTTCAAGCCGCGTGGCGCCATGTTGAACATGCTGGCGCTCACCCCGGATGAAATGCAGCGCGGCGTGACCGCCATGTCGGCGGGCAATCACGCGATGGCGGTGGCGTTCGCGGCCTCTGCTGTCGGAGTCTCGGCCACGGTGGTGATGCCCCACAACGCCAATCCATTCCGGGTAGCCGCCAGCCGTGACTACGGCGCTGAGGTCCGGCTGGTCGACGATGTGCACGCTGCCGCCGAAGAGGTCAACCGCATCGTGCAGCACGAGAATCGCACTCAGATCCACCCATTCGAGGGGTATTGGACGACTACGGGGACGGCCACCCTCGGGCTGGAATGGTCGGAGCAGGCGTCCGAGCTCGACGCGATCGTGGTGCCGGTCGGTGGGGGTGGGCTCATCTCGGGGATCGCCACGGCCTTCAAATACTTGCAACCAAACTGTCGGGTGTACGGGGTTGAACCCGAGGGCGCCGACACCCTCCACCGCAGTTTTGTCGCCGGCGAGCCTCAGTCGATCGACGCGGTGCGGACGATCGCAGACAGCCTCGGAGCCCCCTACTGCGCTCCCTACAGCTTTGGTCTCTGCCAGCGGTTCGTCGACGAGTTGGTCATGATCGATGACGATCAGATCCGCGAGGCGATGCGGCTCCTGTTCACCGACATGAAGCTGGCGGTGGAACCGGCCGGGGCCGCCGCAACCGCCGCGCTTGTCGGGCCACTGCGGGATCAGCTCCGGGGGAAACGGGTCGGAGTCCTGGTGTGCGGCGCCAATATCGATGCGAAGACCTTCGCCGAACAGATCGCACCGGGTTAAGACACCGGTTGTCTCCCGCCGCAGTTAACGCGTTCTTTCGCGTCTCCGGCTACCTCGTTTCCGCGACCTCGGTGACGGCCCTATCGTGGATCTCACCTCCCCGACCCGCACCTCCCCGGCGTGACAGAGCTTTCTTTCGCGTTTTCGTGTCACAGGCGTGTATTACCTTGACGTAACTACACCCGTGTGATTATCATCGCGGGTCCATCCCAAGATGATGTGGTAGCTCGCCAACTGCACCACAACATCTTGTGGTTCCGAGGAGTAGGTGGTAGGCCCCTCGGACGAAGAAGACGAGACAAAAAGGAGACCTCCATGACAGATGCGGCACTCAGGAACGGGATGAAGATCCCCCGGCGATTCACCCGAGCGGGTCAAGACCCTTTCGACACCATCGAGTGGGAGCGGCGCGATTCACGCATCACCAACCCCGATGGCTCGATCGTGTTCGAGATGATTGGCGCCGAAGTCCCCACCTCCTGGTCGCAGGTCGCTACCGACATCATCGTCTCCAAGTACTTCCGCAAAGCCGGAGTCCCCCAGTTCACCGAAGAGGGCGAGGCCATCCTCGACGCCGACGGCAACCCCGAGCTGGGCCCCGAGCGGTCGGCCCGCCAAACGATCGGCCGGCTGGCTGCCACCTGGCGAGCCTGGGGCGAGGACAACGGCTACTTCGCCTCGGCCGACGACGCTCAGGCCTTCCAAGATGAGCTCACCTACATGCTCGTTCACCAGATCGCCTCACCGAACTCACCCCAGTGGTTCAACACCGGCCTCAACTACTCCTACGGCCTTACCGGGCCGGCGCAGGGTTTCTGGTTCGTCGATCCGGAGACCGAAGAGTCGGTCCTGTCCGACGACTCCTACACCCGTCCCGCCCCCCACGCCTGTTTCATCCAGGCCGTCGAGGACGACCTCGTCAACGAGGGCGGCATCATGGACTTGTGGATGAGGGAAGCCCGACTGTTCAAATTCGGCTCGGGCACCGGCACCAACTTCTCGCGCATTCGCGGCGAAGGCGAGCCCCTGTCGGGCGGTGGCAAGTCCTCCGGCATCATGTCCTTCCTCAAGATCGGCGACCGGGCAGCCGGAGCCATTAAGTCGGGCGGGACCACCCGCCGGGCCGCCAAGATGGTGATCCTCGATCTCGACCACCCCGACATCGAAGAGTTCATCGGCTGGAAGATGGAAGAGGAGAACAAGGTGCGGGCGCTCATCTCCGCCGGTTACCCCTCCGACTTCAACGGTGAGGCCTACCAGACGGTGTCGGGTCAGAACTCGAACAACTCCGTCCGGGTCCCCCATGACTTCATCGAAGCCGTCAGGAACGACGAGATGTGGGCGTTGACCGCCCGCAAGAACGGCGAGATCATGCGGAAGGTGAAGGCCCGCGACCTGTGGCGTCAGATCGCCGAAGCCGCCTGGGCGTGCGCCGATCCCGGAGTCCAGTTCGACACCACCATCAACGAATGGCACACCTCGCCGGCCGAAGGCCCGATCCGCGCCAGCAACCCGTGCA
>Ga0224508_10004137_pt1 | contig 11896 bp, 6 predicted proteins | sample SF_Jan12_sed_USG_4_FD_170157 | JGI IMG/M metagenome (GOLD analysis project Ga0224508, IMG submission 170157) | Sediment microbial communities from San Francisco Bay, California, United States - SF_Jan12_sed_USGS_21 | ecosystem: Environmental > Aquatic > Marine > Sediment | place: USA: California...
TTGGGGTTCTCCGAGCCGTGCACCGCCAACTCCTTCACGTGCGGGTAGGACTCGGCGATCGTCTGCTGGTAGGCCTCCTGCTTGGGCGTGACCGCTTTGTCCCGCAGGAAATCGATCGAAAGGTAGAAGAGCTTCTTGCGGGGCCCGTCGGGCAGCATGTTCTCGACAGCACCGATGATGCCCTCGGGCTGCAGGTCGCGGCTGCCCATGCCGAACGATCCGGAGAACAACGGCGGGACGTCCGTCGCGTCACGGTAGGCATCGAGCCCGGGGTAGACCGGGTGCTTCGAGTCGTGCCCGTTCTCGATACACTTGGTCAACGTGGCGCGGATTTCGCGCATCAGGGGCAGGTCGACGGCCAGCGGCTGGTCCAGCCGTTCGAGGACCGCCACACCCTTGCGTCCGCGCAACAACCCGCCGATGAGGTCGGCCGGGAACGGCCGGAACATGACCAGGTCGACGACGCCGAGTTTGATGCCGCGTGTTTCGCGCAGGTAGTCGGCGACGGCCTCGGCCGTCTGCACCATGCTGCCCTGCCCGACGATCAGGTAGTCGGCGTCGTCGGTGCGATACCCCATGACGCGCTCGTAACAACGCCCGGTCAACGTGGCAAACTCGTCGAACGCGCGGTCGGTCAACTCACGGATGTGGTCGAAGAAGAACGGCCGTTGCGCGGCGACGCTCTGCATGTAGGCATCCTGGTTTTGCACCAGGCCGGCCATCACCGGGTTGTCCACGTCCCACAGCAGCGGGATGCGCCGCCGCTTGTCGCCGTAGATGATGCGTTGCGCCGCGGTCGGCGTGTCGATGATGTCGTCGGGCCGGCCGAGATACTCCGCGATCAGCTCCCGTTCGGGCACCCGCATCGACTCGATCAGGTGCGTGGTGAGGAAGCCGTCCTGTGCGATGGCCCCCGGCGTCAGTGCCAGTTCGGCGATGCGGTGAGCCACGATGTTCATGTCGGCGGCGGCCTGTGCCGTCTTGGCGAACAGCTGGAAGAAACCGGTGTCGTCGATGCAGTGGTAGTCGTCGTGTCCGGCATGGACGTTCAGGGTGGCCTTGGTCATCGCACGGGCGCCGATGTTCAGCACGTAGGTCAGCCGTTTGCCCACGGCGGCGTAGAGCGACTCGTGCATGTAGGCGATGCCCTGACCGGAGGAGAAGTTCGACGCACGTAGGCCGGTCATCGACAGACCGGCGGTCACCGCCGCGGCGGCGTGCTCGCCCTCGGGCTCGATGAAGATCAACGGGCGGCCCGACACGTTGATGTGGCCCCGCGCAGCGTTCTCGGCCCAGTACTCGCCCATCTGCGTCGAGGGGGTGATCGGGTAGGCGCCGGCGGCGTCGGTCGACTCGCGCTCGCACATGATCACGGCGGTGTTGCCGTCCATCGCGGCGCGCACACCGGGGTACCGGGCCGTCTCGCGCTGCTTGCGGCGCGGTTCCTTGACCTTACGTCCGAGCGACAGGATCTTCATCGAACTCCCCTACCTTCCTCTTTTAAAAACAGGCGTCATGTCGCGGCGTCCCGCAGCGCACCCTTGCGCAGCACCTTGCGGGCCTCCGCCCCCTTGATTGCTCCCCCAACCGGGTCGATCCAGACGATCGACCCCGTCGGGCAACGCTCGATCGGGGTGCGTGTGTCGTGCTTGCGGTCGTAGTCGATGACCGGCAGGTTGTCTGCCATCTCGATCAGCCCGGGCGCGTCCATCGCACAACGGCCGCAGGCCGTGCAGGCAACCTCGCAGTCGTCGAGCAGTTCGTCGCCCGCCTCGAGCGACCGGCAGGCGACCCACAACCGGTGGCTCACGGGATGCAACGTGAACAGGTCCTTGGGACAGGCCTCGACGCAGTCGCCACAGGCCGTGCATTTGGCCTCGTCGACCACCGGCAGATTCTGCGCGTCCATGTGGATGGCGTCGAAGTCGCAGGATTCGAAACAGTCGGCCAAACCGAGGCAACCCCAGAAACAGCCCTTCCCACCACCGGCGACGGTGGCCGCGGCCCGACACGTCATCAGGCCGTGGTAGCGGGCGTGGTTGCGGGCCACGTTGGCTCCGCCGGCGCAGGCCAGCCGGGCGACGCGCTTTTCCTCGGCGCCGACGTCGACCCCGAGAAACGTCGCGATCTCGGCACGTCCCGTGTCGGAACTGACCGTGCACTTGCCCGGTGCCGCGGCGCCGCCGACCAGCGCCTCGGCGAACGGCCGGCAGCCGGGAAACCCGCAAGCCCCGCAGTTGGTGTGCGGCAGCATGTCCTCGACGGCGTCGATCCGTGGATCTTCCTCGACGTGAAGCTTGCGATTGGCCAGCACGAGCATCGAGGCCAGCAGGACGGTCAGTCCTCCGATCGTACCGACTGCGGTCAAAACGGCCATGCACACATCCACTCACGCACGTCGAGCGTGATCCTACTGCTTTTATAACCCCTGCGGGCGCGAGGAGCATTCGTGGAAACCCGAAGGTTTGGGCATGAAAAGTGAGGGTTTGCCTGTCAACTCGCCACGAAGCCGGTCGTACGTGTGACCTCGAGTTGCTTCGAGACGAAATAGCCCTCGCACCCGGGCAGCGCCTCGAGCAGGTCCCGCCCGGCGCTCGGGCCGAGCACCAGGGTCAACGTGGACAACGCGTCGGCGGTCGCGGCGTTGGGGGCGATCACCGTGCTGCTGGCCAACTCGGGTGCCGAATGCCCGGTGCGCGGGTCGACGATGTGATGCCGCGCGTAGTCGTCGGTGTAGGGCTGCATGTAGTCGCCGGAGGTCGCCACGGCCACGTCGCTGGCGTCGAAGCGAGCCTGGAGCGAGAGTCCCGGTCGCGGGTGCCGGATGCCCACCCGCCAGGGTGCGCCGCCGTCTCGATGGCCGCTTGCGACGAGATCGCCGCCGGCCTCGACGAAGACATCCGCAAAACCGCGTTCCCTGAGCTCGTCGAGCCCGCGGTCGACGATGTAGCCCTTTCCGACGCCGTCGAGCGTCAGCCGCATTTCGGGGCGACTCAACTCGATCGCATCGTCGGCGATGCGCAAGGCGCGGAAGTCTACGCGTCCCGAGGCCTGCTCGATCGTTTCGGGCGCGGGCAGCGGACGATCGCGAGCGTAAAGATCGAGCACCGGCTGAACCGTCACGTCGAACGCCCCGTCCCCCATCAGGGAGACGCGCTCGGCCAGGCGAAGCACGTCCACCAACGCCTGCGAGGGCGCGTCGACGCGCCGGGCCGCGACGAGCCGGGACAGTTCGCTGTCGTCGCGGTGGCGGCTGAGCAGGGCCTCGAGCCCGGCCATGCGCTCGAGCGTCGCCTCGGCTGCGGCCTCCGCCTCGTCACGCTCGCCCAGCACGGTCAGGTTGACCATCGTGCCCATCAGCATGCGCGAGCGCGCGACCGCGCGACTGCGAAAACGGTCGAACACTCCGAGCTTCCAGCCGATCCCCGCGGCGCCTCCGACAGCCAGGATGCGCAGGATGGCTCGGCGCGAGGGGAACCTTCCGTTGTCGGATTGCTCGGTCAATCGAAACCTCGCGCCGGTACGTTCCGGTGGCGTCAGTGTACCGTATTATCGAGCAAAGATTCCGCTCGTTCCGATCCGAACTTGTCGCTTTTTTCCCATACTTCTACGTGGTTTCCGAACGTTGACCTTGGGAAACCTCCGATGTAGGTTGACCCTACAGTTGACCTAGATTAACTGTTGGAGTCGTACTATGTCCGACGGGAAACCAACAGAAGAAAAAGACCAGGCGTCGTATCAGGGAACGCTCGACGAACACCGCGAGTGCATGCAACACGTCGTCGCGCTGGAAGCGTGCCTGGATCGGCGACCCGACGATCGGGAACTTTGGGTCGGCGCGCTGCTCAAACATCTCCACGACCTGATCGGGACGATGCGCGAGCACTTCAGCGCCGAGGAAGAGGGGCCGTTGTTCAGCGAGATGCCACTGCGACGGCCCAGGACTTCCGACCGCATCGCCGCCTTGAAGGACGAGCACCCGCGGCTGCTGGCCGAGGCCGAACGGATCATCCAGGTCGCCGACGGCCTGAGCGAGCCCGAGCTTCACGAATTGCGCGAGTTCAACTCTCGGATCCAATTGTTCATCGCTCGGTTGCGTCGTCACGAGGCGACCGAGAACGAACTCATCTTCGAGGCGTACTGGGATGACTACGGGACCGGCGATTAGGCGGGCCGGGCGGACGGCCGACACCATGGCGACCAAGCTCGAAGAAGTCGACGAGCACATCGTCGAGTTCGTTTCGGACTCCGGCGAGGGCGCCCAGACTGCGGGCCAGATGTTCGGGACCGTCAGTGCCCAGATGGGCAACGGCGTGTGGACCGTCGAGATCATCCCCTCCGAGATCGAACCGCCGCCGCGCTCGAGGGGCGGCACGAGCGGCAACCGCATCCGCATCTCGGGCTCCCCGGTGACCAACATGGGCGAGGCCGCCGATGTCGTGGTCGCCTTCAACGAGCAGGTGCTTTACAACCGCATCGACGACGGCGCGCTGCGCGAGGGGACGATCCTGTTCCTGGAAAGCGTCTGGGCCGATTCCCCCGACGAGGAGATCCGCAAGAAGTACACCGCGGCACGGGCCGACTTCGAACAGCGCGGATTCGTCGTGGTCGACGTCCCGATGGATGTCGAATGCCGCAAGATCGTCCCCGACCCGCGGCGCGGCAAGAACATGTGGGCGCTGGGCATGGTCTCGGCGATTTACGACCGCGACCTGGACAAGGTTCAGGCGTTGATCGAGCAGCGGCTCGGGCGCAAGGGCGAGAAGGTCGTCTCGGCCAACCAGACGCTCGTGCGCGCCGGTTATGACTGGGCCCAGAAAAACGTGGACTTCCGTTTTCGCGTCGCCGTGCAACCGACGACCGGGGACATGGTCGTGATGAACGGCAACATGGCGCTTGCCCTGGGCGTCCTGTCGTCGGGGATCGAGGTCTGCTCGATGTACCCGATCACGCCGGCCACGTCGGTCTCGCATTATCTCGCGCAGATGCTCCCCAAGGCCGGCGGTTTCCTGCACCAGGCCGAGGACGAAATCGCCGCGATCGGGTTCGCGCTGGGTGCCGCCTACGCGGGCAAGACGAGCGTGACCGTCACCTCCGGACCGGGGTTGGCGCTGAAGACCGAGTTCATCGGCCTCGCCGTGATGGCCGAATTACCGCTGGTGATCATCGACGTGCAACGCGGAAGCCCGTCGACAGGCCTGCCGACGCGTGTCGAGCAAGGCGACCTGATGGCGGCGATCAACGGTGCGCCGGGAGACGCCCCGAAGATCGTGATCGCTCCGTCGTCGATCGAGGAGTGTTTCCACTTCGTGATCACGGCACGGAAACTCGCCGAGACCTTCCGCGGGCCGGTGCTCGTGCTCAGCGACGCCAACCTGGCCACCGGGCAGACGTCGTTCAAGCGTCCCGTCGTCGAGGAGGAATGGCTCGCCCCGCCGATCGATCAGTCGGCGTGGGGCGATGACGTTCCGCCGTACGGTTGGGACCCCGCGACCGGACTGTCCCAGCGACCCGTGCCGGGGCAGCGGGGGGGCGAGTACGTGTTGACCGGCCTGGCTCACGATCAGCACAGCAAGGTCGCCTACGACTCCGCCACCAACCAGGCGTCGATGGCCGCGCGAAGCCGCAAGCTGGCGACGCTGCAGAAATCGCTCAAGCCGCCCAGGATCTACGGGGACGAGGAGGGCGACCTGCTGATCGTCGGCTGGGGTTCGACGCGAGGTGCGATCGAGGAGGCCGTGGATCGCGTCCGCGAGAAGGGCGGCAAGGTGTCGTCGCTGATCCTGCGCTTCCTCTCCCCGCTGGAACCCGGCCTGCGCGAGATCTTCTCGCGCTTCAAGAAGGTCATGACGATCGAACTCGCTTACAGCGACCTCCCGGACGATCCGTACTGCGGTCCCGAGAACCGCCGCTACGCGGAATTGGCCCTGTTGCTGCGCGCGGCGACTCTCCACGACGTCGATTGCTGGTCGCGCGTGCTGGGCGTGCCGTTGCCGCCCGACAGGATTCGCAGGGTGATCGACGACGAGCTAGCCCGGCTCGGGAGTTCCTGAAGGAGGAACGGATGTACGGCGTCAAACAGGACTGGGAACTCGAGACCGGGGCCAGGCGCTTCGAGCTCGAGGACTACACGGGAAACATCCCGCGCTGGTGTCCCGGGTGCGGCGACTTCACCGTGCTCGGCGCGATCCAGCGGCTGGCCCGCGACGAACAACTGCAACCCGAGAGGACCGTGATGGTGTCGGGTATCGGGTGCTCAAGCCGCTTGCCCCACTACATGTCCACCTACGGATTCCATGGCCTTCACGGACGGGCGTTGCCCGTGGCCTGCGGGATCCGCTCGCGGAGGCCGGACCTTCACATTTTCGTCGTGACCGGCGACGGCGACTGTTGCGCCATAGGCACGGCGCACTGGATCCACGCGGTGCGCTACAACATGAACATGACCGTCCTGATGCTGGACAACAACATCTACGGCCTGACCAAGAAACAGAGTTCCCCGACGACGCCAATGGGAAAAAGGTCGAACACCCATCCGGAAGGGGTGTTGCTTCCCGCGCTCAATCCGCTGTCCGTGACGCTGGGGATCACGAACGCTTCTTTCGTGGCGCAAACGGTGGACTGGAACCTCGCACACGTTCACGCGACGATCGCCGCCGCCCACCGGCACCCAGGATTGTCGTTCGTGCGCGTGCTGCAGCGCTGTTCCCACTTCATGCCGGACGACTTCAAGTGTTTCCGCGACGACCCCTCCCTGCTGATGTTGCTCAAACACCCGGACGGGATTCGTATGGACCCCAAGTTCGAGGCCGCATTCGAAACGCAGGCCGAACACGATCCGGCCGACCTCGCCGGGGCGCGAGCGCACGCCGTTCGCGAAGACAAGACGCCGATCGGCCTGTTTTACCGCAGTCCGGACAACCCGCGTTACGACCGTGAATCCGCGGCCAGCGTAGGCATGGGCGTGTCCACCAAGCTGCGGAACTTGCAGGCCGAAATCGATCGCTACCTGATCTAGGTGCCGGGTGTTCGGAGGGTAGTCATGCCTCGCGTGGACAAACAGAGCGAGCCCGCTGCGAGCCGGCCCCGAGCTTGCGGCCACGAGGTCGTGCTTTCGGCGCGTGAGGCGATCAACCGGACGGAGCGGCGGCTCTGCGGGGCCGGCGCGGTGGCGCGGCCCGCTGTCGCCGAGGGTCTGGCGCTGCAGGGACGCCGGGCGGCGACGTTGCCTGCGCCATTCGACGCCGGTCCGCTCGGAAGCGACACCGCGTCCGCCCCGGTCGCCTGGGTCCATCACCGGGTGGGCCACGGGATGACGAGCGGCTTCGCGTTCGAACTCTCGGCGTCGGCCGTGCAGGATGCGATCGACCATTGCCTCGTCGCGCACGACCTCGCAAGAAGGCTCGGCGCCCCGGGTCTTTGCACGCTCGGCGGTGAACGGCCGGCGGCGCTCGAACGGGCGGAGCTTCCGCACGACGCCCTCATCCATGAGTTCGAATCCGCCGACGCCGGCGCGTTGCCGGACGGTGCGAGCGACGAGTCGATCTTGGCGCAGGCGGAACGGACCTTCGAGCGCGTCTCGAAATGGACCGGACGGACAATCTCGACCGTCACGACCGAGGGTCCGAAGGACGCCAAGTACGCAATCGTGGCGAGCGGCGCCTCGCGGGCCGTGGCGCGGGACCTCGTGCTCGGGCTCTTAAAAGATGGCACCGCTTGCCGGCTGGTTTGTGCACACCTCGTCCGGCCGCTGCCTGCAACCGAGTTGGTTCGAGCCCTTCAAGGCATCGAGAAAGTGTGGGTGCTTCCTGCCGACGGGGCGTTCGTCGAGGTCGCCCGTCGTGCTCTGAACGACACTGGAACTGCGGCCGACGACTCCGTCACGATCGACGCCGCGAGACGCGCGTTCGGTCTGGAGGCACGTGCCGAGCTCGCGGGCGACTCCGCACCTGCCGGCTCGCCGCTCGTGTTCACGGCCTGCCCGGCGGGCGGCTGGGCCGAACGGTTCCTGCTCGACGCCGCCTCGCGGCTGGCAACCTTCGATGGGATGGCACTGGTCGCGGAGAAGAATTTTCTCGTTGCAGGCCGGCCGCCTCTGGAGCCGGCCCCGGATCTTTCCGCCGACGTCGCGCTGTGCGCGCACCCGTCTTACATCGAGAGTCCCCGGCTACTCGCTCGTTTGGGTCGACGGGCGACCTTGGTGGTCGTCTCCGCCGGTGCCGTACCCGACCGCTGGTGGGACCGTCTGGAACCCGGGACACGCGAGACCCTGCTCGGGCGCGAATCGAACGTGCACTGGCTCGACCTGCGCGCGGTAGCGAATCTCGATCTCGAGGACCCCGGCGCCGTGTTCGCGACGATGCTGGATGGACTGCTGGCCGCGGCCGCGCCGGACCTGGCGGAGACTCTGGACCGGACGCTCGACGACATGCCCTCCGGGGTCCTGGAACGGTTCGATCTCGCGGCTCTCGAGACGGCGCGCGCGAAGCGCGACGCCGCGGGCGGACCGCAGGGCGATTCGCTTCCCCGGATGCCCCTACCGGCCCCGGATCCCGACGAGACTCACCGGCGGGATGCGACGCGTCGTTTTCACCTCACCGGCGACGGGGCGCACTCGGTCGTCGAGCCCACGCAGGCCGAGCCGCTCCGCCCACTGGTACTTGACGCGGTCGACACGGAAGCGGAGGCGTCGCGGCTCGCGCAACTCGACCTCGACGCGACGACGTTGCCCGGCCTGTACGCCGAGGCCGTCGGCACGACGCGACGCGAAAGATGGGAACCGTTGCGCGACGAGATCCGCTCGCTGGCGCAACGGCTCGAGGAATTGCTCGCGCTAGACGACGGGCGCGGTCCGAACAGGCTCTCTGCGAAGGCGCTGGAATCCACGCTGGGCGCGGATGCCGGCTTGTTCCTGGATCCGGAGAAACTGGCGGCCAGCCTGCGGCGGCAACGTGGGGCGCAGCGCCTCGGCGACGCCCGGCGCGCGCGCATCGAGGGCACACTTGCGGCGCTGCGCCACGGGCTGAACGACGACCCTGAAACCGACATGATCCTGGTGAGACCCGATCCCCCGGCGGTGGGCGAAGCGTTGCCCGGGGTTCGCGAGATCGTTCACGCGCGCGGGCTCGGGGCTTCGATCGGTCTTTTCGACGGCCTGGCCGCGAGTTACACCGACGTGTTTCGCGCCGTGCGCGTGGCACGGCTGGAGAGCGACGCGGCCTACGACCCCGAGCTGCACGACGAACCGCTGCGCCGGCTCGAGTGGCAGGGACTGGGCGAGGACGAGTTGCTCTCGCTTCCGCGCGTCGTCGTGCTGGAGACGGATTCGCGTCTGCGCGGGGCCGGCCTCGGCGCGTTCGCCGAACTGCTGCGCTCGGGCCGGCCGGTGCACGTACTCGTGGAGCAGAGCACATCCGAGTTCCGCGCCTCGGAGAGCTGGCAGGGCCTGGCCGGCTTCCACCCGGGTCTGGGTTACCTCGCGGTGGCGCATCGCGAGGCGTTCGTGATCGAATCGTCCCTCGTTCGACCCGAGCGCCTGTCGCAGGATCTAAAGAAGATGGCGGCTTCGCTGCGTCCCGGAGCCGCGCTCGTCGCCGTCCCGGCCGTGGACGCGACCGTCCCGTCGTGGCTCCAACTGCTCGCCGCCGAACACTCGCGCGCGATGCCCTGCTTCACGTACGATCCCGAGGCCGGACCGAACTGGGCCGAACGCTTCTCCCTCGACGGCAACCCCGAGCCGGGGCTCGCGTGGCCCCGGCACACCATGCACTACCTCGACGACAAAGGTGAGGAGGCCACGCTCGACCAGGAGTTCACCTTCGCCCATGCGGTCGCGCTCGATCCGGCCTATCGCGCGCACTTCAGGATCGTTCCCGAACAAGCCTGGTCGGCCGAACAGATGGAACTGGGCGAATATCTCGCCGCACCGGTCGCGGCCGTGGCCCGCAAGATCCCGTTCATCTGGGTCGTCGTCGACGACCGGTTGGCGCGCGCGGTCGTCACCCGAGAGTTGGCCTACGCGTCGCGTGACCGCCTGCGCGCCTGGCGCATCCTCCAGGAACTGGCGGGGACCGACAACGAGTACGCCCGCCGCGCCGCCGAAACGGCCCGCCTCGATGCGCGAGCGGAAGCAAACACTCGCGGGAAGGCCCTCGAAGTCGCGCACGGCACGGAACTCGAGGAGGTACGATCGGACGCCGTGCGCACCGCGATGGAGCGACTTGCGCGCAGGCTGGTAGGCGTCGAGACCGCTCCGGCGCCCGTTTCCCCGGCTGTCGAGGTCCCCGCCACAACGCAAGAAGTCGAAGAAGACGGAACGCCGGCGACCATCGTGGATCCCTACATCGACTCCGCGCTCTGCACGTCGTGCGCCGACTGCATCAACATCAACCCGAGACTCTTCAAGTACGATGCGAACAAGCAGGCGTTCATCGACGACGTCGGCGCCGGAACCTACGCGCAACTGGTCAAGGCCGCCGAGAAGTGTCCGGCGCGTTGCATCCATCCGGGGCTTCCCGCGGCAGGCGACAAGACCGCGAACGACAAGATCGTCGCGCGCGCGGCCAAGTTCAACTGAGCACCGTAACCCCGACGGACACTCGCAACGCGAGTATCCCCCAACGGTGCATGAAAGCGGCAATCGCACCGTCGATCCTGTCAAGATCGACTCTCGTCTCGTTCTAAGAACCTCCTGGGACGAGCTTACCTGGGTGGGCCGAAAAACGGCTCAGCATCGATAACGAAATCGTCATTTCGATTACGAAAATCGCCCTTTAATGCACCAAGTGCTGCGCCTAGATTTGCTCCTGAACTTAGGCACGGGGAACCACCTTAAATGGCGCACAGGGAAGGGCTACGGATGGAATTCCATTGGAATCGTTTGCTGTTGTTTGTTCTGATTACAGTCGCGTTGGCCCCCGGTGCGCCAGCCCAGCAGTTCGTGGAGGGATCGCAGAGTAATGCGGTGCCTTTCGAGTTACCTCCCATGGCCTACGCCGATCGGGATGGCGACGGCGACGTCGACGTCGCCTGGGCCAGTGCGGTGTGGGGCTTCGCGAGCGCCGTCCAACTGACCCCGACCAACTGGTCCCTTTCGGGCAACGGGATTTCGTTAACTCCGTCCAACGCCATTCTCTGGGCCGACTTCGATGGCCAGGGTCCGCTCGAACTGGTGTGGACCGATCTCGGTACGGTCCGGGTCGAGAGCTGGTCCGGCGCGGTCGTCGATACGACCGGAGTGACCAACGGAAGGTACCTGGCCGGAGCCGACTTCGACGGCGACGGGTTCGGTGATCTTTGGGTTCACGAAAACGGGACGGCGCCGGAAGTTTGGATCAACAATCTGACCACACCCGGCGGCATCGCCACCTTCACGCAATCCTGGATTCACACCTTGGGGATTCCCGCCCTCGGCGAGCCTCACGTGGGCGACTATGACGGCGACGGGGACCTGGACGTGGTCTGCGGCTCGAACGGCCAGGCCATTTACGTTTGGCAAAACGACGGTACGGGCACGTTCACACTGATCTGGCAGAGCCCGACGACCCACGACGCACAGTGGGTTCGCTGGGGCGATCACGACGGCGACGCCGATCTCGATTTCTTTACCTTCGACTTGACCAAGGCTCCGACCTACATGGGCTGGTGGGAAAACACCGGCGCCAACTCCTGGACGGACCGCGGCGGGATTCCCACCGGAATCACCGCCGGTGTCGGGACGTTCTATTTCGATATGGGTGACTGGGACGGCGATGGCGACGACGAACTGGCGGCCTCCCCCAGCGCGACCGACAAGACGGTCATCCTGGACTGGAATGGGACGGCCTGGGTCGAGGTTTGGAACAGCACCGCCTACGCGGGCAAGTCCACACAGGACGTCGAGTGGAACGACGTCGAC
>Ga0224508_10004139_pt1 | contig 11896 bp, 9 predicted proteins | sample SF_Jan12_sed_USG_4_FD_170157 | JGI IMG/M metagenome (GOLD analysis project Ga0224508, IMG submission 170157) | Sediment microbial communities from San Francisco Bay, California, United States - SF_Jan12_sed_USGS_21 | ecosystem: Environmental > Aquatic > Marine > Sediment | place: USA: California...
GCCCAACGGCTGGCCGGTCGGATCCGCGATCACATCGATGATGTTGTTGTTTTCGTCGATCTTCCAATAACGACGCGGCGTGATCGAGCGCGTCTCGAAGATTCGAGGTCCCTGCGTATCCCCCCCGATCCAGAAACGCTGCGCTCGCGGAACTCCGCGGATGTTCGACGCCGTGAGGCCGCCCCCCCCGCGCCACTTCTGGATCACACCGGCCTGCCCGTGGACGGCCAAGATATTGCGCGCCCAGGCCCTCTGGTAATGGGTGAATCGAAGCACCGGCTTGAGGAAATTCGTGTCCCCGCCGAGCGGACCGCCGGCAAGCTGGAAACTCAGGTTGACCTGGGTGCCTCGTGAAGGGCGGTAAGGGTTGTTGATCGTGTTGAAGACGTAAAAGGGTGTCAGGCTCGAGATCGTGTTGGTCGCTTCGAAAACGACTGTCTGTCCCAGTCCGTCGGAAGTGAAGATCGGTTGCCGGGAACTCAGTTCCTCCCAGTTGTACCCGACGTTGATTCGCGAGGAGCGGCCGAGCCTGCGCCCAAAGAGGAGGCCTGCGCCGGTGCTGGTGGTGCTGAACGTCGAACCGAAATCGGCGTCGCGACGAAACACACTGGTACCGAACAGGTACGGACGGCCGAGGAACCAGGGTTCCTGGAACGTCAAGGAATAACGGTTCGATCGTCCACCGACCTGAATTGCTGCAGAGACGATCTGCCCCCGGCCGAGGAAGTTGCGCGTTGAGTAGATCCCGTTGAAGAACGCCCCGTCCAGACCGCTATACCCGCCGCCGACTTGGATCTCGTTGCGGCCCTGCTCGACGCCGTTGAACTGGATGTTGACCCGCGACTCACCTTCGATCGGCTCGATCACCGGATCATCCTCGACAGCGTAGTAGCCCAGCTGGTTGATTTTGATCTTCGAGATATCGAGCAACGTCCGGCTGAATCGCTGTCCCTCGAGCAGCGCCACCTCGCGGCGCAGCACCTTGTCGTGCGTCGCCGTGTTCCCCGTAAACTCGATACGCGCGATGAAGTATGGCTTGTCCTCGTCGATCACGATCTCGAGATCGGCGACGGGCTCATCTTCACGACGCTCGATCCGGCGGACGACGGAAGCGTAGAGATGGCCGCTATCCTCGTACCATCGCGTAATGTCGTCGACCGCGCGATCCGCAATGTTGTTTCGAAAGATCCCACCCTCGGCGATACGTACGGTCGAGCGAAGCGTAGCGGCATTGAACTTTTCGCTGCCGCTGATCTCGACATTCCCCAACGTGTATTGGATCCCTTCGGTCAGCGGCACGGAAAGCTGGACCCAGCGTTTGACTTTCTTGGCCTTTTCGGCCTTCTTGCGCGAGCGTTTATCGGCGCGGCGCTTTCGTTTCAGCAACTTCTTGCGTTGCTTGGAGGTCATGGACGCGTCGATCGGGACATCGGCAGCCTGGGCCTCCGCCCGAGCCTTTTGGGCAATCCGATCCCGTTTGATCTTGCGCTTTTCCGACTTGGGGTCCTGGCGCACTTCGACCGCAGGGGGGCGAATCTCGATGTCGAGGTAGCCGTTGTCCTGGTACAGCTTGCGTACGCTGGTGACGTCCTGATCCCATTTCTGGGGGTGGAACAGGTTCTTGCCGGACCATGGCCAATACCAATGCCGCTCCTCGGTGAGTTGCAACTCCCCTTTTAGCTTCTTGTCCTTGAAGATCGTGTTCCCGGTAAAGTCGATCTTCTTGATCCGCGTCTTGCCCCCGGGGGTAATGTCGATGTGCAGGGAGCGGCTGGTTTCGGTGACACGATCGATCTTGGCTTCGACGACGGCATCGAGGAAACCCTTCTCCCCCATCAGGTCCCGGATCACCCCTTCGGCGTCGACGATCTTGCCCGGATCCAGTGGCGAGCCGGGGCGCAGCGTTACACCGCGCTCGCGCAACCGGTCCTCGATTTCGGTCCGTGTGACCGCGGACAACTCCTCGAAGGTCAGCGACGCGAGCATCGGGCGTTCCTTGACGTGCACGATCAGCGCCACGCCACCGGCCGGGGCGTTCTCGCGCTCGATGCGGATGTCCTCGAACCAGTGCCCATCCCAGAGAGCGCGGAAGCGTGTGCGGACGAGAGTCTCGTCGTAGGGATCGCCGGGCCGGATATCGAAAGCGTGAAGGAACGCCTCTCGGGTCATCCGCTGAAGCCCGAGGATCTCGATTTCCTCGATCTCCCCCGGGGAAGCGAAAAGCAACCCGCCGGCGGACAGGAAAAGGGCGAGGGCAACCGTGAGGTACCACTGCGATGTGCGCATCAAAACTCGGTCTATTCCGGCGCTAATTCGCCCACGCCGCCGGCCGGCCCGTACGGCGCGGGGTTGCCGCCCCCGCGGACCGATATTCTACTTCGGAAAGGCAAACCTCGCCGCGACCTCCGCGGGGAGAGCGCAGCAAGAAAGTCTTTTCTGGGAGGCCTATCCGGGTTGCGGGGAGGGGGTCTTCCGTTCCAAGGCGCTGAACCGGAGTTTGCCGTCTTTCAGGTCTACCGCGATTTTGCCGCCGCCCACCAGATCGCCCCCGATCAACGCCTCGGAGAGTGCATCTTCGATGTGGCGCTGGATCGCGCGGCGCAACGGTCGTGCGCCGAAAGAGCGGTCCTGGCAGGTCGTTTCGACCAGCCATTCGCAGACCTCGTCGGTCACCTGGAGTTCGATCTCGCGCTCAACGAGCCCATCGTTGAGGCGCCGGATCATGATCCGTGCGATCTGCGCCAGCTGGCTCTCATTCAACGCGTCGAAGACGATGATCTCGTCGATGCGGTTGATGAATTCGGGCGACAGCGTTCGCTTGACCTCGTTGAGCACCAAATCGCGACGATCCTTGAACAGTTGCTCGCTGTCGTCCGTCTGGAAGCCCAATTTGCCCGTCATCCGGGCGACATGGTTGGAACCGATGTTCGACGTCATGATCACGATCGTGTTCTTGAAATCAACGGCGGTCCCGTAGGCATCGGTGATCATCCCGTCTTCGAGCACCTGTAACAGGATGTTCAAGACGTCGGGGTGGGCCTTCTCGATTTCGTCCAGCAGGATCACGCTGTAAGGTTTGCGCTTGATCCGCTCGGTCAACTGCCCGCCCTCTTCGTGGCCGACGTAACCGGGCGGCGAACCGATCATCTTCGCGATCGCGTGCTTTTCCATGTACTCGGACATGTCGAATCGCACAAGCGAACGCTCGTTGTCGAACAGGAACTCCGCCAGGGTACGGGCGACTTCCGTCTTGCCCACGCCCGTCGGCCCCAGGAACACGAACGATCCGATCGGGCGATTCGGGTTGGCCAGACCCGCGCGCGAACGACGGATCGCCCGGGCCAACGCCGAGATGGATTCCTCCTGACCGACGATGCGCTCATGGAGATAGGTTTCGATCTGGAGCAATTTATCGGCCTCTTCCTCGGCGACCGACTGGATCGGGATACCCGTCCAACGCGCGATCACGTCCTCCACGTCGCTGCGCTGGACATCGAGGATCTTGTTGCACTCCTCTTCGTAGTTCTGCTTGAACTCCTCGTGGCGCCGCCGCAAGGTGACTTCTTCGTCGTGAAACGCGACCGCTTCGTCGAAATCCTTGCGTGCCAGCGCGCTCTTCATCCCGTTCACCGCGCGTTTGAGTTCACGTTCGATACGCTTGATCTCGGTGTACGAGGTGCTCTTGCCCAGCTTGACTCGCGCGCCTGCTTCGTCCAATACGTCGATCGCTTTATCCGGGAGAAATCGGTCGGTAATGTAGCGATTGGATTGGTACACGGCGGCGCGAATGGCGTCTTCGTGGAAACGCACGCCATGGAAACGCTCGTAGCGCTCCTTCACGCCGGTCAGGATCTCGAACGTCTCGACTTCGGTCGGCGGTTTGATGTTGATCGGTTGGAAACGGCGAACCAGCGCGCGGTCCTTCTCGATGTACTTGTGATAATCGCGCGGGGTGGTCGCGCCGACGCACTGTACTTCACCACGCGACAGCGTCGGCTTGAGGATGTTTGCCGCGTCCAGCGAACCTTCGGCCGAACCTGCACCGATCAGCGAGTGGATCTCGTCGATGAAAATGATGACATCCTCGGCGGTGGTCAGTTCGGTGATGATTCCTTTGAGACGTTCTTCAAACTGGCCGCGGTATTTCGTACCGGCGACGACGAGGGACAGATCGAGCGCCAGGATGCGGTTGTGCATCAGCGACGGTGGGACATCCCCATCGACGATCCGTGTCGCCAGACCTTCGATGATCGCGGTCTTGCCGACACCCGGCTCGCCGAGCAGGACCGGGTTGTTCTTGCGGCGGCGCGAGAGCACCTGGATCACGCGATCCAACTCCGCCTCGCGTCCGATCAGTGGGTCAAATACTTGACGTTCGGCCAGTTCGGATAGATCGCGGGAGAATTCGTTGAGGAACGGAGTTTCCTTCTTTTTTCTCGGTAGCGCGCGTCGTTTGTAAAGGTTGACGGCGTCTTCGCGAACGGCGTAGAGGCGCATCCCGCGCTCGGCCAACAGTCGGCCCGCCGGTGAGTCCTCGAGCCGCAGCAGCCCCAACAGTACATGCTCGGTACCGATGTTGGGATGCATCAAACGTTCGGCTTCTTCCTCGGCGAACTGCAATACCTTTTTCGTTTCGTCGCTGAAAGGGATCTCGACCGAGGTGGAGAGTTTCTCGCGGATGGGACCACGGCGTTCGAGTTCGGCTTGTAACAGGTCGACGGAAACGTTGGCGCGAGTGAAGAGTTCCCGTGTCGAATCCTCGGGCTCTTTCAACAGGCCGAGCAACAGGTGCTCGGTGCCGATCTTCTTGGCACCCTGCTGGCTCGCCTCGTAGCGGGCGAGAAAGAGGATTCGTTTGGCTTTCTCGGTAAATTTCTCGAACATTGATCAACCGCCCGTCTTTTGCCCCAATCGGGGTGAACATAGCATACGACCGGTCCGGTCTCGTTGCACGCTTACGGTTCGGTAATCGTCCCGCTTTCGGGCTTTTTCGGACCGGGCGGGGCGCCGAAAACGTTACCGTTCCGGCTCCGGCAAATAGCCGGCCGCATCGTCTTTGCCGAGCGACTGGAGCTTGCCATCCGCCAACCGAAGGACCCGGTCGCAACGCGCGGCCATCCGTTCGTTGTGCGTTGCCAGGACCAGCGCGAATCCGTTTTGATGTTGGAGTTCGCGGAGCAAGGCGAACACACGATGGCCCGTCGAAGGATCCAAGTTTCCGGTCGGCTCATCGGCGAGCACGATGGATGGCAGACCGGCGATGGCCCGCGCGATCGCGACTCGCTGCTGCTCGCCGCCGGAGAGCTGTGCCGGAGTGTGGTTCGTCCGCTCGGCAAGACCGAGGCGAACGAGCATCCCCCGCGCAGTGTCCGCCGATCGATCGAGGTTACCGCCGATACGCAGTGGCATCTCGACGTTCTCGATCGCCGTGAACTCGGGCAACAAGTGGTGGAACTGAAAAACAAATCCGATTCTGAGGTTACGGTAGCGCGCAATCGCGTCGACGTCGTCCCACGGAAGCGCTTGCCCATCGAACTTCAGCGTGCCCGCATCCGGCCGGTCGAGCCCACCGAGCAGGTGGAGCAAGGTCGATTTTCCGACACCGGAATCCCCGATGATCGCGACCGACTCGCCGGCGCTGATCTCGAGGTCGAGGTCGCGGAGGACGTGGATCGTGCGATGTCCGCTCTGAAACGAACGTGAGACACCCCGGGCGGTGAGCACCGGTTTACTCATGGCGCAGCGCCTCGACCGGATCAAGCCCGGCCGCTTTTAGCGCGGGGTACAGCGTGGCCAGGAACGAAATCAGCACCGTCGCAACACCGATCCAGGCCAGATCCCCGACGTTTGGGCTGAACGGAAGGTGGGTCAGGTAGTAAACATCCGGGTCGAGGGGGAACAACTCGTAGCGGTCGAATACCGTGGCCAGCGCCCAGCCGAGCCCCAGCCCGGTCAGCGCCCCGACAGAGCCAATCGCTACGCCTTGAAACATGAAGACTCGAGCGATGTTCCGTGGTGTCGCACCCAACGCGGTCAGGGTCCCGATTTCCTTGGTCTTATCCGCAACCATCAGGATCAGCATCGAGACGATGTTCAGCGCGGCGACGACCACGATCAGCCCGACCGCGAAGGCCAGCACGAGTTTCTCGGTGTTCAGAGCCTTCATGAAGTCCTGGTTTTGTTCGATCAGGTCGAACACGAACCAGTCCGCTCCGAACTGCTCTTCGAGAAGCCCCTTGGTCGCGGCGATCCGTTCCATCGGTTCGACCCGTAGTTCGATTCGCGACGCCGTTTCCCCCGCGCGCAACAAGCTGCGTGCCGCCGGTAAGCGGATATAGGCGCGCTGCGAATCTTCCTGAAAGTGATCGGAGGCGTAGGTTCCAACGACTTCGAAGACCCTCGAATAGGGCCGGACCCCCATCGGCGTGAGCGTGATGGCCGGAATGACCAGTCGCACCCGGTCCCCCGGCACGACACCGAGGTTCGCGGCCAGGTTGATCCCCAGAAGAATCCCCGAGCGGCCGCTCTCCGTCGTGTCGTCGAGTGGGGCAAAGACCTCCGAGTCGGGATCCCCCAGGATCACTTCACTGTGACCGCGAGGATCAATGCCCCATACATCCGCGTAGGCCGGGCGGCCACGGTCCTCGTAGACCAGCATGCCGGGGGTCTGCAGGACAGACGCGCCGGACGCTACACCCTCGACCCGTTCCATTTCGGCGATCGCGGCGTCGGCGTCGGCGAAACGCTCGTCGGCTCGGTGTTGGATGACGAGGTGCGCACTCCCGCTGTGGATGCGCGCGTGCGCGTCCTCGACGAAGCCGGCGTTGATCGCCAGTGCGATCACCAGCGCGGCCGTCCCGACGGTGACACCGATCACCGAAATGAGCGTGATTGCGGAAACGAACGTGCGCCCGCGGTGAAAACGCAAGTAACGAACGGCGAGGAAACCCTCGAAGGCGAGCATCGCTAACCGAGAACGCGGGTCGCCATGTCGACCGCTAGTTCGGCCGCGCGGGAACCGGAGCCACCCGCGACCGCCCAGAGCCAAAACCCGCCCAGACCGTCCGCGCTGACTTCCCCGAGGCGGATCGCCCGTTCGTCGGCAACCTCCATCGGTGTCGATACGAGCGGCCCCTGCTCCTGGCCGGGTTCGAGGCCGTTCTCGGACAGGGCACGGCGCAGCGCGTTGATCTCCACTCCGGGCGGGGTCCGTAGGTGCAGTTCGATGCCATGACCGTAGAACAGAGGTGCGGCGAGAAAACGAAGCGTGAGTCGCTCACGGTCCCAACCGACAATGTTCGTGACCTGACGAGCGATTTCGCTTTCGAGGCCCGGAACCGCACAAGAGAGACCATGTTCGGGGACGATGTTGAATGCGAGTTGGCGTCCGAAAGTCTCGACGGGTGGCTCGACGAAATTGAGCAACCGAACAGTTTGCTGCCGCAACTCCTCGACCCCACCCTGGCCGTAGTCCCCGGCCGGGCGCAGCACGACCGCGGCGACCTCCTCGAGACCGGGCCCGCGATCGATCGGACGAAGCAGGTCGCCGAGTACCAACGCCAGCGGATACGGCACCGCGTAGAACCCGGCGGCGGTCGCGCTCGACCCGTTGTCCGGGAGGACGAGCTCGGACGCAACCTTTTCGGGAAGTCCACCTACAAGGTCGATGACCGTCTGAGCGCCCCCCAAGCGCTCGGCGACACGCTCGGTGCTCTCTCCGCGTTCGCAAACCAGCACGACTGCGTGTTCGGCGATCTCGGTCGGATCGGGTTCCTGGATCAAACACGCCTCCCCCGCGTATTCGCTCACCAAAACCTCTCCGTTCGACGCGCCGTAGAAGTCGACCTGACGGCGCGGGATGCGCGCGCCCTCCAGGGCCTCGCGCACGCGAGTCCCCTCGAGGGTCGATGCCCCGAGCAAAGCGATCTTGTGTCCTGGTTGATTAGCGGGCGGACTCACTCGAGATATCCCTGTCGGACTCGGTCCGGGAAAACAAACGTGTCGTTGCCATGACCGGTGCGGAGACCAGGTAGACGACCGCGATCCCCAGCATCACCCAGCGCGGCCAGATCAAGATCCCGACCATCATCACGGCCAGCGGCAGGACATACATGTAGGAGCGCCGGTCGCGTAGGCCGATATCCTTGAACGAGCGGTAGCGAAACCGCGAAACCATCAACAGCGCCAGGGTCGGGATCAGCAAGAGCAACAACAGCGCCGCGGGCTCGCCGGTGACGGGTGTCTCCGGGAAAGCGAACGCGACCGCCGCCATCGATCCTGCGGCCACCGGTGACGAGAGTCCCACGAAGTGGCGTTTCTCGCCGGGGTGGGCCTGGATGTTGTAACGGGCCAGGCGCATCGCAGCACAAACCACGAACATGAACGAAACGAGCCAGCCGACGCGCCCGAACGGTTCCAGCACCCAGGCATAGGCGAGCATCGCGGGCGAGACTCCGAACGACACGATATCCGCCAGCGAATCGAATTCCGAACCGAACTCCGAGGTCGTCCCCGTCATCCTCGCGATCCGACCGTCCAGCAGATCCAGGACGCCGGCGACGATGATGAATATGGCGGCTCGCCTGAGGTCGCCGCGAAACGACATCACGATTGCGGTGAACCCGCACAACAGATTGCCGATCGTGAACAGCGTAGGCAGGAGGTAGATCCCGCGCCGTAGTTTTTTTTGTCGCGCCAACGCGCCCTTTCTTGTCGGGCCTTTAACCAGGCCGTCCCCACTATAACCAAAAACGCGGGTGGCGGCTTAGGGGCCGGCCGGGGTCACCGGCTGGGCACTCGCGATCGGGGTCGTGCCCGAGGTCATACGCTGTCTGAGCTTCACACCGGCAACCCAGCCATCGGGCAACTGCACGTCGACGCGCGAACCGAAACGGATCAAACCGATTCGCTCACCGCGCTCGAGCATCTGCCCCGGTTGGAGCGAACACAGGATACGGCGCGCGACGAGACCCGCAACCAGCGTGAACCGGACCACGTAACCCTCGACGTCGAGGTCAACGACGACTCGCTCGTTTTGCTCCGCCGCCTCGTCCTTCCACGCGGCCAAGAAACGGCCCGGGTGATGTTCGACGGAAAGCACCCTGCCGGTGGCCGGAGCTCGACAGACGTGCACGTTGAAAACACTCATGAAGATCGAGATCTTGTCCGGACGGGCGCGAATGACCGTCCCGTCCGCGGGACTCACGAGCAGTCCTTCGTCTTGGGGGACATCGCGTTCGGGGTCCCTGAAGAACCACAGGGTAAACAACAGGAAAACGCCCGCTGGGATGGCCGCGGCCCAGTGAACCCAGATCGCGAGTCCGAGGGTGGCGGCGGCGGCGAGCGCCGCAAACGGCCAGGCGTGAGAGGAAATTCTCATCCGGCGGTGAGCAACGCCTCCATTTGATCCTTCAAGGCGAGCTTTTTCTTCTTGAGCAGCACTTCTTCCATTTTCTGTTCGTCGGACAGATAGCGTTGGGACTGTAATTCGCGCAACAGACGATCGTACTCACGATGCTTTTCCTGCAGCCGGCGGAAGGTCGGATCATTGGGGCTCACACGCTCACCAGCAGTTCCCATGCGACGCTCCTTGTTCTTGTTCGAGCATGAAGGGTGCGAGAAACAACGTCACTATACCCGCCCCGGCCCGCGTGGACAACGCATGGAGCGCTACTCGGTCTGCCGATCCAGGCGCATCAGGACCGCGTCCTCCCGAGGACCGTAATAGTCGGCCCTCCGGCCGACTTCGAGAAAACCGAGACTCGCGTAGAGCGCTCGTGCGGCGGCGTTGCCCGGACGCACCTCGAGTGTGACCCGGTAGCAACGGGAGTCGGCGGCCAGCTTGAGCAAGCGTTCGATCAGTAGCCTACCGAGCCCCTTTCCGCGTAGTTCCGGATCGATTGCAATCTTGTTGATTTGGAGTTCGTGATCGACGATCCAGACCGACGCGTAACCGATCAACGCGCCGCGACGGCGCAACACGCGGTTCACCGAATACGGGTTGCGTTGCAACTCGTGGCGGAAGTGCGCATGGGTCCAAGGCGAAGGAAAGCTCGCCGCTTCGATTCGGGCCACCGCATCCACATCGGTGAGGCGCATCGGGCCGAAAAGCAGCGGGTCTTCAGGACCGGTGTTTGGCTTCGGCATCGGACGTTCGGATGTAGAGCGGCGAGACCGCTTGGTCCGGCGTGGTAGGGATACCGCGTAGTAGCGCGATACGCCCCGCGGCCGGGGCAAGTTGCCCGCCGGCCTGGCGACCGCTGTCCGGGTTGAGTTCTGCCGGCGGTTCGGCGCCGGGGCCCCACAAGACGTAGCCGGGGGGTGCCTGCCAGAAGAGCTCGGCGGTTTGCAAACCCGGGGCCGCCCGTTCCGCCGGCGGGGAGGAATCAGCATCGTAACGGGCCACGTAAAGTTGACCTCGTCCGGCGCCGAGCGCGGGGACGCGTTCCCGGGGGCATTTGCCCGACGCCTCGGCCATCGCTTCGAGCGTGTTGACCCCGACGCAGGGCCGGTTCGACGCGAGAGCCAGACCCTGTGCCGTGCCGAGCGCGATGCGGATTCCGGTGAAGGCTCCGGGGCCATGCACCACGACGAACGCGTCGAGCCGGTTCTTGTCCCAGCCCGATTTGGTCATCACGCGGTCAATCAGATCGATGAGATGCATGGCGTGGGAACCCGGCCTCGGGGCTTCGACGGCGGCCACGGTTTCGACCGTTTCTCCTGTGCCGCAAAGCAACGCCACACCGGCGAGTAACGTCGAAGTGTCGATGGCCAGAACACGCATCATTGTTCGGAGCGCGCGCATTCGAGGAAGGCCAACAAAGCTTGCCGCGAGGAGGCTGCCTGGGTATCGAACACGACGCCGATCTCGTAGCGATCCGCCGGCGCGCTCGCCTCGGTCCCCGGGAGTTCTTCAAGCCGAACCACGGTTCCACGCAACACTCTCCGACCCGCGCGGCTGCCGATCAACCGCAACTCGATCCGCTCCCCGACATCGATCGCTTCCGGACTCCCGAACAACAGGCCTTCGCGAGAGACGTTGATCAGCGTGCGCGGCGCGACGGCCCCCGATGCCAGGATCTCGACCTCGAATAGACCGGGCTCCAGATCGAAGCGCAGATAACGTCGTCGCTCGGGCTGGTGCAGCTCTACGAGGTTCTTTCCCGCGGCCTTCGCCTGGTACAGCGCCTGGGCTGCGCAGGCAAGCAGCCCCTCGGGTGTCTGGGAATCCTCCGGATACGCCGCGACACCGCCCGAGACGGTCAGGTTCGTTGCCACACCCTCCGCCGGATCGGTGGCGAAAAACTCTTCGATCGCGGCGCGGCATCGATCCGCTACCAGCAAAGCTCCATTGCGATCGGTCTCGGGGAGCAGCAACACCAACTCGTCGCTGCGGCAACGTGCCGCCAGATCGATATCCCGCACCTTGTTTCGGAAGAGAATCGCAGCCTCGCGAAAGATGCGGTCCGCGACCAGCGAACCCAGGCGGTCGTTCAGAGAGGCGAACCCATCGAGATCGAACAGAGCCACGGCGGAATCGAGTTCATAACGGCGGGAGCGCCGCAATTCGTTCGACAGCGTCGTGCGAAAAGTGCGTTCGGACGCCAGCCCCGTCAACGCATCGAGCGTGGCGTCCCGAGAGGATTGTTCGAGCAACTCGAAATCGATCAACGCCGGCTGGACGAGTTGGCGATTGACGTTGACGAAGTAGTCGATAGCCGCAACGCGAATGCCGACATCGCGCGCAACGGCCTCTGACATCTCCTTTTGCCGTTCGACGATCGTACGCCAGTGCAGGTGCGCCTCTTCCTCGTCGAAACGCTTGCGCGTCAGAATCATGAGCACCGAAGCATACGGCCCGACACCGCTTTCTCGCGCCAGCGAATCGAGCCTCTCG
>Ga0224508_10004140_pt1 | contig 11894 bp, 3 predicted proteins | sample SF_Jan12_sed_USG_4_FD_170157 | JGI IMG/M metagenome (GOLD analysis project Ga0224508, IMG submission 170157) | Sediment microbial communities from San Francisco Bay, California, United States - SF_Jan12_sed_USGS_21 | ecosystem: Environmental > Aquatic > Marine > Sediment | place: USA: California...
CACATCCTTTTGTTGACAATCAAGTCGACAACGACACTTTTCCCGGATGCTTTATAATCGTGAATTGCACAGATACAATCTTTGGTACGGTAGTCGATTATGATGCCCAAGTTGGCAATTGCATAGACATCGTAAAGGAAATCGTCCGGACCCATCATATTCGCTATGATAAACGAGATTTCTTCTGCACTGATACAATCCGCGTACAGGCGATCGACACTGTTATGTTTATGTGTCCACCGGAGCGCGACAGCGTATATTGCCACACCGGATATCTAAAAGATGAGAATGGCAATCCATCCCCTCTGGAGACTGGTATTCCAATGATTGATTCCATACCTATCTGGCCTCAACCCAATTCGGTGTGTGATGTTCTCGTCTTCTATGAAGACACAAATTTTGATGGAGATTGTCCCATGACGATCCATAGGGTGTGGTATGTGAAAAGCACCTGTACCGAATTCTACGCCACATGCGAGCAATGGTTGATGATCTTCGACACGATCGGACCAACCCTTGAGAAAGATTTGTCGAAGGCATTTCTGGCGGATGAGGATGATTTTGGTGGCTTGGGTCCCGTCATATTCATACCAACGAGTACGCATGGATGTGAAGCACATACTTACGTACCCGATGTAATGGCATACGATACCTGCTCGGGCGTTAAAATGGTAAAAGCAAAAGTGGGTGATCTAACAACGGTAGTACTGGAATACAATGAAACGGAAGAAAAATGGGAATCACATCAAAACGTGAAGATCCCCCGATCCGATGAGCCAATTCCAGTAATTTATGAAGCCTTTGATTCTTGTCACAACGTGACCATGGATACTTGCTACTTCTTCGTAAAAGATTTTACAAAACCGGTAGCAGTATGTAACAAAGGTGTACAGGTGACATTAAGTGATACTTTGGTCTGGGTCCCGGCTGAGGTATTCGATGAAGGTAGCTCTGACAATTGTGCCATTAGCTTGGTGCTTGCGAGGAGGTCTGACTGGGCCACATCATGTGGTGTAGATCTTTGCGACGATCGTCAGTTGTATTGCACCACAGAACATCATGACTCGATTTGGTGTTCCGTGCTTGAGAAGGATAAAACGATAAATCCGGTAGAAGCTCATTATGCAAAAACACTTCAATGGTTGTGTGAAGACAACCAGGTGTGCAATGGGTTCATCATTGGAGGTTGGTGGTATGATCTGATCAAATATGGAACATTAGATTGTGTGGATCATCCATATCCCGTCGATGAGCAATATTTGAGATCGTTGTTCGAGGATGAGAGCTTGGACTGCACTGATGAAATCTCAGTAGGTTATGCCTGTGAGAAAATGGGCTTTACGTATGACGACAATATTCCAGACTTTGCGGCTCCACTTTTTTCAGAAAGTGCTGGCAATGATTTTGATATCGTCAGTCAGATCGGCGGTGGCTGGTCAAAAGATGTGCCTTTCTGTTGCGAAGATGCCTGTCAAATCGTACAAATCGAACTGCTGGTAATGGACTATTGGTGTAACTGGAGCAAGTGCTGGACAGATGTCTACGTTGAGGACAAAACACCACCTGAACTAGTAACCGAACTTTTCGATATTTCTATTTCGTGCAATAGTTATCAAACCTTTTATGCAGATGCTGTGACACAGGCTCAAGCCGGTGATTTTGCAGCATTGGATACCTTGCTAGGTACGTATGATAAAGTATCCTATGATCAATATCGAAACTTGCCAGAGAAGACAGACTTTACGGTGCATGACCTGCTTTGTGATTCTGTTCTGGTAACTAAGGACAGTTTGATCTACGACGAACATTTGGGCTATCAGTGGAAAACATACAGCTATTACCGGGCGGTTTTTGATACAGTTCCCTTGAACCGGTACAATGGTCAAATTGCTGACGACTGCGGACTTGTGTGTATTCAAGAAAAACCATGGGTTAGTCTTGACGAATGTGGCAACGGTTTTATCAAGCGGCAATTCAAATTCGTGGGAGAATGCTTTATAGATCCTACTGGTCATGTCGCTGATACCTTGATAAAACATCAGACCATTTGGATCAATAGCAAGTGTGACATTAGTAAGTCCATGTTTTATGTTCCCAAGGATGTCATCACTTACGATTGTGGTATTCAATACGAAGATGATGGGAGCGGAACCGCTACAGGAGCAGCCGACCCGGCACTAACAGGATACCCCGAGTATCTGCTTGACCAGAACTGCAGATCGATCGGTATAGGCTACTATGACAAAGTCTTCCGAATTGTGGGAGGTGATGAAGCTTGCTACAAGATCATTCGCACCTGGTGTTTTGCTGATTGGTGTGCAATCAATGATGGTTATGAGGTAGATACAGATTGGTGGTTTGATCCGGAGTATGATGGCAGGTACATCAGTTGTACGCAAAAGATCATTTTGCTTGATTCAGTACCCCCGGTCTGTACCATAGAGGCGCCCGATGAAATCGAGTCGCCATCTTGCCTGCACAATCTAAATGTTCCGGTAACGGTGCAGGATGAGTGCGGAGTATTGGAATATACCTGGCAGCTGATTGGTAAAAAAGACGATTTGGTGTTGTATAGTGGTCAGGGTGAACTTAATAGTGCAGATCAGGATCAGTTCTTTGTACAAGTTGACGATGTCGAACCAGGCATTTATGAGATCAAGGCGGTGGTAACTGATGACTGTCAGAATGAGACCAAATGTGTAAAGGAGTTTGAGATTATTCAGAGCAAGAGGCCAGCAGCGATCTGTCTATCCAGCATCACCGCTGAGCTGACTCCTATGGATTCAGATGGAGATAATGTCGTCGATACCGCTATGGCCATCGTCTGGGCAAGTGAATTCAATGAGAGCAGTAGTGCTGCATGTGGTTCCGAAGACTCCAGTCTGACTTTCTTGATCAACTTTGCAGAAGGCGAGGCAGTACTGCCTGATCCTGAAGCAACGAACCTTGCATTAGGTTGTGAACATGTAGGCACTCATTTAGTGAACATGTATGTAGTTGATGAGAGTGGCGCTTGGGATTTTTGCACCGTAGTGTTAGTGGTACAGAGCAATATGGGTGGCTGTGCTGTGGATGGGACAGATGGCCGTCTGGTCGGATCTTTGCAAACGGAAATCCTACAGCCTATTGATCACGTGGACGTAACTATCCAATCAATAGCTGGGGCAACCATGATGGAAGCACTTGATTCGAAAGGATCGTACGAATTTCAAATTGCTACTGGTACGAAAGCCTACATCACACCGACGAAGAATACGGATTTTATAAATGGAGTCTCAACAAGGGATCTCATCGATATCCAGCAACACATTCTCGGTAAGGAAAAACTGGACTCCTGGTATAAAGAACAGGCGGCTGATGCCAGCGCAGATGGTAAGATATCGCCGGTGGATTTGATCTTACTAAGAAAACTGATTCTTGCCAAGATTGACGTATTACCTGACAATACAAGTTGGAGGTTCTTTGATGCTGATCGTTCAGAATCCTACCACATCAATCCGATGGTAGCCGAGGTCACTGTTGACTTCATTGGTGTCAAAACAGGTGATGTGAATCTCGATAACGATCCAGCCCGTAGAGCAGGTCGATCCTCTCGATCTCTTGTATTTTCGGCGGCTGATCAGACGCTGCAAGCTGGCCAGAAATACAGAATCCCCATTCGCACTGAAGAAATCGATGATTTGCTCGGATTCCAGTTTACTTGGCAAGGGAATGGTGTGACGATTACTGCAGTAGAATGGAACGAGGACTTAGACCTGGGTGCCGAGCACTTTAACCTGGATCATCTGGCAGACCGTTGGTTTACGGTGGCCTGGCATAGTATGGACGCAAACCCAACTACCTTGTCCAATGAAGATGTGCTAATGTGGCTCAACCTTCAGGTTGATCACGAAGTACTACTTAGTGACGCCATGACCATCAGCAGTAGTCGGACTAGCGCTGAAGCATACTTAGGTGACTTGGACATGGATGTTGCTCTGCAATTTACTGACGAAGCAATTGGAGTGGAGCAGGTGCAACTGTATCAAAACGCACCAAATCCATTTCATCAAACAACCACTATCGGGTTTTATATGCCGGAAGCAGCTGATGTTGTGATTACCATCTACGATGTAGCGGGACGATCCCTCAGGATAGAAGAAGGCTACGTGCAGAAAGGTCACCACGAATGGACTATCGACCTGTCTGATGGCCCAGCAAGTGGTGTGTTGTATTATCGCTTAGAATCTAAAAGTGGACAGGCTATTCGAAAAATGGTCCGAATGGATCCATAAGAAAACGCTAACTAACTCAAGTATGTGGAAAGACAGTCCCCCCCGGCTGTCTTTTCCTTTTTACACCGGCGGCACCTTACTATTTAAGGTGGTTAGAAACTCCAGTAGATCTCTAATCTCCCTCTTATCCAAGATATTCCTGACCCCGGGCATACTGGATATGGCGTCAATGCGTTCATCAATTTCCTCGATTGAAATCTCACGTTCTTCTTCGTCGCTGGTCCTTAGAGTCAGGCTCTCTTCTGATTCAGCCAGGAGAATTCCGCTAATCACATCGCCGGTTTGAAGGGTGACGGTCACGACACCATAGCCTGGGACAATCTCGTGACTTGGTTGAACCAGTGACCTAAGAATTTGTTTTCGGCTCCGTTCAGCACCAAGATCAGTGAGCGGCGGACCGGCATCTCCCCCCCATTGTCCTACCATGTGACACTTCATACATTGAGCACCCTGGTCAAAAATAAATGTACTTCGGCCTGCCGCAGCACTACCTCCCTCCAGACAGTCTTTGTAATTTTCAAACTCATCTGAGCTTTTTTTAATAGATGCAAGCCGGGCAACCAAATTCTCAGCTCCGGACTGTGATACAGCTTCAGCTACATCAAGACGCAGCACAGACGGGAGTGACCCTTCCTCATACTGATCAAATAAATCTCCAAGTATGGGATTATTCACTGTGGCTGGAAGCTTACCTAAGGCCTGTATAGCAGCTTGTTGTTCACTTATGGATCCTACATCCATTACGCCAGTTAACAATTCAGCCTTCTTTTGATCTGACAAATCCTGTGCACCAATCAACTCAAGTGCTTTGACGCGGACTTGTTCATTCTCATCACCAAAGGCAGCCGTTAAAGCGTCTTCAAATGCATCTGTCTCAAGCTGCGATAGTGCTTTAAGAGCAGTGGTTCGCACCTCATTATCGACATCTGCTTCCAGGAGATGAACCAAGGCACCTGCTGCGGTATGTAATTTCAGATTTCCTATCGCCTGAGCTGCAGCCAGGCGAATACCGGCTGAGCTGTGGTCTAAGGCAAACTGTAAAATGTGACCGGCCGCATCTTGTACATCAGTGATCTCACGTTGCATGCTACCCCGGTATCGTCCATCTACTCTGTCCAACACAGAAGGATGGTGCCAAACACCCAAAACATGTATCGCCTCCTCGATCATTGCCGGAGGTCCGAAGTCTTTCTGGACATAGTCCATTACATTCTGCAGGGCTTTTTGGCTACCCACTCGGAGATTGGCATTGATGGCACGACGCACAAGCGCCTCAGCTGTTAGCCCTTCTCGTAACAATATATTACCCAATGCCGGTAATGCATCTGGAATCGAAAAATCATCGTTAATCGCCCTGGCTACTTCCGTCAATATGAACTCATCGGCATCCTCCAGAAACGTACCAATCTCCGGAGCCTGCATTCTTCGTAAAGCCACGACCGCAGCAATCCTAAGAGATCGAGAAGGATGATTGGCCAAAGCTGCCAAGGGTTCAGTTTCGCCGATCCGAGCTAAAGCCAGCGATCCGGCATGTCTTAGATAAGCATCCTGGTCGTCATTTTCGATAAGCATAGTAATAAGTGCATCAACCGCCGGCTTGTAAGCCATTCTCCCCAGTGCCTCAGCTGCAAAAAACCGGACTCGTAATGTTGTGTCTGACAAGGATCCTATCAGTTCATCCTCAAAGCCTCTATGCCGTAAATCTCCCAGGATCTTAGCGGCTTGTGCTCTGATCTCCGGGTCCGCATCAGATAATAGGAAGCCCAACGGCTTGGCATATCTTTCATGCTGATGAGCCAGCTGACCTGTGCCCCAAATACCATGTATCCTAGCAAGTTGATGTTGGACCTGAGTGATGGCCTTATCAAAAGTAGCAGCGCCTTCATCTCCTCTGTTCACGAGTTCAAATTGGGCTTTTAGGCGCACGCGCATATCGGTATGAGCCAACAGAATGCCAAGATCTGGTGTACTTCTCTCCCCAAAATCGGCTATAAGATAGCTTTGGGTCTCGGATCTGAGAGGATGCTTCTCGCCGTCAATCACATCCAGTTTCCAGATTCTGCCATAGTCCTTGGTATTCCAACCATCAATCCAGTCAGCAACATACATGGCACCATCCGGACCAAAATCAATGCCTGTGGCTAGCACACCGTTCAAGATCTTTTCATCTCTAACGAATTCAAAGGTGGCCCCTTTCGGCTCAAGTTGAAAGGCATGAAGATTCGACCTGGCGGGACTTCCATTGAACTCCACGATGAAAAACCAATCCTGCCATTTTTCACTAAGTGCGGTACCGGGATTATACAACATGCCTGTAGGTCCGTTTACGTAATTTCTGATACAGGGAGTGATGTAAGCCGCCTGACCATCAAACCTGGGCTTGAAAAGTTGTTCATCCATCCAGACTTTATAGCGATTGTTCTTAGGATCTGAGTATTTGCCAAATTGCCAGTTGATGCGCCATCCGCTATCGGAGCCATTAACTATGTAGACCAGCCGCTCATGTTCACCTGGATGATCTCCATCGTTATCTACGCTAATAAGATTGCCATATTGATCAAAAACAAATTCATGTGTATTCCGCACACCATGAGCAAAAACCTCAAAATCGCTGCCATCAGAGTTAGCCCGCACAATCACACCTCTGTTCGGATATGTATGTTTTTCGCCGTCCTGGTCTACGCCATTATATCCAATGTCGCCGATTCCCCACCAGATGCGGCCATCTGGGCCTATCGTTGCACCCGACATGCCATGACCTCCAAATCCAATATGTACGGCATACCCATGACTGATCGATTCCTTCGAATCTGCCATTCCATCACCGTTCAAATCCCTTAGCCGCCACATATCTGGACCCACACCTAGAAACACATCTTCATCTGTCACTAAGAGAGCCCCGGCCACATCTGTGATTTCCTCATGGAAGTCCTCAATATAGAGTTGCCTCATATCGGCCACTCCATCCCCTGATTCATCCACAATTCGAAAAACTTGCTCTTTTTGCACTGCTAGATCTCGCCAGTCATGGAGGCTATCAAAGTTTAAATCGGCGAGCCATGTATTCGAATCACTAAGTTCAGGAGCAAGGACACGATGCAGAAATGCCCGACGCTCTTCTGTACTCTGCATTTTGATGCTTTCGGTCTCCCAGTGAGCATAGCCCCTAATATCAAATTCAGAGTTCTTTTGCCGATTCGTCCTGGTAACGAAGACTCTCCCCTGGAGGTCAACCTTGAGAGCGATGGGATCAGCAACCAGCGAATCAACCGCCCACAGAGCCAGTTCAAAGTCTTCATGGACCTCAGCCGATACTTGCTTACTGATCTCTTGGGCCATGCTCGCTGCCTTCGAAGGATCCATGCGATAGATTTGAAGGTCAACCGCGGGCTCCTGGCAAGAGCAAAGGAAAAGCCCCAGACCACACCAAGAAAAAATATGTAGAAATAATCTGGTCATCATTGGGTCACATTTCTGTCTAACATATGCCACATATTATATCGCGATGATTACCGCACAAGCACAAACGAGCCTCCTTCTTCAATAGCTATATTACCTTCTGTAGTCACCACCTCAAATTGAAGGCTCCATAGATATATGCCACTTGGCAAGAGATTCCCATTAAATGTCCCATCCCATTGCTGGTTGGCATGGCTACTTTCATACAATTTGGAGCCCCATCGGTCGTAAATCACTAATGCAAAACTAGTCGCGTTGAAAGAATGATCCACCAAGATTTCGAAGGCGTCATTGATACCATCACCATTGGGAGTAAAAGCAGTAGGTGCGTAGAAGTCCGGCGAACATTTTTCCTCCTTCAATACTAATTCCACAGGTATTGCACCACAGTCGATCGTCGCATCTATGTGGTAGCGAGCAGCTGTCTGCAACACCCGGATGGCTCCTGTATAGCCATCTTGCCATGCGAAGGTGGGATCTACCGGCAAAGAAGCACCGAATATTTCCATCAAGTCTATGCTGGCTTCTCCATCGCGGCAAATTGTTATTTGTTCTTCCATGGCTTGAGGCAAGGAATTGAGCGTCAGGTCATCGATGTAATAGTAAAAGGATCTGAATACACCACTACTGGCATTGGCAGCACAGGTCGGTAGTTCTCCAAATGTGCCCAAAGGCATCTGCACTGCAAAGTATGATTCTCCCCCTTTAGCCTTGAAGCACGTGGTGATCCGGATCCATTCTCCAACCAGGGTGTTTTTCACTTCATCAGGATCGATCACCGACATTAGTTCTGCTGAACTGACGGCAGTACCATTAGAAAAGTTGTTTATCAGGATTATGCTGTCGGATGATGTATACAAGTCAATATGCTTTTCAGGTCGCAGACTGCAGTTGGTCAGAGGGTCCGCCAAACCCTGGTAGCCTCCTTGGTTTTTCACTGCCATGGAGAAGAAGTAAGTCTTTCCAGCCTCCAGTGTTTGTGCAAGCTTTGTTGCAATACCCTCCGACACATACGTAGCATTGGAGTTCCAACGCGCTGACAAACCTGCAAAATTCCTTCCTTCAAATGCATCAACCGTTTGGTCCCAAAAGAAATTCTCCGTTTCGTTGTAGGGGCAGTCACCATCAAAAAGATCGGGGGTAGCATCAAGCGAGTACCAAAATCTGGTTTGATCAAAGCTTTGATCCGGTGACAGACAAGCGTTTGAAATAGTTTCTTCGAATCCCGCGTTGAGTAGCAAATTCTGGCCAAGAATGGAAGTGCTATAACTAAGAATGAGCACTATGGACAGTCTGATCGACATTACAGTTTATCGCTTGACCACCTTGACTGATTCTGTTTCATCAGCTAGCTTCACAGTCAGCACATAAGTGCCAATCGGCAGTCTACTAGCCTGATTATAAGACAAAAATCCTCTGGGCGCAGCATTGTCGATCGATGCTAACTTCACCAAGATCCGTCCACCAAGATCACTTAGGATAATCTCCAAACGACCTGCGTTCGGAAAAGCATAGTCGATATAAAAAGAGTCTGAAAAGGCGTTCGGGAATACGGTCAATGTTGGATCAGAAGACAATGCCGGCACATCTATCACTTCCAAAATGGAGATAAGCTGATTTGCTTCGACGTCCTTGATCACCTGTGTCTTGCCACCGAGCCACTTTACTACCACAGAATCTACCTGTGTGGCCGCTGCCAGACCAAAATGAGCTCTTGTTGAGCCTTGAGAAAGATGGCTGGATCCACCATCAATTTCTCTGATTAGAATCTTACCATCGCTGTAGACCTCAACACGAGATCCAATTCCATCCTTGTCTGCATAAATACCTTCTAGCTCCACCTGTAGCCAATTTCCAAACGCTAATTCATTGCGGTATAATAAGCATCTGGCCTCAGGCAGAGCATCCGTAGGATCCCTTGGATTCTGATTAACAACAAATAGATCCAAATCACCATCCAGATCGTAATCGAACACAGCCGAGCCTCTCGCTATGCGTTCGTCATCCATTCCCATCCGCTGCGACACTTCCTGAAAGACCTCACCCAGGTGTTCAAAAAAGAAGTTGTGATTCTGTCTGACTGTTGGATTCAGAGCTCCATTACACACGAAGAGATCTTCGTCCGTATCATGATCGAAATCAAAAAAGTTGGCACCCCAACTGACCGGAGGGCTGGCAAAATCAGGTCGGACTATGACCGGGACTGCTAAACCCAATTCGGGTGCCATGTTAATAAAAGGTTTAGAATTTTGCTGGTTGACTATGAATAGGCTAGCGCTGATATTAGAGATGAAGTAGTCCATCCAACCATCTTGGTTATAATCACAAGAAGCAATACCCATCGCATTCATACCGAAGTTGAACGCCATGTTAAGTGACCGATCGGTAAGACTTCTAATTGGATAATCGTTGCGCAGCAATATGTTGGGTGAATTCTTAAAACCAAAGTCATTCGCAATTAATATGTCAACGTCTCGGTCATTGTCGAAATCTGAAAAATGGCCTTCAAATCCGAAGCCATCATGCGTCATTTTATAGATCTCACTGGCTTCAACAAAGCCTCTTCCTTGGTTATTTATAAATAGGTAATCTATGGCGGATGTAAATGACGAGGTAATAGTGGCTTCGTTATATATCCCGATTCCCTCGGGTGATGATGAAAAGTAATTAGCGATAAATAGATCGGGGAATCCATCCGCATTAATATCCCCAAAGCTGGGAGCCTGGCTATTGGTTTTATAAGATTCTAGACCCCATTCTGCTGTGACATCTCGAAAAGTGCCATCACCATTATTGATAAACAGCAAGTTGGAAGCCAGAGAACTTCTGTCTTCCTCGTGCAGGGTTGTTACCAGTAGATCTCTCCAACCATCTCGGTTTACATCTGCACTAGCTACTCCCTGCGTGTGCACACTCTTGGTCGATACAAAACCTGCTGCATCTAGTTCATTGGAGAAAGTACCATCTTGGTTATTTCGGTAGAGAACATCGGAATCATCACCCCCAGTGATGTATAAATCCTCATATCCATCATTATTAAAATCCAGGACAGCTACACCTCCTCCGAACGTAGCTTGACCCACCCTAAAGGCATGATTAATACCGGCAGACTGGCTCACTTCAGTAAAATGATTTCCCTCTTGCGCATGTACAATGCTCAAGATAGAGAGAAGATATGCTATGCTGACCAGACGATCCATCGGTAAATTAGCTTACTGTGTATGTATCGATTCTAAAAAGAATGTTGGATAGAGAAGATCCATCCAACATTCAATTTATCTTGTTCCTTCAGCGATTTCCACAAATCAATAGCCAGGATTTTGGGTGAGATTCGGATTTAAGTCAATCTCTTTTTGCGGAATTGGAAACAAATTATGCTTTGGCTCCGTGAAGACCCGCTGATCCCTGGATTCTCCAAATAACGTTACGGTTGGAATTATATCTTTTGCGGTACCCCACCGGATCAAATCAAAATAGCGTGTACCCTCCCATGGGAATTCTACATGTCGCTCTCGCATGATCACGTCACGGAATTCATCCTGACTTAGTCCGGCGGCAACTTCAGGCATTCCTGCTCTTGCTCTAACTTGGTTAATAGCATCATAGGCATCTGCGGTAGGACCCGCAGTCTCGTTTATTGCCTCCGCGTACATCAACAGTATATCTGCGTACCGGTAAAGAATAAAATTGGTTTCGTTGCAAGAGCATCCGGCCTCACCAATTGTTGCATCTTCATCCACCCATTTACGAACAGCGAAGAAAGGAGAAAATCCGGATAGACTTGCTTCGTATGTCACTCCTTTCCAGATCGAAACACCTGGAACCAGCAAATTGGCAAACATTCGTGAATCGCGGTTTGCGTAAGGCTCATCTGGATTGAACATTGGCGATTCAGTGATAGGCAAGCCATCAATCATATCAAATGCGTTGGCAATTTGGTCAGTAGGTGTCAACGAACCCCATCCGGCACCTGGTGAACCCTCAGGACCAGGTGATAGTGCTACCTGCATGAAATTGCCTTCACCCTGTGTACCCTCGGTAAACTGAATGTCAAACAGTACCTCCTTGTTATTCTCGTTATCCGGACTGAACACCTCAGCATAGTCATCCACCAATCCAATCATGTCAGGATTCGCATTTGACATGGATATGATCTTTTGC
>Ga0224508_10004141_pt1 | contig 11893 bp, 11 predicted proteins | sample SF_Jan12_sed_USG_4_FD_170157 | JGI IMG/M metagenome (GOLD analysis project Ga0224508, IMG submission 170157) | Sediment microbial communities from San Francisco Bay, California, United States - SF_Jan12_sed_USGS_21 | ecosystem: Environmental > Aquatic > Marine > Sediment | place: USA...
ACGCGATCCGGGCGGCAGTTCGTGGTGGTCGCCACATCCAGCGACGACCTGACGGAGTCGAAGCTGATGGCGTTCGCGCTGCCGGAACGATAGAGAGGGAGACCGGGCCGGGCGTTCGAGGTTCCTATCGAGCCCGCCTGGCCGAACGTCCGGCGAGCGTTGAAACCGGCGAGGATCGCGGCTCGTCCTTCGGAGGGTGATCGAAGCGGACGGGCGCCCCTGCCCCTGACCGCTCCCCCGTCGCGGAAGGTGATCATGTTCAAGCCGGCTCTCGCGTCTCTTAGCATCGGCGTGCTGTTCGTCGCCGTCGTCTCGTGGTCCCCCGTGCTCTCCGGAACGCTGACGGTCGAGACGGTGAGGTCGGAGGCGATCGCGGACAATCTTCTGGGGGATTCCGGCGACATCGAAGTGGCGGTCTACACCCCTCCGGGGTACCCGGATGGCGTCGGCCGGTACCCCACGCTCTATCTCCTGCACGGGATCATGGGATCGTTCCGTGACTGGACAGGTGGTGGATACCAGGGGCTCCAGATTCAGACCCTGATGGACTCGCTGATCACCGCGGGCGCGATGCCTCCGACGATCGTGGTGATGCCGACGGCGGCGAACCGGTACGGCGGCAGCTACTACGTGGACTCACCGGTGACCGGCGGCTGGGGCCAGTTCATGGGCCGCGAGCTCGTCGCATGGGTCGACGCGAACTACGAGACCGTTCCGGACCGCGGAGCCCGGGCCATCGCGGGTCATTCGATGGGCGGCTTCGGTTCCATCATGGCGGCTGTCGACTATCCGGACGTGTTCTCCGTCGTCTACGCCATGAGCCCCTGTTGTCTAGCGCTGGTGGAGGATTTCGGGGCCGGCAACCTGGCGTGGACGCGAACGCTGGCGTTCGACGACGAGCAGGATGTGCCAACCGCGCTGCAGGCGGGAGACTTCTATCCGGTCGCGATGATGGGGTTCATGTCGGTCGCGTCGCCCGACGCCTCGCGACCGCCGTTCTTCGTCGACCCTCCGTTCGCACCGGATGGTCGGGGCTTCGTACTCGAGGCCGAGCCGGCGTTCACGGAGTTCCGGTCCTACTTCCCGACGGCGAGGCTCGACGAGCTCGCCGGTCCGCTACGCCGTCTCGACGGCCTGGCGATCGACACCGGTCACAACGATCAGTTCGCGCACATCCCGCCGGGCGCGGCGACGCTTTCGGCAGGCCTGACGGAGAGGAACGTGCCGCACGTGTTCGAGGTGTACGACGGCGATCATCGGAATCGCATGCGCGAGAGGATGACCATGATCATCCTCCCCTTCATAGCCCGGTACCTGGAGAACTGACCGAGTCCTGCAGTCCAGCCGCTTCGGCCAGCTCGTCCGCGCCGATATCGGCGAACTCGTCGAATCCCGCGGGGTCGCGCTCGGTGATCGCCGATGGAGCCCGCAAGACGAGCCTGTCGAAAGAGCGTTCGTCGAGTCGCTCGATCAGTCGGGCGAATGTCGCTTCGGGGCCGGAGGGGGGAGCGTCTTGCGCTCGCAGGGCCAGGACGCTCTTCAGCATCGGCAGGTAGGGGGCGTGTTCGGCGGTCGTGGAGGCCGCCTCACTATCGATCCACGCGATCGGCACTTTCGTGATGACGCCCGCACCCGTCCGGCGGACCCGGACCAGCGCCTCCAGGTCGAACGAGAACCGACTGTCGCGGGTCTCGTCGATCCAGGTCCTCAGGTGGCTGGACTCGAAGGCCTTGAAGCCGCATTGAGTGTCGGTGATCCCACGCAGCTCCGGGAGCAGACGCTTCCAGAGGTAGATGAAGAGCTTGCCGCGATGATCTCTTCCCGTCGACTTCACCACGACCGAAGTGGCTTCGCGTCTCGATCCGATCGCCGCCGCGCTGTGGGCCGAAGCGATGGGAGACACGAGCAGCCCGATCTGCCCGAGGTGGGTCGAGAGATCCGCGTCGGTAAAGAGGGCGAGATGCAGGGCGTCACGCGACGCTTGTACGGCGTGCCATAGTCCGAGTCGTATCGATCCGCCTTTTTGGCTGTCGTCGGTCGACTCCAGCCCACTGACGATCGGGGCTCCGGTCTCGATGGCGTCGCGGAGCCAGAGCACGCATCCTTCCTCTCCCGGCTCGAGCTCGGACTTCAAGATTGCCTGCGCTAGCTCACCGCTGCTCTCGGGGCATCCATCGTCCACTACCGTCAGATCCCATGTGTGCCGGGGTGTTCTCCCGAACAGCCAGCGCAGCTGCCGAAGCTTCTCGCGCAGCGCATCCTCGCCGAGCGGGTGCTCCGTGGGGGGACGAAGCCGGATGTGTTCCTTGTAGACGGCGAAGACCACCGAGACATGTACTGGGTCGTGGATCTCATCGAGCCGGAGGCGGCTCAGTGCCAGCTTCGACGCCACGCGGGCAAACAGCGGAGTGTCCGGATCGCCCCCGATGCGGTCGTCCAGTGCGGCGGCCCGTTCGGCCGATCCGAGCTCCTCCAGCAGCGATTCAGCGCGGGTCACCAGCAGGTCGAGGTGACCGGGATCGGTCAGGTCCACCTGTGTGGGAGCGCCCGCCGGCAAACAGTCCAACGCGTCATGCACGATCGAGTCCTCCGTTCTCCTCAATAGCCCCGGTCGAGAAACCGCACGCCCTTCGTCATCCACTCCGACGCCGGCGCGCCCTTCAAGTGGTGGTCTAGGAACTTCCACTTCCGGGTCGTGAAGTCGAGCTGGTTCTCGTAACGCCGCAGGTTGTGTCCCTCATCGGGATATGACAGGAAAATGATCGGCTTCCCGAGAAAGCGGAGCGCGTTGTAGAACTCCATCCCCTGCAGATACTCGACGGAGGGGTCGAGCTTTCCGTGCAGGTAGAGGAGCGGCGTGTTCATGTTCGCGACGTGCGTGATGGGCGACTGCTCGCGGTAGAGCTCGAAGTCGTCGAACGGGTCCGTTCCGTATCGGCCCTGTCCGTAGATGTCGTAGGAGTGGTTGTTCTGGCCGCTGCCTGAGAAGAGGATGTTGAACTCGCCGGCGAGGTTGATCGGCGCGGCACGTGAGACGATCGCGGCGAACATGTCGGTCTGCGTCGCGATGAACGCGGATCCGCCGCCGCTGAAGCTCCCGCCGAGTAACGCGATCCGGTCGGGATCCGCGTAGCCCATCTCGATGACTCTCCGCACGGCGGCCGTCACGCAGTCGAGCATGTCGGAGTGCGTCGTCCCCGTGTTGAAGTGGACGTCGAGCTGCATCACGAGGTACCCGTTGCTCACATACGCCCCAAACTCGGCAACGGGGCCGGCGTTCCCCGACGGATAGCCGCTTTCGAACCTCGGCGCGTAGTAGCTGTGCATCTCCTGCGACTTCTTCTCGTAGAAGTTCACGATCATCGGAAGTCGTTCGCCCTGGGTGTGGGCGTCGGGGATGGCGAGCGTGCCCTGAAGCCTCACCCCATCCTTGTTCTCGAAGTCGAAGAGGATACGCTCGCCCCACCGGTACTCTGCCTGCTGCGGGTTGGCGTCGGTCACTCGCTCGGCGTCCCCGAAGGAGCCGTCGCTGACCCACAGATCATCGAACTCCGCGAACGTCGAGGCCGTAAAAACGTAGCGATCCGCGTCACTGGCCTTGATCAGATCGTCGTATTCGCGATCGGCGTATACCTGCTCGGTCAGGCGGCCGTCCTCCAGGACGAAGAACCCGGACCTCTTCGTCCATTCGCCATAGGCCGAGAGGAGAACGGGGGCGTCGAAGTCGATCGTCGGCGCTTCGTCGAGCCGCAACACACGGAAGCGCGTTTCGTCGCGGTCCCCGGCACCACCCGTAAGAGACCGAGCGGGAGCGCCGTCGAGCGGTTGCAGCCACAGATCGTATCGATGGTTCAGTACGAGCCCGGTCCCATCGCCCGTCCACCCGGCGATCCCGTACGGCGGCTTCGTCCCCGGTCGATCGTACTCCTCGTTCACGAAAGAAACGGGAGCGTCCGCGGTGAGGTTGATCGTGCGATCGGTCTCGATCTCGTAGACCCACAGGTCGCCCTCACGCCAGAACGCGAAGTGCGTCCCGCCCGGAGAGATCCCCAGCGTGCGCATCTGCGCCTTTACGATCGGCGTGCGCTCGCCGGTCCGCGTGTCGACGCGGTAGTAGTCGGCCCTGGCCTCTTTCCAGTCCGAGACGTACGCCCGTCCGTCACGTCCGACCCCCCAGCGACCGTCGTCCGTGAGGTCGATCGTGCGCAATGTCTCGTCCGCGAGCCGGACGAGCCGGCCGGCTTCCAGATCCACGGCCGCGAGAAGCGTGAAGTTCCGATCCCGCTCGGCTCGGGCACGCTGGACGGTCTGGATGTCGTCGTCGTTCCAGTGAAAGACGTCCACGTTGGGACGTGGGTTGTCCGGGTCGTCGACGAGCTCCTCGCGCTGTGGCTTGATGCCGACGAAGACCCCGGCGCCGTCCCCACGCCACCGCAGGGGTCCGCGCTCGCTGAGGACGAAACCGTCGGGCACCCCGGGTCCATCGCCCGCGAACTCCGTCACGGTGGGTTCGCCGTCGATCCCCCGGACCGCGACCAGTGTGTTCTCCCGCTCGGTCATCCCTTCTGGCACGCTCCCAGCGAGGGCGGCGACACCCGTGCCTGTTTCGTTCCAGGTCAGGCGCGAGTACGTGCGGGGGGCTTGGTGCAGCGTCTCGAGCCGCGCCGTGGCCAACCGCAGGAGGTAGACCCCGTTTCCGCTCGCGCCCTCGGAGTCGACGGTGTACGCCAGGGCCGACCCTGCGGCATCGAAGGCGAACAGATCCACGTTGCCCAGGACGAGGGACGAGCCGCCCGCGAGATCGACGAGGATCAGATCGGTGCCGCGATGGTCCACCTCTCCGTCGTCCGCCTGGGGCGGCCGCTTCTTCACCGCGAGGTGGCCGGACCCGGCCGCGAAGACGACCGCATCGACCTCTTCCCAGCTTCGGGAAGCGCCGGATGCCAGATCGAGCAGGTACGCGGTGCGCTCCGCTCGAGCGACGAGCCAGCGGGAGTCGTCGGAGAACCGTGGGTTCGCCGCGCCGGGGAGCTCGTGCACGCGGCGATCATCCAGGTGTCGCACCTGGAGCGTGTCCTCGATCACCCGGTGGCCGTAGGCGAACGTGAGCCATTCGCCGTCGGGCGAGAGAGCCACCGACTCGATCGATCGCCACCGATCGTAGTCCTCGATCGGGAGCGGTCGCGGCTCCTGGGCGAATGCGGCCGCCGGGAACAGGAGGACGAACAGGGCGCTCGCCGCCCTCTTCGGGGTCTGCTTCACCTTCATGTCTTTCTCCGTCAAAACCGTTCGCTGGAGAAGCCGGCGAATCTCGCTTCAGGTTGCGTCCGCTACTCGCGCAGACCCGCCAGCCTCAGGCTGTCGACCAACCGTTCGACGAGATCCGGGTCGACGAACATCGGGTTCTTCTCGACGGCCCGTAACGAATACCGGGGGACGAGCTCGAGCAAAGCGTCCACCCAGCGCTTCGCCTCCTCCGTTCTCCCCAATTGGGCGTTGGCGCATGCTCGCGGTCGAACTGCTCCGCCCACGCATTACGATCGGTCCTGGCGTCGATCAGCTGCACGTTGACACGAATGCGATCGCCGGCGCGCCGCACGCTGCCTTCGACGACGTACCGCACGCCGAGCTCCTTCCCGACCGTCTTCACGTCGACCGGTTGCCCCTTGTATGTGAACGCGGAATTGCGCGCGACGACGAAGAGCCATCCGAACTGGGACAGCGCTGTGGTCAGGTCCTCGGCGATCCCGTCGGACAGATATTCCTGCTCGGGGTCTTCGGACATGTTGTCGAACGGAAGGACGGCAATGGATCGGTCCGCGACCGGATCGTGGTCGGGCCCGGCCGGGTCGGCCTCGGCCGTTGCGGTCGCGTCCGCCTCAGCAGCTGGCCCGGCACCGGCAGCCGTTCGCTCGATCCCCGCTGGCGTGATGTCGAATGCCCAGGCCAGGGCGACAGCAATCGGAAACCCCAACCCAACGACGACGATGATGAGCGTCGCTGCCCACTCCGGTACGGGCAGATTCTCGAAGATCGCGTCCGCCGCGTAGATGACGCCGAGACCGACCGCGACGTAGGCGATCGCCACCCTGATGACTCGCCTTCGTTTGAGCTCGGACACGAGCCCGCGGTCGGAGGACATCCCGGATGTTCGGCGACGGCGTGGGACCGGGCAAGGCGGACGTCGAGCCGCGGAGGCGCACCCGGCTGGATCGTGGCGAACCTTGCACGTCGCGCCACTCGGTTCGTCGTGGGCCCCGGTGCACGTTGGTCGTGGGTCGGGAGTGCAGGGGAGGAACCCGTCAGCCCGGAGTCCAGATGACCGAACAGGCGGGTAAGTGCCCGGGGTACGCCATCGAGCCCGACGCGAGGTTTTCGATGGGCGGGATGTGGCTGATTGCGCTCGGCGGGGTCCTCGGCACGATCTTCCTCGCCTTTCAAGCCGGGACCCTGACCCTCCCCACGTACCTCCGGGACAACCAAGCACTACTTCTTCATCACGGAGCCAATGGCGGCCGGGATCCCCCCCCATGTCAGCGGGTTCGACCCGAATAACACATTCTCGCTGCTCGTCTCAGGCCTGTTCGTCTATATGGGCGATTTCTTGGGTCTGGCGCCGAGCACGGTGGTGCGGATCGTCGGCGTCGCCACGCTCGGGGTGTTCAACGGCCTCGTGGGGGCCCTCCTGTATCGCGCGACGGGGAACTTCGTGCGGGCTCACTCGCCACCGCGCTGAGCCTCGCGTATCTGAACCCGCTCGCGATGGCGACCATCGGCGGCCGACCCAAGCTTCTGCTAATGATCCTGGTGGTCCTGGCCGCGTGGGCGATGCACCGCCGCGAATATCCGGCGGCCGCGTTCCTGGGGACGCTCTGCTTCCTGACGTGGCAGCCGACGTTGATGCTCGTCGCCCTGGTCTTCTTCGGTGCCTTCGTCGCCGGCGCGGGTCTCCGGACCATGGTGGCCGCGGCGGTTGCGACGGCGGTTCCGGTCCTTGCCTACGAGGGGTATTACTGGCTAAGCGGTGGACTCGAGGCGCAGCTCTTTCAGGCCTACACGTTCCCGGGCACATACATGAGTCACGGCTTCAGCGACCCGCTGATGCACCTCACCTCGATCGTCGATGTCTGGCGCCGTGGATATCGGGTCCACCCAGCTCTCTCGCTCGCGGTCCTGGGCTGTTCCTGAACCTCGCGGCCGCCGGGACGATCGCATTCACGATCTACGACCATCAGGGACCGCCGGACCTGTATCTGATCCTGCCGTTCCTGTCGGTGTTCGCGGCCCTGGGGCTCACGGAGTTCGCGCGGGTCCTGAGTCGGCGCGTCCCGGTCTGGGTCCCCCGGAGCGTCGGCGCCGTCCTGGTCCTGGTGTTGCTCGCCTGGGCTACCCGGTTTCATCGGTGGTGGTCGGAACGGCCCTGGACCCTGGCGGACGAGGAAGCAGCCGCAGTCGTCGTCGGCGACTGGATGACCGCCGGTGAGACGGTCTACGCGGTCAACGCGGCCCATCTCCTGGGGATGGCGCGGCAGGACAACTGGCTGCGGTACTCCTCCTTCTTCCGTGGTGTGAACACGTACCTGCAGGACCAGACCACCGAGGACGCCATCATTCCGCGCGGGGCCAATGGCGAGCTCCCTGATCGGATTCTGGACGGGCTCGGGCGCCCGTTCGGATGGCCGGAGTGGGTCGAGGCCCGCGATGACGATGTGACGACCGCGCAGTTCGAAGTGCAGGGATCACGGTGTGGCGGCGGCGGGCCACCGACTCCCCCTGAGCGCCCGTTCCCGCCACCCGGCTCGGGTGGGGCGGCTCGGCCGGACCGACCGGGACCCACCCACCCGGCGCCCGGTTCAGCTCAGGGCACGTCCATGCGTCGGAGGCGGCGGACCGACGCCTTGGCATCGTGCCGGACGCTGAGGAACCGAATACGGGACACGTAGCGGCTCCCGGGCGCACGGCTAGCCGGTACAGAGGAGCCGCGCGGTGCGATTGAGGGGGTCTGCCCCGCACCTCATATTTCTTCGGCAGTGTGCCGATCCGTGATCCAGTCGGACCGGATCCCACAGTTGCCATACCAGGCTGGCGAACGCCGGAGAGTCGTGAGGGGGTGGAGGTGGGGCAGAGTTCATCCGCATGGATGGTGGGCGGGGACTATCCGACTATAGGGAGGCGTTGGCAACGGTCCATAATCGCGCGGAGGGCATAGTGGTGCGTCCCTCTTCCGACTCGGCTGCGGATGCCGTCGCGAACCTGCCCGACCACGTCCCGCTCATGGCCCGGCTCGGTGAGGTCCTCGAGAGTCCAGGCGGCCCCCGGGACAACGTCGCGGTCATATCCCTGAATGTAGACCGGTTCAAGGTCATCAACCATCGCTTCGGGCTCGAGGCCGGCGACCAGTTGTTGGTCGAGGTAGCTCAGCTCATATCCCGGTGTCTGCGGCAGGAGGATACCGTCGCACGGGGCAGCGATATCGTGTCCCGCATCGGCGCAGATGAGTTCACGATCGCGTTGAGCGGTGTTTCGAGTCCGGAGGATGCGCTCTGCGTCATCGCCAGAATCCGGGGCGCTCTCGCCACGCCATTTCGGGTCGACGGGGAAGAGGTGTCGATCACGGCATGTTATGGGATCGCACTGCACGGAGTCGGAGATCGGCCGCAGCAGCTGCTACAGAATTCGAGCATCGCCCTGAGTCGAGCCAAGGAGAGGGGGCCCGACAGCCACCACTTGTTCGAGGCGGGTGTCGATGCGTCGGAAAAGCACCGGCTTCGACTGGAGCACGAGCTGCGGGAGGCGGCGGCCCGAGGACAATTCGAGCTTCATTGGCAGCCGATCGTCTCGCTCGCCGACGGCGCCATCGCGAGGCTCGAAGCCCTGTTGCGCTGGAACCATCCGGAGCTCGGGCGGCTGTCGCCGGTAGAGTTCATTCTCGTCGCGGAGGAGTCCGGGTTGATTCTGTCGATCGGACGCTGGGTCCTCGGCGAGGCGTGCCGGCAGGCGCAGCGTTGGCAGGCGAATCCGTCTGTGCGCGGACCGATCCGAATCGCGGTGAATGTTTCCGAACGGGAGCTGCAGCATCCGTCCTACCACGAGTCGGTCCAGGAGATCTTGAGGGAGACGGGTCTCGAGGCGGACAGCCTCGAACTCGAGATCACCGAGGGCATGCTGATGCGACCCGCGGTCGACCTGCGGCGACTGAAGAGTCTGGGTGTGAGCCTGTCGATCGACGACTTCGGCACCGGTAACCTGTCGTTCACTCACCTGGCCCGCTTGCCCGTGAGCACCGTAAAGATCGACGGGTCCGTCGTCGCGGGTCTTGGGGAGGACCCGCGGGCCTCCACTATCGTGCGTGCGATGCTGGCAACCGCCGCGAGCTACGAGCTGGAGACCATTGCGGAGGCAGTCGAAACGACGAGGCAACTGGACCTCCTCCGGGAGCTCGGATGCACGTACGGACAGGGGTACCTGTTCGCCAAGCCCCTCCTGTCGGGGGAAGCGGGGTCGATGCTGGAGCGCCCCTAGGGTCCGCTATCCCTCGAGCATCCGCCCGAGGATCTCGATGTCACTGTCGAACGATTCGGGGGCGAGGGGGCCGAACGAGAAGCGGAAGAAATCGCGCAGCGGCGAGTCGTCGCTCAGTCGCGCCATGTCGCAATCCGTCCCCTTCAGGATCGCCGCTCCTTCCGCGAACAAACGGCGATTGAACTCGTCGGCCGTGAGCCCGCCGGGCAGACGACACCAGTGGTAGAAACCGCCCTTCCCGGTGAACAGCTCGAGGCCCAGACGCTCGAACGCCTCGCCGTATCGGTCACGCTGGTCACGGTAAAAGGTCGGCACCGCCGTCCTGGCGAGCGCGACCCGCTCCGGCTGGAAGAGCTCGCGGGCGTAGAGCTGTGACGGATGAGACACACCACCCATCCCGAACGAGGAGAAGTTCCCAAGCACTTCGATGTGCTCTCGCGACGCGATGACCCAGCCGATCCGGATCCCCGGCGCCTGGAGTCCCTTCGTCGCGGCGCCGACGACGAAGATGTCGGAATCGTCGATGTCCTCGACGTAGCGCAGGGCACTCACGGGGGGCTCGTGAAAGAGCTCGTACGCCTCGTCGATCAGGAGACCCACATCCCCGCTGCCGGCCGCCTGTACGAGCCCCTCCAGGTCGGCTCCGTCGCGCGTGACGCCCGTCGGATTGCACGGGTTGCTGAGGAGGATCAGCTGACGCCCTGCACCGTCGCCGAGGTAATCCTCGACCGAAGGAAAGAACCCGTTCTCGACCCCGCTCGGTACCAGCGAGGTCGGGCGGCCGAGCAACTGGAGCATGTCGTAGTAGGGCGTGTATTCCGTCGACGCGATGCGGATCGCGATGTCCGGCTCCAGAAACAGGAGTGACGCGATCAGACCGGGCCGGCCGCCCGCGAAGATCATGACGTTCTCGGCGTCGACCCGGGCCCCGTAGGCCTGCCGGTAGTACCCGGCGATGGCTTCGCGCAGCGCGGGCATGCCCCATGCTTTCGGATACCGGAGGTCATCGGACGTGATGTCGATCGAGCTCGGGAGCGGCGGGCCTCCTGGCAACTGCTCGGTCCGCGGGAAGCCCTGACTCCAGGGGTGTGTCCCCGGCTCTCCCATATACGTGCCGAACGCTTCGAGAAACGCGTATAGCGTCTCGTAGATACCCATGGGGGGGACATGGTTGAGGAACACGGATGCACCTGGCAGATAAGGGTGATCGACTCTGAGACCGAGAAATCGGGCCGTACAGTGGTCGCGACCGACTCGGTCAGCAAGCCGTCGCGGCAGCCGCTTGACGCCCGACGACGGCTCCCGAACGTTGAGGCCGGTCCAGACACGATCTCGGTCGAACCGCGGACGGCTCCGACATGTGCGAACCCAAATGGAAGAAGAGGCTCCTGGCCGTCCTGGTCCTCTGCTTCGTCGTGCAGTCGAGTCTCGTCTACTCGGATGAGCGCCACGAGCCGTTGTCGGAGGAGGCGTTGGCCGGACGGGCGCTCTGGCATCGCCACGCCTGTCAGACCTGTCACCAGTTCTACGGCCAGGGCGGGTTTCTCGGGCCGGATCTGACCAACGCCGCGAGCCGTGTCGATTCGACCCGGCTCGCTTCACTTCTGAAGGTGGGAAGTGGTCAGATGCCCGCGCTCGCGCTTGCGGACGCCGAGATCGCGGAGTTGTCCGCGTTCCTGGGCGCCATGGACCGGCCCGAGATCGGGCGCGGACAGCTCCGGCTGGGCAGCGAGGGCCAGGGAGGGCTCCAGGCCGGATTCGAGACAGCCGTGGCCGAGCGACTGCCGGAAGCCGGCGCCGCTGCCGCGGCAGGGTTCGATCTCGTACGAACCAGGGTCTGCTCCGCCTGTCACTATCCGTTCCGTGCGTCCCCGGTTGGCGCCCCGGATCTGTCGACGGCCACTAGCCGGCTGACAGCCGATTCGCTCGATCTCGTACTCACATCGGGACGTCCCCTGAAGGGCATGCCGCCGCCCATCCCCCCGCTCGCACCCGACGAGCGCGCCGCGATCGCGGCCTACCTGGCGTTCCTCGCTGCCGAACGCGACGAGCTGGATGCGCGTATGCAGGCGCTGGCTGGGGATCGACGGTTCGATTGGCGCGACCTTCCGTGGTGGGAGTTCCCCTGATGGCGACGCACGCCGGGAGCGCGGAAGCGAGCGTGGTCGAGTCGACCGAGCCGTGGCGACCGTTCGCCGAGGGACACCCGGTTCGCCAGTTCGCCACACTCACCTTCATCCGGGGCGGGTTGATCGCGATCGGTTTCGCGCTCGCCGCCGGAATCCTCTCGGCGTTGTACTCAGTGCCGTCGCTGGCTCCCGCCTTCCAGTCCGTCGGGCTCGATCTTCGCCAGCTTAGACCCCTGCACAAG
>Ga0224508_10004144_pt1 | contig 11888 bp, 9 predicted proteins | sample SF_Jan12_sed_USG_4_FD_170157 | JGI IMG/M metagenome (GOLD analysis project Ga0224508, IMG submission 170157) | Sediment microbial communities from San Francisco Bay, California, United States - SF_Jan12_sed_USGS_21 | ecosystem: Environmental > Aquatic > Marine > Sediment | place: USA: California...
CATTTATTTTTCCTGGGCTGTAACCTTCTGAATCTATGATAACATCGGAGAATCCAATTAATTTTAATTTTTTTGTGATTTCTTCAAAAATTTCATTATTAGTCAAAATTGAAATTTTTTCTTGTTCTACTTCCAATTTTGCGATTCCTCCAAGATCTCTTACTCTTACTTGTTTTAATTTGGTAGTTTGTTTGACAATTTTTTCCCCATATTCTATTCGAAGTAATCTTTCAGAGGTAATTTTTTGTCCCCATGGAATTCTAGAGGCTAAACAAGAATTGGATGGTTTATCATGAACCGATAATCCTACAGTCTTGGCAAAATATCTTATTTCTTTTTTTGTAAGTTTGTTTTCTATTAATGGGCTTCGAATACCATTTTGTTTTAGGGCTGCTAGGCCAGGTCTAAAATCACCTAAATCATCCATATGTGTACCATCGACAATAAATTTTATATTTTTTTGAATAGATAAATCCACCAAACGAAGTCCTAATTCTTGTCTGCAATGAAAGCACCGATTAGAATCATTCTTTACAAATTCTTTATTTTCAAGCTCATCATAATCCAAAAAAATTTGAGATATTCCTATTTCTGTACAGATCTGTTTGGCTGTTTCAAGTTCTTCTGTGGATAATGTTTTGTAATCAGCAGTAGCAGCAATAGCTGAGGATCCCAGTTTTTGATAGGCTGCATACGCAACGAGGGCGCTATCTACTCCTCCAGAGAGAGCTACAAGAACACTATTTTTATCCTCAAACCAATCAATCAAATTTTCAAGTTTAGTCATTCTAGACATCTTTTTGAATTATCTCTTTTCTAATCAATGATTCTGTCTCTTTAATAGATTTATTTAGAGAATCAGCAATTTTTTTCAAATCTTCAAATTCAATTTTAAAGGTAGATTTCTCATTAAAAGATGAAACTTTATATTTTACATCAAAATCCTCTCCCTCTAATTCTAATTTTATCTCATGATTAATTCTTGGAACAATTATTCTATTTGAAAAAGTTTTTCTTATTCCTAAAGTTCCAGTTTCTGTAATCAAGGTTTCTGTTATTTTATCAAGTGTGTTATTATCACATATAACAGAAACAAGATTTGTTGGCCGTCCTTTTTTGGTAATTCCGTGACATATAGAAGCATCCTTGGCGCCATCAACCATTAATTTTTCAATAAGATTTCCTAATATTTCCCCAGAAACATCATCCACATTTGTTTCAAGCACAATAACAGAATCAGATTCAAAATTATTTTTTTTAATTCCTCGAACTATTTTTAAAACATTTGAAAAATTATTAAAATTATTATTGCCTGCCCCATATCCAATAGAATCAATTTTAATTGTGGGGTAATATTCAACTGGATTGTTTGTTAAATTTATCAAAATACATGCACCAGTTGGAGTAGTCAATTCATTTTTTTCTTCGTTCCCATGAATCATCAAGTTAGAATTTTTTAAAATTTCAAGTATGGCACTTGCAGGATTTGTCATTGTTCCATGAGAAAATGTTATAGTTCCACTTCCAACACAAATTGGCATCGAAACAATCTCTTCATTATAAAGATCTAAATCCTCCATTGCGATCCCAACTCCTATTATATCCACAAGAGTGTCTATGCTAGAAGCTTCATGGAAATGAACCGAATCTGGAGAAATTCCATGAATCTTAGATTCAGCAGAAATTAAAGCATCAATACAAGAATCTACAAATCTTGTTGTTTTTTCTGATAATTCTAATTTTTTTGCAGAGTTTTTAATAGCTTTTTTTATCTCATAACCCTTTCGTTCATGGGTTTTTTCATCAACGTCTAAAATTAATCCAGTAGCTTCTATTCCATGTTTAGTGACTTTAGTAAAATCAATTTTTGTTATTTTTGATCCAGGCAGATATTTTTCAGATAACTTAATTCCTTCAAGAATTTTATTTTTATTTGCTCCCAGATCCACCAAAGAGCATAATATCATGTCTCCAGAGATTCCTGCTATATATGGATCTATGATAATAACCATAGATAAAAAATCACTAAAAATGAATATAAATTCTGTCTATTAAATCAAAAATTTCACTAGATTTAATTATTGAAAATTAACACCGGATTCCATGATTACCATTATTGGATCAGGTAAAGTAGGCGGAGATGCTGCATTATTCTCTGCATTAAAACGATTAGATGATAAAATATTGCTTCTTGATGTAGTTAACGGACTTCCTCAGGGTGAAGCTATGGATATCAATCACATGTTATCGGAGCAAGGAATTGACGTTGAGGTTACAGGTTCTAATAACTTTGCAGATATGGAAGGTTCAAAAATAGTTGTAGTTGTTGCAGGTTCTGGAAGAAAGCCTGGAATGACAAGAATGGATCTTTTGAAGATCAATGCAAATGTTGTAAAAAGCGTAGTTGAGAATATAAAAAAATATGCAAATGATTCTATGATCATCCCAGTTACCAATCCACTAGATCCTATGGCCTATGTAACCTACAAAGCATCAGGATTTGATAAAAGTAGAGTTTTTGGAATGGGAGGGATGTTAGATTTATCGAGATTCAGACAATTTATTCATGAAGCCACGGGACATTCTCGTGATTCTATAAGGGCTCTTGTGATAGGGGAACATGGTGAAAACATGTTGCCATTGCCTAGATTTTCATCAGTTTCAGGAATTCCTCTTTCTTCATTTCTACAAAAAGAAAAATTAGACGAATTGATCCAAAATACCAAACAAGTTGCAGCCAAAGTAATTGAATTAAAGGGTGCAACAGTACATGCACCAGGAAATGCAATTTCTGCCATTGTTGAATCAGTAGTAAGAGACAGAAAGCAATTAATTCCTGTATCTACATATCTTGACGGAGAATACGGATATTCAGATGTAACAATAGGAGTTCCTGCAATTATTGGCAAAAATGGTGTTGAAAAAATAATTGAATTAAACCTCAATGACGAAGAAAAACAAAACTTTGATGCTGGGATAAAAAATGTCAAAGATGCAATATCAGGAATAGAGATCTAAGCCTTTTTTTATTCAAATAAAGAACAATCATTGTTGGAAATTCAGGAAATTTTAGAATCACTTGAAGGAGGAAAAATTTCTTCAAATACAGCAAAGAAGATGTTATCACTTTATTCAATAGAAAAAATACAAGGTTTGGCACAGATAGACATTAATCGAAGAAAAAGAAGAGGCATTCCAGAAGTTATTTTTGCTGAAACCAAATCATTAGATGAAATTAAAAAAATTCTAAAAATTACAATTGAAAAAACAAATTCCGTAATGATTTCGAGAATAAAAAAAGAAGATTATTTGAAAATAATTTCTTTTTGCAAGCGATTAAAAATCAAAATAAAAGAAGGTGAAAAAGCATCTTCATTATTGTTATTCAAAAAACCAATTAAAACTCATGGAGGAGTAATTGGAATTATAACTGCAGGAACATCAGATATAGGGGTAGCGGAAGAGGCTAGATTAATGTCTGAAGCTATGAATTGCAAATGCATTACTAGTTATGATGTAGGAGTAGCTGGAATTCAAAGGATATTTCCTGTACTAAAAAAGATGATAAACAAAGATGTGGATTGTATAATAGTGGCTGCAGGAATGGAGGGAGCTTTAGCAACATTAGTTTCATCACTAGTAGATATCCCTGTTATCGGTTTACCTACTTCTGTAGGTTATGGTTATGGTGAAAAAGGAATTGCATCTCTGGCTTCAATGTTGCAAAGTTGCTCATTGGGTTTGTCAGTAGTAAATATCGATAATGGGATTGGAGCTGGTGCCATCGCTGCAAATATTGCCAACAGAGCTGTTTTTAAAAGTCAGAAAAGCAAATAATATCATACAGAATAAATTAAATTTTTGTGTGTGATAGATTGTATTAACCTCGTAAATCATATATAAGATGCCAAGACGAGTTTTGATAACCTTGTCCGGGAAAAGAATTGTTCTTACTGCTGATCGTAGTTTAATGACAAATTATCGAGGAAATTTTTTATACGGATTTATTGCCTGCGGGCCATATGAGGTTCTTCCAGAATGGGTTTTTGACAAAGTTTTCTGTCCTCCTGTGGAAACAGATACCGTAACAGGAGAATCCAAAGTTGCACAGGTTGGACTCAGAAGAGTAGAAAGTTCTCTTCTTCAAGGATATAAAAGAGACGAAGTGTTTATTGCAAATCCAGAAATGTTAAACAAGTCAATTGGTCCAGAAACAAAAGTTGTTGGGATTAATGTCATGGATCCGCTAGGAATGGCCCCTGTTACAACAACGATGTCCCCAGAAAAATTATCTTATGTTGCGATGAAATTCAAAAAAATGTGTGCAAATATTATTCAACTCAAAAAGAAATATGATTTTAAAGTTGTTGTTGGAGGGAACGGAGCTTGGGAATTAGCAAAATCAGATAGAATGAAAATTCATGGTATAGATACGGTGGTTGTCGGCGAAGCAGATGAACTAGCGTTAGATTTGTTTCAGGATTTAGAAAAAGGAGATGCTCCAGAATTAATGCATTGTTTTGTTAGAAATATACAAAATATTCCAATGATTGAGGGACCAACAATAAATTCCTTAATTGAAGCTATGAGAGGATGTGGTAGAGGTTGTGATTTTTGCGATGTTAATAAAAGATCTAAAAAAGATCTTCCATTAGAAAGATTACAACATGAAGCAAAAATAAATCTTGATTACGGATTTGATTCTATATGGTTACATTCTGATGAAATGCTGCTTTATGGATGTGATAATAGAGACTTTGTTCCCAATAGAGATGCAATCACAGAGTTGTGGAAAGGTCTGAAAGGATTAGGAGCAAATTTCATAGGTACAACACATATGACTTTCTCTGCAGTTGCAGCAGATGAAAAATTAATGCAGGAAATATCAAAAATTAACCAGCAAGATCAAACCGGAAGGTGGCTTGCAACCAATTTGGGAATTGAAACGGTAGCTCCCAATTTGGTGAAAAAACATCTTGGTGTAAAAACCAAACCATTTGCTCCTGAAGAATGGGGTAGTGTTGTAAGAGAAGGAGCTAAAATTTTAAATAAAAATCACTGGTTTCCAGCTGCTACAATAATTATTGGTTGGCCTGATGAAACACCAGATGATATCCAATATACAATAGATATGATCAGCGATTTCAGAGAGATGAACTTTAGAGGATTAGTAGCACCTTTGCTTTATCAAGACTTTAGTGAAAAGAACTCAATGCATTTTGGAAATTTGAATGAGGCTCAGTTTACTTTGTTTTGGAAATGTTGGGAAAACAATCTTCGGGTGATTAATGATATTATTCCAATTATCCTACGAAATAAAACCTATGGTCCTCCAATGAAAATATTCATGTACGGAATTCTCAAAGCTGGAACCTGGGCAATTATGAGATATCTTAGAGGATTATGCAAAGATCTTTTCAATGGACGAACTCCGGATGAAATTATTGATAAATATGCTCGTGCAAGATCAGTGTCGGCACCAAAAATTCAAACAAAGAAACTATAATTTTTCAAGGGCAATATCTGCAATAGTATTTCGTTTAGGCGTAAGAGAAATGAAATAATTTTTATCGGCTCTTTCAATTGAATCCACTTTTTTGAAGGATTTTGAAGTAAAATCAAATTCATAGATTCCCGGATCTAGATTCCCTTTAGCAAAGATCATCAGATAAGTTTCACCAGTGTTTGAACTGAGAGGAATAAATGACATCACATAGCCTTTGTAAGAATTAATGGGCATTGTATTTTTCATTGGAGGTGCAGCAGATGCCATATACATAAAGACATCTTCAATTGTATCAAATTCTTCATATTCTATATGCATGATTTTGATAAATCCTCTTAGTATAATAACCTAGAGTGAAAACTTATTTCTTTAGGTTTGCAATCAATTTTTTCCAGTTTACGATTTTGTCTTGTCTAATTTTTTATTTTTAATAATTTTTATAATTACAGCTATCATGATCACTACTATTGTAACTAGAAATGCAATTACTCCAATTTCAATTGTTAATAAAAATACATTTGATAAAAGAAAAAGAAAAAAATTCATCATATTGATTTTGGGAAAATGGAGAAATTAATTCCTGGATTTAATTTTCTTATGAAGTGTAAACCCGAAAGCTGTTGGGGCAATAATATACATTCCCAAGTTTAAGGCAATGACGGATATTCCCAGTCCCAATACCTGAGCATCATTTCCGTCTTCAGCAAAGGTCATAATAGATAGACTCGAAATCATTGGAGTAATAAATACTCTAACTGCTTCTTGGAATGCAGGATTTCCTCTTTCCATATCAGCAATTGTGGGTGAGAATGAATAATACAATTGATTAAATCCTGTCATAAAGGCCGCTCCTGAAGCAGTACTCATTATAGTATTATCTCTAATTTCTCTTAAGAATTGAACTTGAGGTGCTAGTTCTGTACCAAATGCAGCAGTGGCAATAAGACATCCCCCTCCGGATGGTTCTTCACTCTTTACAACACATATTCCATTCGCCAACTCAGTTCCTGGGCCACAAATTGGCTCTGGCTCTGGTTCTGGTTCAGGCTCTGGTTCAGGTTCTGGTTCAGGCTCTGGTTCAGGTTCAGGCTCTGGTTTTGAGGTAGGTATAGGATCTGGACTAGGTCCAGGTGGTTGTGGAGCTTCAAATTCTCCTCCAGCATATAGCAATGTAGTTTCTCCCTTTATGGAACCAAAAAATAATTGAATATTATATTCACCATTATCCTTAAAGTATGCCCCTCCCGCGATAAAATTAAATCCAAAATTACCATTAGAATCAGGCAGGATTTGACCAATCGTTACAATATTTCCAGTAGTATCAGTAATTCGATAAGTTAAAGCAGTATTAGAATGAACATCTGGATCAAAATCTCGAATGAACCCATCCACTAGAACTCTATCACCATTTTCATATGTTGGTAATTCAGTCCTTGCTGAAATTGGTGGTATGTTATGTGAATCTGCAAACACTGAAACATTAAATCCATAAGACAAAATAGATACGGATAAAAGTGCAAATATAAGAAAACCAGCTAATCTCATTTTCATTTTCAATCAGGCCTGAGGGTATTTATGTATTAAATGAAATAAAAATTGACCAGATCATATTCGAATTATACCTCTCTTAATCAAGAACTCAATAGCTGTCAGAAATTCATCATTTGAAATGTCATTATTTGACCACCACTTTGCGGTTGTTTTTATCCATTTTGGAATAATTGTTTCAGATAAAGAAGTTTCAGTTGCAGGAATTGTTATTATTCCTTTGTTGATTAAATCTTCCAAACCGTCAATAAACTCTGAATCTGGAATTGCATCTATCGACCACCATCTGGCATTATTTTTTACCCAATCTGGAACACTTTGGTTTAAAACTGTAAATGATACCGTTCCTTCATTTATCCCATCATGAGTTAGATTGATTTGGTATTGACCTATTAGAGAATTTTCATTTATAGAAAACATGGCACGATAATTACCATTATTCAAAGAAGCTGAAAAGGTTTGAGTAACCCTATCAGGATGCCTCAATTCTACCATTAAAGGTACATCGGTTTTGGAATTAGGAATATTTCCTGAGAGGATTATCTCTTTTACATTTCCTGAAGAGGGTTGTACCACTTGTGTTTCACTTAATTGAGGAAAGCTTGAGTATGAAGTAGATTGCTTTCTACTCGAAAGACTGAAAATATTAGATTCTCCAGAATCATCCTTTGCATCAAAATATTTTGCATCAAGGCTTCCTCCTGCTGAAGAAATTAATTTTGTTCCAGATTTATCACATATTTTAGAGGGCATTTTAAAAACACCTTCAAAAATACCTGTATCATAACCAGTTTCAATAAGGCTAAACCCTGTAGAAGCTAGACCTCCATTTTCGGTTCCACCTATAGTACAACGTTTGTAACGAATATCCTTGATTAAAACTTCTAACAAGATATTTCCATCCTTTCCAACAGTATCAACAAAAGGAGAATTAGGATCGTCTATCACTTGATATGTGTCAATTCGGTCACTTTTCAAATTAAGATCAGAATCAACCAGTGTGAATGTTACTGGTTGTCCAAACCTAAATGATGTTGAGTCTAAAAATACTCGACCTGAATTAGTTTGAATATCAGATTTTAGAGACGTTGTGATTACTACTCCAACTTCATCTAAATCAGAATAATTAACTGAAACACCCTCCTCATCGACCATTCTGTCAGTGACAATAAATTTAATTTCATCATCTATAGTTCTAATAGATCCAATAAAATTTGGATCTAAAATATTTAATTGATTGGTAACTGCATATTCTAAAGTTCCTTCAAATGTGCTAGTATTATCACCAGTTTCCTCTAATTCAAATCTAAAAATTGAATTATTGATATCTTTATTATTCACAATTCCGAAAGAAAAGAAATCAAAAACTATTGGTTGTTTGCTGCTTTCGTTTAAAATCTCTCCTACTCCAGAACTATCATCAGATGAATCAAAATTAATCACAACAAACACCGTACCGCTTCTAGATGAAATTGCTTGGATATCTGAATCATCAAGTTGAATGAATCCAATCGATGACATTTTGCCCGGCTTTACTATTTTGATGGGAGATGAAGTTAAACTCCCAAAGTAGAGTTCAACTGAGGCATCTGAGAAATCATTTATTTCCAAATCATTAGAAAAGGAGCGGAGATCATAATTTAACCAATTTGTACCAAATGAGTTTGAATCTGACGAATCAATTAAAATTGATTGTAATTTTGAGGCAGAAATTCCAAGATTGAAGGATATTTTTTCGAATTGCCCATCAGATACTGATGATGTATCAATAATTAATCTATCAGAATTTCGATCAGGTACTGAGGAATTCGCGCCATCTCCATCTGTTAAGAGATTATCAGTAGAGTCGGTGAAAAATTGGACGTCTGAGGATGTTTCAAGGGTTATTGGATTTCCTAATTCTAAAGTAGGAACTATAGAAGATTCTCGGAAAACATCCAGATGATCTCTTGACCCGGAATTAATATTCTGGTCATTATCGGCAAGAATTATTGGAAATTCTGTTCCTGGATGTAGATTTGGGGATCCATCTCCTATTGTAATGGAAGGCTCACCTTCAAAAGACACAGATGCAGTTGAAAATCCGGATAATACAGAAGTAGATTTTTTGTTGTAATCAATCCTTCCAGTTTCTCCCCTTGGAGCATCGTTTAGAATTATTATTGTAGATTGGTCATTATCATCTTGGGTGTCAAAGATTCCAGAATATGGTCCTTCTTCAACCAATGTGACAATTTGGGAAAATGAATTGCTTGTTCCGTCAGTTATTTGGGAATCAGGTTGCTCGGAATTTGTTGTTAGTTCCATAATATTTCCCAAGTCAATTGATAATATTCCATTATCTTCAAATCCTAAAGAAGATAGAAATGGTCTCAAATTTACCAGACCAGAATTGCCATTTGCCGAGTTTCTTCCAGAATTGTCATATGCTTGATAGAATATAGAGATGGGAGAATCAATATTGAATGTCCAAGAATCTTCATCGGTTGGATCCTGATTAAGTTGAATGTCATTAATTGTTATAAATACCTCTGAATTTTGAGGATAGCTATCTCTATCAATTTCTGCTGAAATATTTGGAATTTCATCATATTCTAGATCTACCTGTTGTACTCCACCTCCAGGATTGTATTTGATAACTACACCATCAAAAGAATAAAGTTGGACCAAAGGCCATGTATTGGGATCAAGTCCTATTTGTCCAGGGGGAATGTTCGAGTTTGTATTTATTGATTTTGCTTTTCTCACGACATTGTTTAGATTTGCAGAGTTTGTTGGGGTACCAGTACAAGAACTAAATGAAACATCACCGTTTGTAAATCCACTTAAACCACCAGAACGTGGAACTGCTACACCATCAGTCTCTGAAAGACTTATTCCTAAAGAGGTAGTATCCCTGCTGCAAAAGACACCAAAGTCCAAACCCGTACCTGCATCAGGGTCTGCTGGGGGTAATGCTGTTGAATCAGCAATCCTTGCCTTGTTCACATTTGCAAAGTATGCGTACCAATTTCCGTCAGTAGCTTGGACCATCCTAAGGGATTTTCCGTTAATAGTTACATCAGGTTCTCCTTTTCCTTCATCAGTATCGGCTATATCTGAATCACGAATTACAACCTCAATTACCATTGAGCCTGAAAAATGATTATTAAATTTAGAATTTTCTGCAGATACTGACAAGTTGGGATTCATGGCAGCCTCGGCCTGCAAAATTGGTATGAGCATTAAAAGTGAAATACTCAAAAGGAGAATTGATTTTTTACTCATATCATATGAACTTAAACATTAATGCCAAATAATCTTGTCGCATTATTCCTCTTTTTAAAATACATGTAATAGATAGAACTGACAGTTGAGATAAATGGAAATATTCGTTCAAAGGACAAGAGTTCTTCAGATATCACTTGGGGCTATATTTTCTGCATTTTTGGTTGAACTGATTTTTGGGCTCATTTCTAATAGTTTGGGCCTAATCACAGACAGCATTCACGCTTTGTTGGATAGTATAGTTACTGTTATTCTCCTTCTAGCAGCTAGATGGGCAATAAAACCTCCTGATGAAGAGCACACTTATGGTCATGGTAAAATTGAAGCTTTAGGAGGATTAATTGGTGGAATTGCAATTTTTTTGATTGCAATTTTTTTCATTTATGAGTCGATTCACAGATTACAAAGTCCACCACCAAATATCTTGCCTGGAGTTTTTGCAATAATTGGAGGATTATACACTATAGGAGTTGATGTGTTTAGAATAATCATTTTGAGAAAGTCTATTTCAAAAATTGGTGGAACTACACTCAAAGCAGATTTTTACCACGCCCTCATGGATTTAGGTTCTACACTTGTTGCGATTATAGGAATAGTTTTGGTTACGTATGGCTTTTATAGCGGAGACTTTGTTGCAGCCTTAATTTTAGGTGTGGTTTTAGCAGTATTGAGTCTAAAATTAATTTACAAAACTGCTCAGGAATTAATAGATGTTATTTCCCCTGAACTTGTAAGAAAGGTACGAGAGATCATTACAAACACTGAAGATGTCATACAGGTAGGAGCTATTTTAATGAGAAGATCCGGAGATACAATATTTGCTGATGTAACAATATCATTAAGAGGAGATACCAGTTTTGACAAAGCGCATGAAATTAGCAACAGAGTTGAAAAAAATATCAAAAATAAAATTTCAAATTCTGAAATTACAATACATTTTGAACCAACTTGGAAAAATGTTCCATTAGATGCTAAGATATTAGATATCGCACAAAACATTCAAGGTGTTAAAGGTGTTCATAATGTTAGCACTCATAAAACAAAGGGAAAAATATTTTCAAATCTCCATGTGATGGTAGATAGAGAAATTAATCTTTATTCTGCGCATAAAATCTCTGAAATTGTGGAAGAAAAAATCCAAGAAAAAATTCCTCAAATTGAACACGTTACAATTCATCTAGAACCATTTCTAACTGTTCCAGAAAATTTTAATCTGGAAGATAAAGTTACTGAGGAAAAAATTAGAGATATTTTAAAAAAATATTCAGAGATAAAAAAAATTGATCGTATCTTGTCACTCAACTTCGAAAATATTTTAAAAATTGATATTGACTGTTCATTTGATAAGGATTTGTCAATTGAGAAGGTTCATGATCTAACATCAGAAATTGAGCATGTAATACACAATGAAATTCAAAATGCTGTAATTACCATACATCCAGAACCAATTTGAAAATTTATACCATAATACTAGTAAGATACATTATCAGCATTCCTAATGCAAATCCAGAAACAACTGCAGTACTTGAAAAATTCTTGTCTCCCTCTTCTCTAATCCATTTTAGAA
>Ga0224508_10004145_pt1 | contig 11885 bp, 12 predicted proteins | sample SF_Jan12_sed_USG_4_FD_170157 | JGI IMG/M metagenome (GOLD analysis project Ga0224508, IMG submission 170157) | Sediment microbial communities from San Francisco Bay, California, United States - SF_Jan12_sed_USGS_21 | ecosystem: Environmental > Aquatic > Marine > Sediment | place: USA...
AAATCATTGTGTTTTTGTGTGAATAACCAAATTTGACTTCCTACTGCACCATCCATTATACCTGGAACTACAACTTTGATGTCGTTTTTGTATGCCCAATAAAGATAAGAGTCCTCTCCTAGATGCTTTCCAATCATCTTGGTTATGTCAGCAGTGGTCATCTCCTTGATCCCATTCTGATATTCCTCTTCCAAAAATGATTGGATTTTTTCTTCAATGATTGGTCCATAGCTGTCCATTGGTACAAGTATGTTACCTAGTCTGTGTATGTCCTGATTTGCCAATTCTGCATCATCCATTGTAAATGATCCTTCTTTGTAATGTGAAAAATGCTTTGCAATGTCATGATCCAATGATCCACATGTAACCATAGCTACATCAAACCATTTGTTTTTGATCATGTCTTTGATTATTCCCCTGGTACCTGTCGAAACTATGGCTGCAACAAATGAGACAAATTTCAGGCATTGCTTGTCTGAAATCATATCTGTCAGGATATCTAGCCCGTCTGTCAGATTCACTGATTCAAATCCCCCTGATTGAGACATCTCTTCAAAAATTTTCTCTATTGAGGTGTTTGAGTCAATCTGGATATCCTTTACTGGACGGCCTGGTTCTATCATATCTGCTATGTTAATACCGAGTATAAAATTATGCCTAGTGAAAAATCGAAGACTTAAACTCCAATTTTCTCCTTAAATTATTAAACTCTGAATTTCAATTGTTAGAATTTTTCAATTTCAATAATGATGCCATAATAATCTGTAAATGAAATATTGACAATTCTAAGACTAAATCTTTGCAAAATTTTTTCTACAATGTCGAATTGAACTTTATTTTGATTTGTTTTTATCTTCACCTTACCTTCCATTAATAATTTTTCCCAATCGGGGTGGTGAATATCTATAAAATCAAAAATTTCATCATACCATTCTGATTTTTCATTCAACCCTGTTTACACACATCAAGTGCAATTTTAAGTGTGTAGGTAATAGTTTTCGATATAGATAAGAATAGGTATTGAAAAGATGAATCGTGCCACCACACAAACCTGACACAAAAAAAACCTTGTCTATCAAATCAAAACTGATACTTCTTGCAGTAATGTTTGTGATAATTAATCTGATTTTTTATGTGGGGTTTGACTCTTCAGATGAATCAGAAAAATCTGCAGAGTTTGATGACAAAATTGAATTTAATGCTGAAAAAATTCAAGGGACAGAACAAAAAATAACAAGTTCAATCACTCCCTAGTTTACACAACATGTGAAACATTTCATCTAGAGGATATTTTTATCTGTTTTATTTTATTTTTTTGATATACACGTACATAGTTTGTATCCTGGCATGTATGGGTAATTATTTTTTATAAGTGGATTTGATTTTTTGCTAATTATACTACTGAAAGTTCACTGAACTATTTGGATATTTTACATTATGGAATCTGTTAAATTGGATAAAATACATACCGTGAGTCTAACTTTAAATAGAATTTTTTCTTCATCATAAGAGAAAAACTGTTTAACAACATCCTAATCTGCTCATTTGTATCAAAAAATAATACCACATCTTTGAATACTGTTTTCACCATAGCCAAAAAATTTGATTCTAATGTTGTCCTGCTAAAATGCTTTCACAAGGATCTTCCAACATTTACATTGTTTCATACGAAATCTGAAAAAAGAAAACAAGATAACCTGATTCAAGAAACACATTTGGAACTGGAAAAAGTTGAAGAAATGGCAAAATCTTTCAATGTTCTTGTAAAAACAGAATGTGTATTTGTTGAATCCTTAATAGAACACATCACAACTTATGTCCAAAAGAACAACATTGATCTTTTGGTTGCAGACTCTATTCCCCCCTCAGATATAGATATCCAAGATCACAAGGACATTGTAAACCGCATTTACAAAAATATCGAATGCCCCATTCTCACTTTAAAATAATTCCAATCATTGTAAATTTTATATTTTTTAATATTTTTTGAGTATCATTTTATTGTAGAAACTCACTTTGATTTATAATTAGTATCTTGATTTGTCTTTGCTCTTGATATAATTCGAATCAATTTATTCATATTGTTTTACAAAAAAATTGTTCTATAATTTTTTATATTTTTTGATATAGTTTTTGAATTTTATGTGTTGTAAAACTTTTTTTAATATATTTTTTTAACTCACTAGAAATAGTGATGCATCTGTCGCTGTTCCAATCCTTCTTGTTCAAAGTGATTGTGAGCTTTTCCTCCATCACGATGGGCATGTACATGTCCATCAACATGACAATGTGTATTGTCAATTAAATTCTTCATGAATACATCGTCTATGTTCAGTAACATGTTAGTTGTCTCTACGGCAGTTTTGAAAACCTGTTGTTTCACGATTTCTGTTTCTATTACTTCCGATGAGGACATGTCAGATATCTTTCGAGTAGCAGAATTTACCCCATACCATTTGATTTTGCCATTGGATTTGTTTCGCAACTGTGTTGATGCATCTAATACATCCATTCCTATGTTACGTGCTAATGTCAACGGTATTTGTTCTAGGGCGCTTGCAAATCGCTCCATTCCAATTTGCTCCTTGCCTTCAACAAAAACCGCCTGCTCTTTGATTTTTTGTGCTATCACCCATTCAACAGAACCTGCACCATGTACAATGAAAGGGTTTTCGATAAAATTCCTTAACACATAAAATGCATTTAGAATATTTCTGTGAAATTCATCAAGATATCGTTTTGAGTTTGCTCTCAACAGTATGGTCACCGATTTTGGGTTGTTGCCACCTTCTACAAAAACCATTTTTTCCTCACCTATAGTTTTCTCGTAAACATTTTTTGCAAACCCCAACTCTGCGTTAGATATATTTTCTATATTCTCACACGTCTTGGCACCGGTTGCTTTTTCAACCCACCATAAATCATTGTATTTTACTCTACGCATTGAAATAATCCCCTTTTTTGCAAGAGCTTCTTGAACTAATTCGTTGACTCCTTTTCTAGATATTACGACATTAGCTCCTGAGTCTACGATCTTTTTTACAAGTGCAAGCAAGTCTATATTTTCTTGATTAAGAAATTGATTCATTTGAGATGGAGTCGTTATCTCTATTTCTGCTTCGGTTTTCCCTCTCATTGTTTCTAATGGTTCATTTAGCAACAAAATTTTGGCATCTTTAATAATTCTCGGCATTGCTGAACTGTCTATTGTTTTATCGATTACTGTACCCTTGATCAGTTGTATCTCTGTCATGTTTCCCGGCTTCTCTTCAATCTTTATGTCATCAATATCAACTTGGAACTTTTTCAAGTCTGCAACACTACATACTGCATCAATTAGGGTATCCACAAATTCTGCATTGTCTTCATTCAAGTCAAAAATTGCTTTTCCGTCTAAACATGTAATTAGCAACTGTCTCATTATGCTCTTGTCGGTGTTGTCTGACTTTTTCTTTAAACTATCTAATGTAGCCAAAGCACAATCCAAACTTCTTTCGTAAGATCTCGTGATTACTGCAACTGGAATTCCGAGTTTTAATAATTCTTCAGCGTTTTGAAGTAAGCTTCCAATCAATATAGCTGCTGATGTCGTACCATCTCCCACATGTGTATCAACTGTATTCACAGCATCTATGACTGATTTAGCTGCTGGGTGAATAACATCCACTTTCCTCAGAAATGCACCACCATGATTTGTGATTGTCTCTTCCCCTAGTATGTCAATGTACATTTTTTCCATGCCACGTGGTCCCAGAGATGTTTTAACAATATCTGTAACTAGTTTACCTGAGATCAAATTGTATTTTTGTGATTCTTGCACCCCAACACGAGAAATATCTTCATCAAGTAAACCAGGATATTTCATCACTTTTACCCTACTATGAAATATTAAAACATGTTGTAAATTTTACTCTGTTGTAATTCAAAAAACATCAGACCGTCAAAATACAATTTTCACAATGGATTCTTACTTGCAAGGTCTTCATCAGGTCCAGATGAATTAGAGCTGTCCATTGCTCCCGGCATTGCTTCATTACCATCCTTGAAGTGTTTCAGATCTTCACCTGCAATGACATCCTCCTCTGGAGGTACATAGTCCCTTACGTCATGTCTTGCCTTGCCAGGATACTTGCTTTGGGTTGCAAGTGCAACAGCGATGAATACAACAACAGATACAGCTGGTGCTATCATTGTATCTAACCCTGCCAATTCTTCTGGCATTGTAAAGAAGAAAGCGAATCTCAATATTGAACCCACAAGGAGTGCTGCAATAGCTGCAGGCATGTTCGCCTTTTTCCAGAACAATCCAAATGTCAGTGGCGCAAATGCTCCTGCGAACATTATATCAAATGCTAAGATAAGATAAATTCCCGGAGCAGGTACGAAATAACCAATTATTGTTCCAACTACTACCATGGGAATAAGTACAATACGAGTTACCTTGAGTAGCTGACTATCACTCCAATTTGGTTTTCCCATCCATCGTCTTCTAATTATTCTCTGCATCATATTCCTGGAAATTACACTGGATATTGCCAGCAGTCCTCCACTGGCAGTGGACATTGATGCCCCAACCACACCCATTAGTATGGCAGCGCCTATCGCAAATGGCATAAACTCAGTTGACAGTATAGGTAACGCCAACGCAGGGTCAGTATCTCCTGGCAAATAATAAAATGCAACAATGCCCAGCATGCTTGTTGGGATCACTGTAAACATTGTAAGTGCCCCGCCCATTAGCGCTCCCTTTTGGGCGGTTTTTGGACTTCGGGCAGAAAACACTCGTTCCATAAAGTCAAGTGCAATTATGTCTCCCAATCCAAGTGCAAGGATGGCACCCCAATTGATCAACGCACCGTTCGCAATGTCATATAGTCCAGAGAGGTCCATGAATTCTGGAGGAGCATTGTTGTAAATGACATCCCATGGCACATCTGCATAGTTTCCATAAAAGAAAAGGAATCCTGCCCAGAAAGAACCTATGGCAAGATAAACTTGAAACAAGTTTGTATAAGCTGATGCAAATAACCCACCTGCAATTGTGTACGCTACAATCACCAAGGCAGAAATTGATATACCCCAGAAATAGTCAATGCCAAAGACAACTTCCAAAATGAATCCACTTGCGGCTAAATTACCTGCTACAAGAACTAGAAAACTGATGATCATAAGGATGCCAGAAATACCTTCTGCCCCATTTCCATATCGTCTGAAATAGAAATCAGGCAATGTAATCATGGACATTTTGTTTAGCGGTTTAGCATAGAATGCAGCTGTAACAAATAGACAGAGACCCAGACCAATTGGAATTACTGCACCTGCCCAAAATCCAAATTCAAATACAAGTGAAACATTACCTAATGAGGAATTTCCGTCAACGGCTTGAGCAGCAAGCATTGTTCCAACCATTGCCAATGGCAAGCTTTTTCCTGCAACAATCATTCTCTTTCCACTATTCTTGACTAGCTTGCCCGCAAATACTCCAACAGCAAGTGTAATTATTATGAAAGCTGCAACTGCAATGCCAAAACCATCCATTTCCAAGATAATAATTTAGGGCAAAAAAATTATATAAATCTTCAATTTTTTAGGTAAAATACGTTTTTTGAAATGAAAGTCACACGTATAATACATTAAAGATTAATAATTATGTGAATTTTACACAGATAAAAAATCTATGAGTAAATTATTTCAGCATGATGAATGCCATAACTCATTTGTACATTTCAAAAATTTTGATGTGAACTCATAATTTTAGACCTAAATAATTTTCATAATTTTTATGATAAAACTGAAAACGAACACAAATTATTTTATTTCTGAAATATTAAATCCAAAATTCAAAATCTTATAACGTTGCTTTTTTTGAATACGGTATATGGACAAACAATACGCTTTTGCGGTTATTTTAATTATTCTTGGAGTTGGTTTGAGTCAGTCAGGTTCATCAGATACTTTTTCTACAGGTCTAGGTATCGGGATTATAGTAATGGGATCATTTTGGGTATTAATTAGGTTGATAAAAGAAATCAAGCGAAAATGATTTAAAAAAAATAGTTTATTAAAAAAATATAAACACCAAATCAATTCGTTATGTGTGCCTGGTAAAGGATATGCAACTGTTGGTTTGAAACCAGCAATTTTAACCAGATTGCAAGAAACAACGGATAAAAATTATCCAGGAATGTTTCTTCCCAGCACATTGATCATTATGATGAATGAAATCAAGCGAGGGCATTATACTGTAAAAACTCATGACCTCAGATTGGATCTATCTGGTCACTACAACACTATTACCATTAGAGCAGACATTCAACAATGGTTTGAAGCAAATCATGAAGAACTAGCTGAAGAATATGAACAAAAATACAGAGTAAAATGCTTTACAAAATTTGTAAGTTATTTCATAATCAATATGCTTGAATCAAAATTTGAGGGTCAAACCCATGCTATCAATCTAAAAGAATCAGATTTTGAATGGCTTAAAAAAGAATATCAGAAAAAGGCTGTGAATCAAGGAAATTTTGATGATGAACTGAGCTTTGAGCAATTTGCAGACAGATACATCAATAATTTATTCGGGAAGATCAAAGCAGCAAAAGAAATACTAGCAACATGAATTAATATATACAAAAATCAATTTTTAAAAAAATTACAGCGGGGTCATAGTATCAATCAGTCGTGCATTGGTAACTTGCCCGTCTTTTTCCTGCATTTCCAGATCGACAGTGTATTTCAAGGCATCAAGCATAAAATTAACTTGAATATCCCATGCTTCTCGAGTTCCTTTCTCAGGAATTGGAAATGTCTCATTGACTCTAAAATCATTTACATTTCCATATAATGCATTGATTACTCTTTTAGATTCTCTTTCTATTTCCTCTGTTGTGCTAACTTTTTGCATCACGTTATTACGTACATGACAAATATAAAAATATTGTAAATCTTATTTTGATATTAAAAATATACAACATCACAGTTTTGAAAGTTTTTTTAGAATAGACTCTTTTTTCATATTTGCAATTTCAACCTCTGCTTTATTTTTGTGATAAATTGCAGTTTGGTTGTCAGGATCAAGTTCTATTGCCTTGTCATACCATTTAACTGACTCCTCATATTCTTTTAGCGACAACAAAATCTTTCCCTTGTAACTAATAGCATAGACATAACGTGGGTTTACTGCTAATGCCCTGTCACAGTATACAAGTGCCTCGCCATATTTTTTTGAGTGTTCTAAAAACCACACCATGCTACATAACGCATTAACATTTTTTGGATCAACATCCAATGCACTCTCACAGTAAAACCTTGCCGCACCAAATTTTTTCAATGAAAATAAGGAGATACCCTTACTATAGAGTGCTCGAATATTGTTCGAGTCATATTCTAAAATTTTATCAAAACATGCTATGGCCATTTTGTATAAACCAGTCCTATCAAATAACAAGCCCTTGTTCATTAGAGCATCAGTGCATTTTGGATCAACATCTATGGCCTTGTCATAGAATACGCAGATATCCTTGTTTGAAAATCCCGCAAAATCCAACGTCCAACCTTTAGCTACTAGTGCTCGTGTATTTTTTTTATCTATCTCTATAGCACGAGTATAGTATTTTATCGCACTCTCATGCTTGCCCTTCATTGAAAGAACTTGTCCCTTCTCATAAAGGGCATTTGACTGTTCAGAATCTTCATCGATTGCCTTTTTTAGGAATGATATTGATTCAGATCTCCTATCCAATCTTCCCAAAATCAAACTCATGTTATAAAGGGCAGATGTATTTTTTGGTCTAACCAGCAAAACTTGCTCAGTTATTTTCAGAGCTTCTTTATTACGGCCTAATTTGCTGAAACATAACCCCATAGCTGTCAATGAATCATGATATGATGAATCAATTTCAAGAGATTTTTTAAAACAAGATATTGCTTTTTCGTATTCTCCTAACTTTTCAAATGTCAAACCTTTGTTATGCAATGCATCAAGATTTTTTGGGTCTGCATACAAAACATTGTCAAAACAATCAATAGCATTTTGAAAATTTTCCATTTTGTACAATGTGGTACCTTTATGAAATTGTGCCGTTAGGTTATTTGGATCCAAAGAAATAGCTTTGTTAAATCTCGAGACTGCTTTTTTGAAATTATTATAGTAAACTGCAGTCAATCCCTGATTTAAAAAATACCAAGCATTTTTGGAATTATTTAACATCATAAATGGTATATCTAAATATTATTTTTATGTTTGAATCGTATATTACACATCATTTAGTTTTTTTAATTTCTAGTTGTCAAAATTTTAAAAATAATAAACGTACTTTACTAAAAATATTTAATTACTAATGTTGTATACAGAATTTGATAAAAATGGGAGCAGAATTTTATGGAGATGATTTTCAGGGTCCCGATGTTGCCCCATTTGTAGGAATTAATACATTTTTACATCTCCCATGGGTAAAAAATCACAAAGAGCTACTTGAAGCAAAACCCGATGTTGCAATTATTGGTGAGCCATTTGATTTTGGTACTACAATTCGTCCGGGTGCAAGGTATGGTCCTAGAGCTATTAGAGCGGCATCTACGATACCATCTCCCCCATTTGAACGATTCAATATTGAAACAGGTGCAGACCCGTTTGGAACTTTTAGAACAGTAGATTATGGTGATGTTGAAGTTACACCAGGTGATGTTATTGACTCACATAAGAAAATGACCTTAAAGGTAAAAGAAGTATTGGAAGCTGACGGCATCCCAGTAATGCTGGGAGGAGATCATTCCATTACATATGCAAATGTCAGAGCTTTCCAGAAAAAATTCAAAAATATAGGCATGATTCATTTTGATACACATGCGGATTGTGCCCCACAAGGACTAACTGGTTTCAAATATGATCATGGTGCACATATTAGAAGAATAATGGAGATGGGTTGCCTAAAAGGTAAAAACTACTCTTTGGTAGGTCCTAGAGGATATTGGCCAGGACGAGATTTATACAAATGGATGGCAGACCAAGATTTCCAGTGGTTTACAATGCTTGATGTGGAAGAATTAGGAATTGACTTAATTGCCAAAGAAATAGCTGACAGAGCAAATGATGGAACAGACGCCGTTTACCTAAGTTGGGATATTGATTCCTTTGATCCTTCTTATGCACCAGGTACTGGTGAACCAGAGCCAAATGGACTTACTTCAAGAGAAGGCATTAGAATGATACGTCAATTATCAAAATCCTTTGATCCTGATCGATTTGCAATGGATCTAGTGGAAATAGCTCCAGCATATGATGTCAGCGATAACAGTTCCTACAACGGTGGTATTACATCAGGATTGGGACAAAGATTAGTCATAGAACTGTTGGCAGGATTGTCATTGACAAAGAGAGGTTTGGATGGAGGAGATCCAGTTAGACCAAATGATTACAAAGGAACTGGAAATACATATAATTTTGGCAGTCCTAAAGCAGAAATTCCAAAGAGGGATTAATGAAAATTGAAGTGTTGATACAGGGAGATCCTGATGTCCAACCATTTACCAAAACGTTTCATTATAAAAAAATGGACGAAGACATTTTTGTTGAGTCGGCACAATTAATTAAAAAACATCTTTTAAACAACATGCGATTAAACATAAACGAAACACTCGAATTGTTTGTTACATGTATTGTGGCTTCCTTAAATGAACATGAAACATTAAGTAAAATAGAAAAAAATATTTCACAACTCCTATCGCCTAATCAAGTTATGATTGGGGTTCCTGAAACCTTGAGAAAATTAACTTTTACAATTACAACAAATCATATTAACAGTGAGTCAATATCAGTTTCAACACCCATTTCGATTAATCCATATTTTCTTCATGAACAGAAACAGTCAGCATAGGGACAATGAAAATTGATTGACATGTTAATTGAAATGTTACAGGTTAATAATCCATTTTTAATAATACTTGCAGGCTTGGCCATTGGACTGCTGCATGCTTTTGAACCTGATCATCTTAGTGCAGTTTCCACCCAGGTATCAAATAATAATCATAATACAAGCGGTTCAAAAAAATCAAGCTTGATGAATTTGACTATTAATTCTTCTTTAATAGGGGCACTATGGGGAATTGGACATACATCCAGCATAATTGTAATTGGTATATTGATTGCAGGTCTGTCGATAAACATCTCCGATAATTTCTTTATTGGTGCAGAAGTAATTGTCGGTTTTATGCTTATTGTCTTAGCAATTTTAACAGTTTCAAACAAGAGTGTCTTTAAACGAAAGCATGTACATCCTCACAAACATTCAAACGAAGTTTTTCATACTCATTCACACACACACAACATTGATCATAATCACGGTCACAAATCATATCTGATTGGTTGCGTTCATGGCATTGCGGGTAGTGGCAGTCTTGTAGCACTAATTGCATCTACCATGAATGGTTTTGATACCATGATTTATTTTTTAATCTTATTTGGTATGGGCAGTGTGATTGGAATGACTGTTGCTAGTGGAATTCTAGGTTTGCCATTTATTTTGCTATCAAAAATAAATATAGTTACAAAATATCTGAAATATGCAATAGCAAGTGTAACTTTCATTGTGGGTTTCAATATTGTATTTGTAATTGTATCCGATGGCAAATTATTGTCGTAAAAGTGAATATGTTTATGTAGCAAACAAATATTTTATCTAAACATATTATTTAACGACCAAAACTGAAATTTTGGATTTTTGTACAATTGAATTTGATATGCTTCCAAGAATTGTTCCTTTGAAGCCACCAATTCCTTTTGAACCAGTAACAATAAGGTCAACTTTTTCTTTGTTAGCAAATTCTGCAATTTGAGATGAGGGTTTGCCATATAGGATTTTAATCATAAATGGAACTTTTTGTTTTTCACAATCCTTTTTTATTGAATTTAGCATCTTTTCTGTTTTTTCTGTTAAAAATTTCTTATAGTTTATGACCGTCCCGGCAAGTGTTGGATGAACAACTACCACGCTTACTCCTGTAATCTTTGCATCGGAAATTTTAGCAATGTAAATTGCCTTTTCCAGTCCTTTTTTTGATGCCGCAGAACCGTCCAATGCAACTAAGATATGTTTTATTTCATTCTTCAATACATTGCTAATCAAATTGATACATTATTAAATATTTCAAGTAAAGTACGTTCATTGGTCTGTTATGTTTATTATGTGAAACTACATGATTGTTTTTTCATAAATTGAACACATGTAAAATTTTTCAAACATGTGAAGATAATTGTTTAGTGAGTTTTTAGTTAGAATTTATTTTCCCAAAAGACTATTGTATAGTAATATTGCATCATCTTCATTTTTTGAACCAACCACTACCGCAGATCCTTTATTCATAAAATTAACAAATAATTCATTAGTCCTCATAGACAACCCCAACTCCCCTCTATTTTCTACTACAAATCCTTTTTCTTTTGCAGTACCGGTAACCTTTGCAATATCAAGATCAAATATATCAGTAGGAGTTATGGAATAAGTTCTCTTTCCCCTATTTCTTCCACATAGTTCTTCTAAAATCAACTCTTCTTTTGGTACGACGTCAAGTCTTCCTGTTCCACAAATTGGGCATTCTTCTGCTCTAAATGTTCTAGTACTGTTAAAGTCTAGATTTTCTAAATCAATGTGAAGTATTCTTTCTGAGAGATTAGGTTTTTTTCCAATAATAATTTTAACAGCTTCTGCAACTTCTATTCCTCCAACAATTGAAAGTATTGACGGGTGAACTCCTTCAATACTACATGTTGGCATTGTATCCTCATTCAATTCAGGAAACATGCAATAGTAACATGCACTTTCTTTTGGCAAAATTGTAAAAGCTTGTCCCGAAACTCCAACTGCAGCACCAGTTACAAACGGAATTCC
>Ga0224508_10004146_pt1 | contig 11885 bp, 9 predicted proteins | sample SF_Jan12_sed_USG_4_FD_170157 | JGI IMG/M metagenome (GOLD analysis project Ga0224508, IMG submission 170157) | Sediment microbial communities from San Francisco Bay, California, United States - SF_Jan12_sed_USGS_21 | ecosystem: Environmental > Aquatic > Marine > Sediment | place: USA: California...
AGCCGGTAGCCTTAGCCACACTGATAAAAAGTAGAAAGAATCTGACCCGCATGCACGATCACATCGGTCGAGGAAGAATCCTTGAGCGACCCATGCGCGCCCCAGCCCGGTCGCGTGGAGCGGCTCGGATGCTCCATCAACCCGGCCCAGAGCGAATGCCCGACCTCCTGTTCTGCCTGGAAACCCTTGGTACGGACGAAACGATTCCGGTATTCGGCCTTGCCATTCACAATACTGATCGTGTGAATCATGCCGTCACCGTCGAACGGATGATATCGGCCTATTGGTTCGTGTATCTGGTTTTCCGTATTGCGAACATAGACGCCATCAATGTCCTTCGGAATCTCACCGATGACTTCCATGTCGGTCGCATCGTATTCATCGTAATTGGGCGCCCATCCGTTGTTCATGTACGGATGCGTGTTCGGTTTGACAGTGCAGTCAATGTGGTTGACAAGTTTTACTGACATTGCAAATTCCCATGATCGCATCAGTCAGGCATAAGTCTTATTGTGCAAGTTACCAGCGCGAAGAACGCTTTTCAAGATCCGTTGTCATGAATGGCGGACATCAGCCCGGATCAGACTCGGCGCCCGCTGAGGTCTTCAACAATCCGCGAAACGCGCGCTTGGCATCGCGCTTTTCTGTAACAACCTCATGGACCTCCGCCGCAATAGGCATCTCGATCCCGTATTGGTTTGCGAGAGCCATGACGGTCGGCGCACTCTTGACGCCTTCGGCGACCATGTACATCTCGTCGGTAATCTCCTGTATCGACCTGCCCTTTCCCAGTTCGAATCCGACTGTACGATTGCGGCTCTGGGCACTGGTGCAGGTAGCAATCAGATCGCCCATGCCTGTCAGGCCTGCAAAAGTCTGAGGTTCTCCACCCATGGCGACGCCCAGCCGGGTTATCTCGGCAAGGCCGCGCGTAATCACGCTGGCTCGGGTATTCTCGCCGGCGCCCTGACCGTCCCCCATACCGGCCGCGATGGCGATGATGTTTTTCAGAACGCCGCCCAACTCGCAGCCTATGACATCGTGGTTCGTATAGACCCGAAACAGCCCGCTGTTGAACGTTTTTTGCAGCTCTTTGACAATGATCTCGTCTGCCATCGCGATGACGCTCGCCGCCGCGTGACCGGCCATGATTTCCCGCGCCAGATTCGGGCCCGTCAGAACGCCGGCGGGATGTCCGGGCAATACGTCCTCGATTATCTCGGTCATGCGCATTTGGGTGTCGAGTTCGAGTCCTTTGGAGAGGCTGACTACCGGGACCCAGGGCCGGATGTGTTCTTTGACCTGTTCCAGCACGCCCCGAAACCCTTGTGACGGAATACCCATGACGATGACGTCTTTGCCGGCGACTGCCTCCTCGATGGCCGCTGTCGAGACAAGGCGTTCGGGGAGCTCTGCCTCGGGCAGGTATTTTTTGTTGGTGTGCTGATTGTTGATTTCGTCGGCGGTCGCCGGATCACGCGCCCAAAGCGTAACAGACGTGTTCCGCGCCACGAGGGCAGCAACGGTCGTCCCCCACGAGCCGCCTCCCAGAATTCCGACTTCAAGATTCATTGACTAGCCACCTGCAGCACGCGATTCCAGTTCAGCGATCAGCTTGATGTGATGATCCGCGGTTTCGCGTGGACTTTCGATCATCGGTATATGCCCCAGGTCTTCAAATATAACGACTTTGTTATCGGGAATCGAAGCGGCCATGACATCGGCGCAACTGACGTCGATCAGCCTGTCATGACGCCCCCATATGATCAATGTCGGCGTCGCTACGTCGCCCAGCCGCGCCGTCAGGGAGCCGTTAAGCGCTTCCTCAACAATCGTCCAGAAAATTCCGTCTAGAAAATCGTAATGCCGGACCAATTTTTCCAGCATATCCTTCTTCATGATCTTGGGCATCGGGATTTGCCTGTGCATGATGAATTTCAAAAGACGGTCGAGGTCGTCCATTGATTTCGCCAGCAACGGATTGGACCCTTCTTCGATAGCAAGCTCGAGCTCGCTTTTATTCTTGCTGGTCACGCCTGCATTGTCGATCAATGTCAGCGACTTGAGCTGGTTCGGGTGCGTTAATGCATAGTTGAGCGCAATATAGCCACCCATCGAATTGCCGGCGAGATGAAATTTGCCGATACCAAGCACATCAAAGAACGCCCGCAAACGCTCGGTCTGCGCCTCCGCTCCGTAATGCCAGTCGGGATTACGGACATTCTCGCCGAAGCCGGGAAGATCCGGCGCAATGACGCGGCAGCGTTTCGTAAAGTAGTGCGCATAGAGGGGCCAGTTGTCCTTGTCGCCGCCGAAGCCATGCAACATGACGATCGTCTCGCCATTCACCGGGCCACCCTCCAGATAGGGCCAGGTAACGCCATCCACAACGACAGACTTCGCCGACATTCGAGCCCATTTGCGTACCAGCCCAAATAGGGCTGCAACAAGCTGCGCCGGGAAAAGGAAATATAGGCCGACCAGCGCAACGGCTGTGGCCAGGAGCAACCAAATGAGCCAGTTCATGAGTGTCTGAACCTTTGCATCAGGTAGTCGCGGCAGTTTCGAGACGAGGCGCCAGCCAGTCGGCGACATCAGCCATTACGTCTTCCTGCTCGGGCTCGTTGTAAATCTCGTGATACAGGCCTTCGTAGATGATTAGCTTTTTGTCGCGCGAGCTTATTTTCTCTTGCAGCATTTTCGAGCCTTCAGGTAACGCCAGCCCATCGGATGATCCGTGCAGGATCAGCATCGGCAACTGGATATCAGGAAGTTTATCCTCGAGTTCTTCAATGGCACTGAAAAGCTGCTCCAGGAGGCGCGCGGATACCTTTCCCGTATACACGAATGGGTCGTTGCGATAGCTATCGACTACCTCGGGGTCTCGGCTGACCTCTGATGCATCCAGCTGCAACATACGCAACTTCGGCAAGACTCTGGAAAATAACTTCATCACCAGGCGTTGTATCGCGGAGAGATCGACAGCCGGCATCACCGCGGCACCCGAAAGGACGCAGCCCTCAAACTCGGACTGGTGCTCAATGAGAAAATGCGTCGCGATCAGCCCACCCATGCTGTGGCCGACCAGGAACACTGGAGTTCCCGGACATTCTTCGCGTACTTTTTCGAGCAGCAGGGCGACACCGTCCATAAATTCGGAAAACCGCCCGATGTGGCAGCGGTCACCGTCAGACTTTCCATGCCCCCGATGATCAAGTGCAAAAACCGCATATCCGCGGTGCACAAAGAAGCGCGCAAAATGTTGGTAACGGCCCGAATGTTCGGCGAGACCATGAGCAATCAGCAAAGCTGCTTTGGGCATATCGCCCGGAATCCAACTTTGACAGTAAAGCGAAGCGCCGACAGTAGTCGTCAGCTGCCCCTCGCTGTGCTTCATTGCGGTGTCACTTTTTCCGGCACCGAAACACTTGCAGCATCAAGAACGCCGTTGGCAGACTCGAGCAATTCGTCCAACGAGCTTCGCAAACATTCCATGAAAAAGTCGATATCGGGTAGGATTTCCCGCGCCGATGTGACACTAAACGAAATCTGGCCGTTGTAACTTGGCGTAGCAATGAACAGGCCCATGCCGTTGGCCAGTGGGGCCATGGCGTAATTGTGCAAGATTTTAGCGCCGTTCATATAAAGAGTCGTCTGCGGTCCCGGGACGTTTGATATGAACAGGTTACACAGCTTTGGCGCCATCCCGGCCCGTAACACCAGGCGACCAGCAAGGACTTGAGTGGCGGCAGGCACGTGTTGCGTTAAATCCGTCATTAGGCGTGCTGATAAGCCCGCCTTGGCCTCCTTGGATCTCCTGGTCATTTTCGCGATCTCGCGAAGCCTCGCCAGGGGGTTTTCGATGTCCGTGAAAATGCGGGCAGTCATCGCCGTTATCCTGTTACCACCGTGCCCGGGATCCGGCGAAGCGCTCTTTCTCGGTCGTGCGTTGATCGGTACCCACGCCACTAACGACCTGTCTGGTAATTCTCCATGCTGTTGCAGATATCGTCTCAGCCCACCGCCACAGACGGCAAGAACGACATCGTTGATCGTGGCGCCGTCAAAAGCCTGTCTGATCGTTTTGAAATCAGCAAGATCGAAGACCGTGGCATCAAACATCTTGTGTGCGGATACTGGAACGTTGAATCGCGTATCCGGCACACCTGCGCCGTCATCGTCCGGCCGAAATTTATTCTGAATCGCCTGATAAAGCGTCGGTGCGTTCCGCAAGACCGTATCGAACATCCGTACCGGCGACGTTGCGTTATTAAATATCGCCCGGCCGAGCATTTGCGGCAGCGTAGGTTCGCGGGACCGTTCGGTTGTTTCAGTGTCGAACGCCGGGGTACCGTCGGCATCGATGTCGCAGAGTGCGCCGAAAAACTTCATGGCCGATGCGCCGTCTACGGCCGCGTGGTGAATCTTGGTCGCGATCGCATAACTTCCCGGCGGCAGGCCCGGAATATTGTCCAGCCCTTCCACCACGTACATTTCCCACGGTGGGTGGCGCATCGGCATCGGCCGCGAATGGAATCGAGCCATGTGAATGCAAAACTGCCGCCAGTCGGCCGGCTCGGGCAGGCGACCATGCCGAATATGAAACTCGATATCGAAAAACTCGTCATCGGCCCAGTACGGGTAATCGAGTTCGAATGGCACGTGAACGAGCCTGCGCGTGAAAATCGGCGAGGCATCGAGGCGGCTCTCAACATGATGAATGATGTCTTTGAATCGAACTTTGCCGTCTGGGGCGGTCGACGGATCGTAGGTGTAGACAGCGGTGACGTGGGTCAGGTTGTCTTCCGACTCCATGTAAAGAAACTGTGCATCCTGAGCGCTGAGTTGTTGCATCTGAATGTTGTGTCCTGAATTCTGAGTTACGTTATTGATTGCTGGCCCGTGCGATGGGCTCACTGTGGCTCTCGGCGGGCTGAAGCATGTGCGTGCGGGCGGTCACCGCCATCGCCCTAATTCGATGCAGCCTCGCTAACAAGTCCCGCAGTTCGAGTGCGATCGAGTTGCGCCGGTCGACCAGGGATTCGTCTCCGACCGCTGTAAGATTTTGATTTTCCATAAGTTTATAGGCGTTCTGGAATAGCAGTTCACTGATCGATGCCTCGCTCGAGATCCGGCGCTGCAGATACAGTTGCCGCGCATATTTAATCGCACGCGTTATACCTGTCTTTTCATCGAATGCCTCATCCGAGGGACAGTCCGCAAGCAGGTCTGCGACGACAGAGTAGGCTTCGACAAAATGCAATAGCGTTGCGTGCGCTACGAAAGGCTGCATCGCTGCCAGCATCTGACTGATCGCCGCACCGCCTTCTCCCAGCACCGTCTCCCAATTCGCGTGAACCTCGCTTAGCTCGAATTGCAGCTCTTCCCTGAATTGTGGCAGCGGCGAATAAAAGAACTCGAACTTCAATAAATCGCGCACTCGCTCCGCTTCCGCCCAGAACACGTCGGACGCCAATTCGCTTTGCCCATCACTGGCCTTGGCGAGCGCCAACTCTGTGATCGCTTTGTTGACGAAGTAATGAATAACGGTGTTGCGGTAGTAGCTCGCCTGCAGTTGCTGACCGGTCGCAATGCCATACACGGACTGCGGACCCTCCGCATACCGGGTGATGAGCCCACTTTCGATCATGATACTCATGATTGCCCTCAGGTGTTCGACGTTTTCCAGGCCGAAATCGCTCGTCATCTGTATGTTTCGTCGATTGGCCCATTCGATCAGCGTGTTCACTTCAGTCTTGAGTTCCACGGTCGTCAGCGCCTGTGGCGTCGCGCCGAGCAAGACCATGCTGCCAAGCGACGGAAGAGTGATCGGTGTCGCTGCGTTGGCATTGACAGCGACCTGAAAGGCTATCTTCGATAACGCCACCGGGTCATCTTCCGGCGGCGCCTTCTCCAACACCACAGGTTCACCGAAATTCATGTAAACCCGTCCCATCGGCTGCCGCAGCCGATTGATGTAACTTAGAAACCAACCAAGTGTCTCGGGCTTCTTAATTGTGCCGGTCTGTTCTGCCGCGTAATCCGCAACATCGGTGATGAGGTCATAACTGATCGATACCGGCAGAATGTGAATGTTTCGGGCGCCAGTTTCGCGGGCCGCGTCGAGGACGTATTTGAGTAGTCCGTAACGAGGCGGCATCAGTTTTCCGACCCTCGAGCGTGTGCCTTCGAAAGCCCAGCTGAGCGGAAAACGCTTCTCCATCAGGTAGCCTATGTAATGGCGCAACACGAGCTTGTACAGCGGGTTATCTTTGAATGTCCGGCGGATGAATATTGCGGCCGTCCGACGCCCCAAAAATCCAAGTCCGGCAAAGGCCATGTTGACGCCACCGAGGATATGCGGTGCCGGAAAGTCGTTATCGAAACACATGGCATTGATCGCGAATCCGTCAACATAGGATTTGTGGGTCCACAGGATCACCGACGGGTTCTCCCGCACCAGTTTTCGTGCGCGTTCGATACTGCCCTTGTCACAGGCAATCTCGGTCTCGTAACCCTGCGTACAAATGAAGCGATTCAGCGCACCCATGACGTTAATCCAGAATGTCGAAGGCCTCGCAATCATCTCCCGCATATAGGACTGCGCCTCACGCATCAGCTCTTGGCGCGGCGTGCCGGTATCGGCGGCGAGATCATCGATGGCCGCATGGAAATTACCGCTCGCCTGCAGGATTTCGGCAACAAACTTAGGAACTTTGTATCGGCTCCCCTGCAAATCCCGTTCAGCAATATCCAAAACGAGACTGGCCTGCCGCTCCACGAAGCTCGCGAAGCCCCGCGGATCGTCCTGCGCGCTGCAGGCAGTCGTTTCGTTGAATAGTTCGCGTAACTGACTAATCATTGCCGGGTGCCCCGCGACGTAGGCTACACGCTCGGGCTGATTACGCAGGATTCGCTTTGCCCTGATCTTGCCGGGGCTGCGACTGTCGCCCATTAGCAGGTCCCGCAGCCTCGGCGCCTCATGAGTGATGCCCGGAGGCTGCCAAACCATGCGCAATGGCGCTACCAGCGTGTCTTCCGACGCGCTCAGTGCGTGGCCGAGGCGATCCGAATTTCCGGAACGCAAGATCGGCACAGTGAATGGCTGCGTATTCGACTCATCGGGCGAGCGTTCTTTTTGCAATCGCTCTTTGAGCAGAGCCTCCTCGAAATTGTTTGCGGCATCAAGGAGGTAGATCACCGGCTGGCCGTTCGCCATCGAATGTACCTGGCTGATGTTCATTCAGGCTACGCTCACTCCCAACTGCCGAGCACGACGTTGTTCCAATTTTCCTCCGGCGACTCATCTTCGTCTCCGGTCATGATCGCGATTTCGACGGGCGGTTGATCCTGGACCGGCAGGCGTTCTTCGCCCTGGTGCAGGAAGCGAAGAAATTGATTGCGGACCTCTGCAACGTGCTTGTCGATCGTTTTTGCCTGCCAGTCGCTCGTGTCTATGGGCGGAAGCACTTCGACATCGACTGTTGCGGAACGAAAAACGAATTCACCTTTGGGAGCAACGTCGATCGCATTGTGGATGACGATCGGCACCACCGGGACACCGGCTTGCATCGCGAGATGAAAGGCTCCCTTCTTGAAATGGCCGAGTCGCGGACTGACCGCCCGCGTGCCTTCCGGTGCGATAACGACCGATTTGCCATCGTAACGCATCGCGTCGACCAGCGGCGTCATTGCCTCTATGGCGCTTGCACTGTTCTGCCGGTCGATGAACACGACACCGGCGAACTCGAGTATCTGCCCGATCAAGGGATACTGTTTGAGTTCCTTTTTACCGACACCCGCAAGGTCACGGCGCAACAGCTTTGCGATAATGATGATGTCCGCCTTGCTTTGGTGATTGAATACAAAGACTGCAGGCCGCTTTTCCCAGACGTGGTGCTCTCCTCGTATATTTATTTTGATGCCGACAAGCGCCGCCGCAAGATCGCCAAACACCGAAGATGCAAAGTTCTGCGACTCCCGAATAGAACCTGTTAACGCCCAGATCGGCAGGGCCGAAGCAAATGCCGGCACTATGCTCCAGGTCGCAGCGATCGAACGCAAGTAATCGGAAACGCGAGGCTGGCCCCGACTGGCGAATCGTCGAATTGGCCACCCTCGCCTCTCGGAGATTGTGGCCAGCTTATCGTTCGGATTAAGCGGTTGTGGGTTGCCGACGTGCTCGAGTAGCGCCAGGTCTTCGTGGCTGTCGGTGTAGAAAAAGCTCTCATCCAGATTTAGGCCGCGTGCTTTTGCAAGATTATCGGCGGCCGTAACTTTACCCTGCCCCCAGCAGGTCGGCTTGACCACGGCACCGGTGAACTCACCGTTTTCTACGACGACCTGAGTGCATAGAACGGTGTCGATGCCGAGATCGGCGGCGGCCGCGTCAATCTGGTACCTGGTCGCCGAAGAAATGATCGCGACCGTGTGTCCTTTGCGCAGGTGCGCCTCTACCAAAGCCCTCGATTCGGGATAGATCTGCCGTGCAAGATACTTCTCATACACGTCCGCTCCGAACTCGGCATAACTCTCTTCGCTCACACCGCGCAACATTTGCGCGGCGGCCGCCATCAAGCCTGAGAATCCAAGCCTTCCGAGGCCGTAACTGGTCATCGTCGCCATCAGCTCCGTGAGTTCGCGAGGCGACAGGTCAGCCCGCTTGATTTGCTCTTTGATGAAGGCAAATACTGAAAAGCCGGCGATCAGGGTGCCGTCGAAATCAAAAAACGCTCCGACGGCCGGTCCGTCCGGCGCCGATTCGACAGCTTGCGTAAGTTCTTTATGCCTGGTCATTCTTCTTGCCCAATATTCGATTGCCGGATGGTCTCGGCCATCCTCTTGCTCATTGCTACGTCGAACCTGATTATTTCATATTAAACCTATCAAACCGCTTAGAGGTCACATATTCCGAGCATCCGATCTTGCGCCGCAAAAAGCGGCATACGCGCTCTCCGGAGTGGACTTTTGGTAGGATAAAGTCGCTGAAAACGAATAATAATGCAATCAGAGGAATCCAAATTGGCTACCGCACTCCAAACGATTCAGGAACAGGTCTCCGCCGATGAATGGCAGGTTCGGCAGGACCTGGCCGCGCTCTACCGCCTGGTGGCCCTGCACGGCTGGGACGACCTCGTCTTTACGCATATCACCGCGCGCGTGCCTGGCCCGGACCATCATTTTCTGATCAACCCTTATGGCATACTTTTCGAATCGGTGACGGCATCCAGCCTGATCAAGGTAGATCTCGAGGGAAACAAGATCATCGATACGCCGTATCCGTTCAATCCCGCGGGTTACACAATTCACAGCGCCATCCACGAGGTCCGTGAAGACGCGAAATGCGTCATGCATCTGCACACGAGAGCGGGCGTTGCCGTCTCCGCCCAGAGAAATGGGCTGCTGCCGATCTCGCAGCAGGCATCTGTCGTCCTGGGCTCGCTTGCCTATCACGACTACGAAGGCATCGCGCTGAATCCGAACGAAAAAGTCCGGCTGCAGCACGACCTCGGCGACAAGATTGTCATGATTCTTCGCAATCACGGGACCCTGGTTGCCGCCCCGACTATCGCCGACGCCTGGCTCTTCATGTACGCCCTTGAGACCGCCTGTCAGATCCAGGTCGCGGCTCAGGCTGGCGGCGGAGAACTGATTCTGCTCGACGAGGAAATAATGCGACTCAACGCCGAGAACCTTGCACAGGCTACTGCCGGACAAGGCGGCCAGATCGCATGGGCGGCAATGCTGGATAAAGTCGAGCGGCGCGATCCCTCATTTCGGAACTAAGGAATAATTCCACCAGCAACGCGGATACATAAGACCGGGACGAACAATGGTGAAACAAGGCGAATCCTACCCCTGGCAGGCCATTTACGATGAAATCGGGGTCGTAACGCCGCCCTACGACGACACGCCGCTCGGCAGCCACGTCGAAACACATGCGCGTGAGCGAGGTGACAACATTGCCCTGCAGTTTTTTGACCGGGAAATCAGTTTTCGCGAGCTGAACGAACGGGCCAACCAGCTGGCCAATGCCTTGCTTGGCCGAGGCATCGGCAAAGGCAACGTCATCGGCATTCATCTGCCGAATATTCCGCAGTATGCAATTGCACTTGTGGCCATCTCAAAGATCGGTTGCGCAGGCTCCGGCGTATCGCCATTGCTTGCTCCCGGTGAAATCTCACACCAGTTGGAAGATGCGGGCGTCTCGACGCTCATCACACTTGACGACCTCGCGCCGGCACTTCAACAGATTCCTGAGCTGCCCGCTTGTTTGAAGACAATCATCGTGACCAGCGCCGCTGACCTGATCGCCGCCGGAGACCTCGAACTACCAATGTTCGCTGGCATTCAAAGTGAGAGCTATCTGGCAATTACAGAGAACGAGGCAGCGGAGTTTGAACAGCAAGCGGTGCACTGGAACGATACGTTCATGATCCAGTACACGGGAGGGACGACCGGCAAGCCCAAGGGAGCGCAGGTTACCGTGCGCAGTCTGATGTACAACGTCGATCAGACGGCCGCCTACGCACCCTGGGAAATCGGCACCGAAGTTGCCGCCTCGGCTTTTCCGATGTTCCACATCGCAGGGCTGGTTTACCACATGGCGGCTATGCGCCTCGGCGCCCGCATCTTGCTGATTCCAGACCCGCGGAACGTGGAATTTTTCTGCCAACAAATGACACGTTTCCCGCCAACTCGCATTGCGGCCGTACCGACGCTGTACCAGATGCTGGTCGCACATCCTGACATCGCCAAAGTGGATTTTTCGCGGCTCCAACACGCGATCACGGGCGCGGCGCCGCTGACCGGTGAGGACCGCATGCGTATTGACGGGATGCTGGGTGAGGGCAAACTCAGCGACGCGTTTGGCATGACGGAAGCCGGGCCGGTGCATGTATTGAATCCGCCCAAACACAGCAAACCTGCGGCTGTCGGCATTCCCGTTCCCGGTGCCGAAACACGCATCGTGGATCTCGAGACGGGAACAAAAGAAATGCCTTTCGGAAAAGCCGGCGAGATCATCACGACCGGGCCGCAGGTCATGAAAGGTTATCTCAACCTGCCCGAGGAATCCGCGAAAGCCTTGCGCGAGTGGCGTGGCAGGACCTGGATGTACACGGGGGATGTCGGCTATATGGACGAGGACGGTTACATCTATCTCTGTGACCGCGCCAAGGACATGCTGATCGTCGGCGGATTTAAGGTATTTTCCGTCGAGGTCGAAGACAAGCTGCAGAGTCTCGACTTCATTGCGCAGTCCGCAGTAATTGCAACGCCGGACGCGAAACGCCCCGGTAACGATATTGTCAATCTCTATGTCGAACTGACGCCGGACTCAAAGGAAATGGATACAACTTCAGTGAAACAGGAAATCACGGAATTCTGCCGCAGCAACATGGCGCCCTACAAAGTGCCCAAAGTGATTAAGCTGATCGACGAGATTCCCTTGACCCCTATCGGCAAGGTTGACAAGAAAGTACTGCGCGCCCAGGCCGCGAGTTAAGCGATCCGAGTACGATATATGAGCGCTGCAAAAGAGCTGCGCGAATTTACCGAGCGCAGTAATGCAATACATAAAGAGTATCTGGGCGATCGAGAGCTCCTAAACAATTACAAGCATTTTGTCGCCTGGCAAGTCGATTACTTGTTGCCGTTTTACGAGGATCTCCGGACATTCGCTAATTATGCCGCTGCAGTCGATTTCGTCGTTTCCGACCTGACCGGACTCGGCGTTAGCCAACGCGATCACGACATTGCCCGGGTTGTCCCGATCATGTCCAGGATGCTGCCTGACAAAGCATTGCGCACGATGGCTTCGGCCATGCAGCTCAACGCCCGGGTTCTCGACATCAATCTCTCGATTTGCCGACACATATATAATG
>Ga0224508_10004147_pt1 | contig 11884 bp, 9 predicted proteins | sample SF_Jan12_sed_USG_4_FD_170157 | JGI IMG/M metagenome (GOLD analysis project Ga0224508, IMG submission 170157) | Sediment microbial communities from San Francisco Bay, California, United States - SF_Jan12_sed_USGS_21 | ecosystem: Environmental > Aquatic > Marine > Sediment | place: USA: California...
AGGGGATAGCTTTCCCTAGCACCAATTTTTCCGCTACAAAAAATAATCCCCACACCAGAAAGATCCAGCCTAGCTCGCTGAGTGCTTTGGTGGAATTGATCAAACGCAACGATCGTATGCCGTGGGCCAGGGTCAAGTGAATGGCCCCAATGGTAAACGACAGGTGCATCATGAAGCTAATATTATCTACGCCAAAACTTGAGATATCTTCAATGATCAGGGTGTTGAGAAAAGGGATTGCAGCTATGCGTTCAGCCCCGAAGTAAGTTCCACTTAGCACACCCCACAAAATGGTAGTACTACTGAGTACATAGATCAGAATACGTACCTGAGAGGATAATTTTTTTCTAAACAAAAAGGTTAATAACAAGAATATCCCACCATAACCCGCATCACCGACAAGCATTGCAAAAAACAAAGCGAAGGCTACCAGGAAGTAAATTGATACATCCACTTCCTTGTACCCCGGGACAATATCAATAAATTTCATGACCGGATTGATGATCTGGATCCATTTGGGATTCTTGACGTAAACAGGTACCTCTTCTGGCTTTTCAGGTTCTGATATTTGATACCCCCAGTTATTTTGGCGGGCCATCCCTTTAAAAGACTCCACAGTATGGCTAGGGATAAATCCTCTAATGTATTTGATGGTCCCTTTAATATCCCCCATGCCCTCTAACACCTGTTGAACTTCCAGATAGTCCTTTGTTACATCCAGGTAATCAAGGAGCAGGGCCAGGTTTTCAGCCTGATCTGTCAAATACACATCCACTGCTTTCAATTGGCGTTCTTTTTTGACCATCTCTTGTCTCACATCCGCCAATGATAACGCGGGAAGGTCCTCTTCCTTCAAACTCAGTTTTTCAGTTTCATCCAGGGTAAACAGAGCTACGGGTATTTTACGGTCCCTTTCGGGAAAAGCCACCACACAATGATCCTCCTCCAGGGAGGCTACAGTGGTGGGGTCAGTTTGGTACAAACGAATATAAATTCCTTTATTCCGCAGATAGTCAAAATCACTGGTATTGACATGCTCCCCCCAGGTTTTATACCATTCAAGCTGCCGCCGAAGATCCTCCAGTCTGAGCTTGCATTGCTGTTTATATTCAATGGATATTAAAACTCTGTCAGTCAGCCGTTTAGGATCCTTAGAGTTATATTTTTTTGGGGAGGTAGCTTCCCTGTCGTACTGCTTATAGTTTTGGAGAATAGCGATTACTTGTTCCGTGCGCCTCACATCTTCAATACGCCTTTCTAGCAGGTCGCTCGCGGGCAGGCTAATTTCCTTAATATCAACCACTCCCAGCGACCCCAACTGCTGCACAGTTTCGTCCATGGAACTTGACAACGTGAACAACACGATTTCCTTCATCCTAACGATCATGTTCCGCTAGTTTATGTTGTTTTTTCTTTTTTACCAATTTGGCGCAACCAATGGCCAGTCGCTCCACATCTCCCAGATAGATCTCAATCTTCCTGATATTCTCTATGGTCTCCGGAATAAACACCTCCTTCAGCGCATTTTTCATGCGGCGAGCCTCTGCCAGTTCCTCCTGCAACAACTCCAGCTTTTTCTCTTCTATATCCAGAATAACATGTCTCGTCTTCTGGTCGATGATCACTTCAATGGCAGTATCGGTCCACAAGGGAGTGGTAAATAGATCGACTTCTGCATCTTTAAAGATAATGTCTTCAAACATAGACACTATAACACCGGCTATTTCCATTTTTTCCGTAACCACCCGATCTACCCGCACAGCACTGATTAAGGCTTGATTATCTTCAACCAATACCCCAACCCATGCTTGCAGTTGCGAGTTGGACTCTTGAATTTCCTGGCGTAAGATCGCTATGCTTTCCTCAATGGATCGCACCACTCCTTTCAACTGCTCTTCTTTCATCTCGAAAACCGGAAGGGCGTTTTTGTACTCCTCAAGCTCCGTTTTAAGAGCTGCAAGGGTGTTTTTGTTCATTTGAATCTTGTCGCCCATGCTTAATTGTCCTTTGCCAGTTGCGTGAATTTTTCAAAACCCTGAAGGGCATCGAAACCCCACCATCGCAGTAACAACATCATTTTGAGTTTATAAAGGATCAAGGCTTCCAGATTTGCATAGTGCCCCATAGCAAGGTCCTCCAGCTTATCCCACTGATATCTTAGCAGCTGTATTTCCTGCTCCAGTGGTGTTCCTTCCAAAGATAACATTCCCGGTTGATCTGAAACAGCCTTGTTATTCCCTGCTCTTCTAAGTTTGCGTAACTGACAAACTTTTTCTTTCAAATCGAAGGTAAACTTTGAAAATTCTGCTAATGCCTGGTTACCGCTTTGCTGGATGGCGGTCTGATAGATGGTGTCCAGGTCTATTGTACAAAACAGTATGTAGTCTTGGGTAGACAGGAACTTTTTGGCTTCGTCTTCCAGTATGTGAACCAGGCTGATTTGTTCAACAGACTGCCCTGCATAGGCATAAAACAAGGCAACAACCCGCTGCCGGATCTCCGTGGTATTCTGGAACGACAGATACGGCAAGCTATTCATGAGGTATTCCAGATCCCCGCTGATCATGCTGAGGGTTGATCAGTGAGTATTTGGATCCATTTGGCATTAAGTTGAGGCATTACTGCTTCCATGACCTGCTCTGGGGAAATATCATAGCTCCAACCCTGATCTTTTTTGACTATGGACAGTCCTTCTAAGAGAGCACTATCCTGAATAATAGAAATTGAGCTAGCTGTGGCCACATGCTCATGAATGTATTCGGACAACTCTTTCATGAAATTATTCGGAAGTCTCAATTCCACATCGGTACCTACGTTTTCAATCACACGAGTGATCACCGACCTTATCAGATCAGGGCCAAAAGAGTCGCGAACCTCAGCCTCAAAGGTTTTCCTAAACAATTCAAGAAGTTGGTTTCGCACGGATATACTTAAATCCCGGGCTGCTACCTTCAGGGCACTTTGCCCTTCGTCGACAATTGCCTGCGCCTCCTTTTTTGCTTCCATGATCAAGGAATTTTTTTTGGCTTCCGCTGCAGCAAGGATCTCATGAGCGCGCGTCTCAGCCTCTTCCAGAATTGTCGCGGATTCTTTTTCAGCCTGCTCTATAGCCTCGGTTTTTAGCGATGCTATCAATTGGTCCAAGGATTTATCAGTCATTTAAAGGATCTTTTTAAAGTCAATTGAAAATAATTCTTCGTGTCTTCTTTGGGGGTTGTCTTTCTTGGGAACGAAATCCCTTAAACAATCTCTTAAGCTTTTTTTGGCCAATATTCTGTGATTAAATCGGATGATAAGCCCACTTCCTCTGGCTTGAAATGTTTTGCCAATACTTCCCAGCACAAATCAAGGGCATCTTCCAGCTCTAGTGAGCGAAAGGGATCCATCAATTCCTTTTGGAAGGTCTTCCGATAATCCAGTAAACGTAGGGAGTAACTGTCTTTCACCGATCCGAACTTCTGTGCTTTCACTCGCTCTTCGGCTTCCGACAACAGCCGGGCCATGGCATTCATAATGCTGCGGTGGTCCGCTCTGGTTTTATCGTTAACCTGTTGTTTGAGCCGGCTCAGCGAACCAAATAATTCCAGGTAGCCATCTTTCATGAAAAATTGGCCCTCTGTGATATAACCGGTGTTGTCCGGCACCGGATGGGTAACATCATCCATAGTGGTTACTCCTAAGATGGTCATACTCCCCGCACCCTCGATATCGGCGGCTTTTTCATATCGGGAAGCCAACTGAGAATACAAGTCTCCCGGATACCCCTGGTTAGCAGGAATTTGGTCCTGGGCATTAGCTATCTGTCGCAGATAATCCGACCATTGTGTCATGTCAGACAACAGTACAAATACATCTTTTCCTTGTAGCGCAAAACGTTCACCTACCGCCAGTGACAAATCTGGAACCATTAAGCCTTCCACAATGGAATCTCGATGGGTATGCACAAACATGATGGTTTTGCCGGCACTTCCGGCCTCTTCTATTCTTTGCCTAAAGTAGTGAAACTCATCATATTTCAGACCTACGCCCCCAATAATAATGACATCGGCATCTGTCTGGGTAGCTATATTTGCCAGCAGACGATTATAGGGCTCGCCGGCCTTGGCGAAAATGGGTATTTTTTGGGAACGCACCAAGGTATTGAACACATCGATCATGGGCACCCCCGTACGGATCATGTCTTTGGGTATAAGTCGCTTCACAGGATTAATAGAAGGTCCGGCAATGCGGATCATGTCGTTCATCAGCTCCGGACCACCATCAATGGGTGTGCCATTACCGGAATAAATCCTGCCCAACATATCTTCTGAAAAACCCACTTGAACCGGTTTGCCCAGAAAACGTATTTTGCAGTCTGTAGAAACTCCATAACCTCCACTAAAAAGCTGAAGGGTGACCTGATCGCCATTCAGGGCAATAACTTGTGCCAGGGCGCGTGCGCCGTGAGGATAAAGGACCTCTGCCAGTTCCTTATTATGAACGTCTCGGGCTTTGATCGTGAGTATGGCTCGCCCGATGCTGTCTATATTTTCATACGTTTTCTTCAGCATGAAGAGCACCTTGTTTTATCAAGTTTACTATTTGGGATTTCTGTTTATCAAACCGTTCATCACTTTGATCCAACCTGTTCCAATCAATAAAAGCCTGCCTGAGAAAGTTGAAATGTGAACGGATCTCGTCCTTCCCAGTAATAGTAACTGGAGCTTTGATGACCTTACGAACGATATCGAACATAATCCTCATCCTTTCTGGAGTGGTAACACCGTCGACTTGGTGAAAACTATTTTGCTGAAGAAACACAGCATCCAGAAATTCCGCCTTTTGATACCGTATATAGGTGTCGTCGGTAATCCCTTTTTCCCCCATCAAAATGATATTGGAGGATATGGTTTTTCCGTCGTGTAATAATTCCTTCATGAGCGCTACTTCATCGTGCTGTAACAGCGACGGGTATTGAGAAGTACTTTCCAGCCGGTCAATGGCCGGATATTTACGGGCATCGGACAAGGCCCGGGATAATCCCCAGAAAGCCCCGGTGCTTAAAAGGGTAGCTTGGGTAACTGGTTCATCAAAGTTGCCACCTGCCGGGGAAACTGTGCCAATGATGCTTAGTGAACCCGAGTTCCCATCTGGCATGATCTCCACACCTGCTCTGTCATAAAATGCGGAAACAAGCGTGGAAATGTACATCGGAAAAGCCTCCGGGCCGGGAATTTCCTCTTTGCGTCCCGAGGTCTCTCGCAGAGCCTGAGCCCAACGGGAGGTAGAATCGGCCAACATCAATACATTCAGACCTTGCTTGCGGTAGTACTCTCCCACGGAAGTTGCGATGTAAACGGAAGCTTCACGAGCGGCCACCGGCATGGATGAGGTGTTACCCACTATAAACGTGCGGTCCATCAGCGAATTTCCTGTACGGGGGTCGATTAATTCCGGAAAATCTTTGAATACTTCCACAGCTTCGCCCGCCCGCTCTCCACAAGCTGCTACAATTACCACATCGGCTTGCGAATACTTGGCTAAACTGTGTTGTAGCACAGTCTTTCCGGCTCCGAAAGGGCCAGGATTACAGGCGGTTCCTCCATAGGCTATTGGGAACAATCCATCAATGATCCGTATACCGGTGGGCATGGCGGTCGTAGGTACCGAACGTTGGAAAAAAGGCATAGGCTTTTTCACTGGCCACTCAAATGCTAGGTATAGATCCAAGGGTTCACCCTTTTGGTCGCGTATGGTGGCAATTACATCGTCATGGGTATAATCACCTTCTGAAGCCATATTTTCAACAATGTAAGGGGCTGTCAAGGAAAAAGGGACGAAAATCTTATGCTGAAATATTTTCTCTGGTACCGTTCCCAGGATGGAGCCACCGGATACCTTATCACCCTTTTTGACAGCGGGTGTAAAATGCCACTTTACGGTATTATCCAACGGCTCCACCACCAAACCTCTTTCCAGGAATTGTTCTATCTTGGCCAATTGATATAAGGGATTTTGCAAGCCGTCTGTTACCGAGCCCAGTATACCGGGACCAAGCTTAACGGTAAGTGGCAGACCGTTAAATTCCACCGGATCTCCCACCTTCATCCAACTGGTGTCTTCAAAAACCTGCAGATAGACGTATCCACCTTCTTTAATATCAATGACTTCCGACTTAAGCCTTTCACCATTTTCCAGAATGACAAAAGCTACTTCACCATTCATGACTGAGCCTTGGATTTCATTCACGCCTACCAGGGACTCACTTATGCTGAATACCCTTCCTATGGCCTTATCCATTGGTTCAAAGTGGTTAGGTTTTGTTTCTTAGATATTGATAGTCCAGGCGGATTATCAACTAATATATTTACGAACTTCTTTTTCAATTTTCATATTCCATATTCTGTCCATGATCTCCTTCGCTCTATTGTTGAAAAGCTTAGCTTTCTCATGATCTTCTAACTTTTCGCAAACCTTGGCGATGCCATAGTATGAGGGCACATGCATACTGTTGATATTGATACACTTTTCAAATTCTTCAATAGACTCTTCAAAAAAACCATCAGCCAATAGCTGTTCAGCAATCTGATAGTGGTTTTCAAGATCTTTTATAATGGTCTCCAATTGCAGTTGGATCACATCTGTTGATTTAATGGTAATAAAAGAACAGGGTACCTCTCGTATTGCTTTCTCTGTAACGCTCCCAATAACCAATCGACTCAAGCCCGTCTTACCGGCTGTACCCATCACCAGCAGGTCGATATCATTTTCTGGAATGGCTTTTAGTATTTCACTGGGCGGATCTCCCAAACGTATTTCCTGTTGCCAGGTTAAATCGGCAAAATTGAACTCTGCCAAAAAAGCATCAAATATTTCTTTCTGTTTCTGCAGCTTCTCTTTTTCTATGTCCGAATCCTTTTCTGCGGTAAACCATTTAGCCCCGTGCAAGTCCACCACATTCATAACCATCAATTCAGCATCAAACCGACGTGACATGGTGATAGCATTTTTCAATGCCCGTTTTGAGTTACTGGAAAAGTCTACCGGACAAAGCATTTTTTTTACTTTTAGGGGGGTATCCTCCTTGACCACGAATACCGGTTGGTCACTTTTTTGAATGATCCTATGTGCGGTTGTGCCCAATTGGAACTTAGCATCTTTTAGGTCTCCACCCGAACCGATCACGATCAAATTCACCCTTTCCCTTCCTGCAGTCCTTATGATTGCGTCGTAAGGGCTGCCGTATTTCAGCATGGATTTCCCAATTTCCACTCCTTGACCACTAATCTGTTTAACCGTTTCGGTCAGTTTATGGGTGGCAGTTTCATCAAGCAGCCGCTTTACTTTCTCGTTGTCAATATCATCGGGAAGTACGTGGATCAGGGATATCTTGGAATGAAATATCTTGGCAAGACCGATGGCCGTTAAGACTACATTTTCCGATGATTTACTGAAATCATGAGCCACTAAGATTTTGTCGAGTAGTTTCATATCTAAATTTATTTATTTGAACAACTTCGCGTTCCTCCGCTAAATTGGGGTGAGAATCATTCCTATCACCTCAATACAACCTGGTTAACACTTTCTTCAGAATTAATGTGCAAGAACTAATATAATCTAACTAGAATTTCAGGTCCTATGATTTTCCAAAAAATTTAGAATTTTTTCCAAATATTTTATTACCCGGTGGATTTCTAAAGCGTAATCCGCAAGTATTGTAGGTTAAGGCATGCTGCCATCAGTTCTTACTTATTCTTAGATCCCTCCCCTATCTGATTCGGATGAAAATAAAAATCCATTTGCTGTCTTTTATTTTCTATTTTGGGCAAGTATAAGCATAGATATCTTAAATTATTAACTCAGTGATGTATGAAGTCCGATTTACAAATTGCCCGCGCGGCAAACCCACTGCCCATTGCACAGATTGCGGAAAAACTGGGTGTCGACCCCCAAAGCCTGGAACTGTATGGAAACTACAAGGCCAAACTACCTTTGAATCTTATCGACCTGGACAAAGTCCGACAAAATAAACTCATTCTAGTATCTGCTATTTCTCCTACCCCTGCCGGCGAAGGGAAATCTACCGTTTCTATTGGCCTAACCCAGGGATTGAACCGCCTGGGCAAGCAGGCCTGTGTAGTACTCAGAGAGCCGTCATTAGGTCCGGTCTTTGGTATTAAAGGAGGGGCTACCGGTGGAGGATACTCGCAGGTGATCCCCATGGAAGATATAAACCTGCACTTTACTGGCGATTTTGCAGCCATTGAAAAAGCCCATAATCTGTTGGCAGCGTTGATCGACAACAACATTCAATCAAAAAACCGGTCCCTTAATCTGGACTCCCGCACGGTGACCTGGAAAAGGGTGATGGACATGAACGACCGGGCCTTGCGACACACCATCGTGGGACTGGGGGGAACGGTATTCGGTGTTCCCAGAGAAACCGGTTTTGATATCACCGCAGCCTCCGAAGTTATGGCTATCCTCTGCTTGAGCGAAGATCTGGCCGATCTAAAACGAAGGTTAGGAAACATTTTTATAGGGTTCACCCATGACAAGCAGCCCGTATACGCCAAAGACCTGAAAGCCCAGGGAGCCATGACCGCTTTGATGAAAGATGCCATTAAACCCAATTTGGTACAGACTCTTGAAGGTAATCCCGCTATAATCCACGGGGGTCCGTTCGCCAATATTGCTCAAGGTACCAATTCGGTAATCGCCACCAGAATGGGGCTGTCATTAGCGGATTATGTGGTGACGGAGGCGGGGTTCGGGTTTGACCTGGGTGCTGAAAAGTTCTTTGACATTAAATGTCAAAGCGCCGGGCTTTCACCGTGTTTGGTAGTTCTGGTGGCAACGGTAAGAGCATTAAAATATCATGGTGGTAATGGCCTGAAAGACCTGCAAAGTCCCAATCCTAAAGCGGTCATGTCTGGCTTGGATAACCTGGAAAAACATTTAGAGAATATTGCGCATTTCAATGTGCGGCCTATAGTGGCGATCAACGCCTTTACTTCCGATTCTGAGGAGGAGCATCAGGTGATCCTGGATCGTTGTGCAGAATTAGATGTAAAATGTGTGGTGGCGGATATCTGGGGACAAGGAGGGGCCGGCGGCGAGGCGCTGGCGCAGGCTGTGGTGGATATGTCAACCGAAGCTTGCGATTCGTTTACACCGATTTATCAATGGACCACACCGATAACGGAAAAAATCAAAGCAGTGGCCTCTAAAATTTATGGGGCAAAAGCCATTGACTACAGCCCCAAAGCCAAGAAAGACCTAAGGATTATCCAACAACTGGGCTTAGATGACCTGCCGGTCTGCATTGCTAAAACACAAAAATCCCTTTCGGATAACCCTAAGCTATTAGGGCGTCCCAAAGACTTTGTAGTAACTGTACGTGAAATAGAAATTGCCGCAGGAGCCGGCTTTCTGATTCCCATAACCGGAGATATTATGCGCATGCCCGGCCTACCGGCGGTTCCTGCATCCGAGAACATTGATATTGACGAAAATGGGACTATTTCCGGGTTGTTTTAAAACAGTTCATACCAAACCATGAGTCAAAGCATAGCCCACTAATTCAGTAGAGCTGTTCAACCCTGCCTTCTTCAGGATGTTTTTTCGGTGGGTTCGCACCGTCTCCATACTTATGAATAACTGCTCACCGATCTGGCGGCTGTTAAGACCATTGATCAAAAGTTGTACCACCTCTTTTTCTCTGCGGCTAAACAGTTCCTCACATTTAATCAATTTCAGATGCTGAGGCTGTATATTGAAGATCTCGTCAGTGCTCTTGTTGACCAATATCGCTTGAGGAATATTACTTACTCCCAGATAACTTATATCGGTATATATATTGCTAAATATGAAGGGCACGCCATTCTCGTCGAATACTATAGGGATACTTTGCTGTTGAATGGTAATCACTTGGCCGTCCTTCTTTTTAGCTCGAAAAAAGTAAACTACATAAATAAGTTCCCTCTCAGCTTTGTCGATTTGCAGGGCATACTCCATAGCTAACTTAACTACATTCAAATTAAACGCAAGGTCCGGAGGCAATGAGAATTGCATTACGAACTGCGCATTAAGGGATTTGATCTCCTGGCAGCTGTACCCGGTAATCCTGGTACAATCGCCGGAAATGAATTCTGTTTTCAAGTCCTGCATGTTTCCAACCAAAACAAAATACCGGCCTACTGTCCATAACCCTCTTACCAGAGGATGTTGAGCTAAATGAGTTTTGTAACGTTGATCCAGTATTACAAAATCCCGTTTCCCAAAAGCTTTGGCCAGGTCTATTACCTCAAAAGTTTGCGACATATTTCTTAATCAGGTCAACAGAAAGATCAAAATACCCCAATTGCGGTATTTCCTACCACCACCGAATCATGTAGATTCCCCTTAAAAAAATACAAATAATTATGGGAAGGAAACAATATTTTTGGAATTTACTTGTCTGCATTTGCTTTTGTCTGGCGCTTTTATCCTGTGAGTCTACGGAGGAAGATCCCACCCCAGGTGGCAACAACAATCCTCCTGATACAAATCCACCATCCAGCTCCATTGAAGGTTGCCAGTACCCGGCTTCAGAAATGCTGGCCGCTACCAATCCTAATATTGATAATGGCTCTTTTAAGTCCACCACCGGAAATCCCAATGTGTACCAGGTGTTTGGCTATAGCTTTAAGGTAGCTTTTTCAGGATCTGTTAAGGAACTTGGAATTAAGGTTCCGGAAACAGGAGTTTATACAGTTCGTATCTACCGCAAAGATCCTACAGATGATCAGATACTGGCGGAAGCAGATATTGAAGCTTTTGACGATCAATGGACTTACGTCAATATAGATCCTTTAACCTTGGATCCTGATGATGATTATATGACCGCCATCTATTTTAAGACCAAAGCTGAGGGATTAGAAACATTTTTCTATAGCATCGCGCAATTTCAATATCCCCAAACTTATGGAGATGTGACCATGGTAGGCTATGCCGTCAACAGCGAGATCGGCGAAAAAGTGAAACCTTTAGCCCAGGATTCAGATGATCCCACCCTTTTCAATGGGTTCGTGGATCTTTGTTTTGAAGCCGAATAAGTTATTCCACATGGGTTTCGGGTAGCTAGCATTTTGAAGGCCGCAGAATTCCGGTTATTTTATATGCTCTGCCGGCTATCAAATACACCTAAATCCGAAACCCATGAAACCATTTATTACCTGGCTGCTGTGCTGCTGTGCCTTGGGATTGGCAGCGCAAGATCCGAGTGCTCCTATAATCTTCATCTACGATGCCAGTGGCTCTATGTGGGGTCAGTTGCAGGGTAAGACCAAAATGGAAATTGGTCGAGAAGTACTCTCTGCATCGGTCAATGAGCTCCCTGACAAACAGGAAATCGGACTGCTTGCCTACCGCCATCGCCAAAAGGGGGATTGCCAAGACGTGGAATTTTTAGTGCCGGTCACCAACCAATCCAAGGAAAAAATTAATCAATCACTTTCCAAGATAAAGCCTCTGGGGAAAACACCGTTGGCTTATTCGGCGCTTCAAGCCATTAACTATTTAAGGAAAACCAACTCCAAAGCCACCATTATCCTGATCACCGATGGCATTGAATCTTGTGGCGGTAACATCTGTGAGGTAGTCAGAGCTGCCCGAGAGGAGGGAATAGATTTCAAGCTGCACATTATTGGATTCGGGCTAAAGGACGATGAGACCGAACAGTTGCGTTGCGCCGCCCTGGCCGGTGACGGGCAATATTATGGAGCAGCTGATGCCGGAAGTCTTGGAACCGTCTTAAATCAGGCCACGGTGGCCACTGTTGACCAGCCTAACAGCAACGTGACCGTTTTTGCGGTGAAGAACGGCAACCCCGTGGATGTATTGGTGAAAGCTTACAAATCAGGAG